>Ga0115555_1000329_pt1 | contig 32132 bp, 23 predicted proteins | sample COGITO_mtgs_1104_2_FD_87285 | JGI IMG/M metagenome (GOLD analysis project Ga0115555, IMG submission 87285) | Pelagic marine microbial communities from North Sea - COGITO_mtgs_110407 | ecosystem: Environmental > Aquatic > Marine > Epipelagic | place: Germany:Helgoland, sampling site Kabeltonne... | reverse complement strand
GACACGAACTTGTATTGTGTAATGGTAAGAAGATTAGAAAATATTTTAGACACAAAAATAGCGAAGATCTTGGTGGAAATCCAATGACCGAATGGCACAGTAGGATGCAGAGCTATTTTCCTGTTACGGAATATAGATTAAAAAAATGTGATCATAATCAAATAAAAGAAAGACGCGCCGATGCGTTAATCGAAAACCAAAACTGCATTATTGAATTTGAGCACAGTGGAAAAACAATAGATGAAATTATTTGTAAAGCCAAAGATTGTTCACTACATAATATGAATATTATATGGTTTATAGATGGAAACACAAAAGATGTTACAATAGAACACTTATCCACAGATAACTATTTGATTACATTTGATATGGATTGGAAATATAAGTCTTTCGCGCATAATTACGAATTCGTATTATTGGATATAGACGACCAAATTTTCAAAATACCAGTCAAACAGGTGTGTAATAAAATGATTCTGGTAAAAGAATGGAAACCAATAGAGTATGTTATGAATATACTGAATACAGACCCAAATAATATATGGAACGAGTGGGAAGATGATAATGAGATAAAGGCTAAATTAATAGTTCAGCAGAAGGGTGCCGGTAATGGAAAAACATTTGGTATATGGAAAAGTATTGCACACAATCACGATAAGGAGTTATTTATTATAGTAACAAAACAACACTCAGCAAAAACTGTTATTATGAAAGAATTTCTTGATCAAGCAGAACGCAACGAATACCATATTGTTAATAATATGCCAGATATTGAGAAAAATTATAACGCCAGAAAACATATTATTAAATATAAACATAATCATTCTGATAGGGATTGTACAGTTATTATTTCGACTATAGATGCGTTGATGTTCAATCTCTCCGAGAACAAAGCAACAAATTCTGATTTCTTTGAAGGCTTACTTGAAAGTATTATTGAATATGGAACCGGAAAGGTAAATAATTTAACCGGTTCATTCAAATACGCAGGGCAAACATTATGTCTTAATAAAAAATCCGAACTGTGGATAGACGAAGCACAGGATCTAAACGAAAAATATTTTAAGGCCATTATTAAGTTAATGATTGCAACAAAAATAGACACAATCATAGTGGGTGATAAATTACAGAGTCTAGAACACAAAATAAACTTTATGACATGTGTAGAAGAAAATATTCCAAATATAAATATTATTAAGGAAACACCTATAAATGATAACAGACGTATCAAAATACATGGTATGTCCGATGAAATTAATGGTTTAATAAATTTTAATCAACATAACTTACCAGAAGTTAGTGTTAGTAACCCAGAAAAGTTAATCCCAAATGAAGGAAAAAGTATTGAGATTATTTATACGGAACGTATATATGCTGGAGTTAACAGCGATGAAAATAGAAAAAAAATAATTAAACATATAGATGATATTATTGCCAATGTAGATAAAGAAGTAAAATTACATAATTATTTACCAGAAGATTTTTTATTCGTGTTTCCTATCATGAAGTCAAATTTAATTGCTGGAGAATTGGAAACAAGATTAAATGAGTATTGGATCGACCGTAAAGAAGAAACAGAAACTTATAAACAATATGCGGTGCTTCACAAACACGAAGAAGGACAAGTGATAGATACATCTTTGTCTGACAAAGCGTCAAGAATCGTAACAATACGCACATCGAAGGGAGATGGTAGAAAAGTAGTCTTTGTTTTGGGTTGTACAGAACAATCATTGAAAATAGTATCCAGAAGTGATAATATAGATTTAATATATGAATCATATTTACACGTCGCATTGACGCGCGCAAAAAATAAGATATATTTTGCTCTTGAAAAAAATAATGATGAAATTCATAAACGATTTGGTGCAGAAGGACTAGTCGAATATTGTCCAGACATTAAAATTAATCTATCTCATGACAAGATTGTTGACTTTATAGATAAAGAAAAGGTTATTGAATTATTGAAAAATAATGACATTGAAGAACCACCATCAGATAAAAAAAATAATGTGAATGCGAATCAGCCTATTGACTGGGAATACCATTGTATTCGTCGTGCAGTATATTTACAATATGCAATATTTAATATTTTCAAACATAACAAGGGTAATAAATGTTTTTATAATTCGCAGATTAAAACAGTCTTAGAAGCACTATCTAAATTAAGTGTATGTATACGAACACCTATAGAATTTTATAATTATATTAATCAATTCGACCAAAAATCTATTAAAAATTTGGAATACATTCCGATATGTAATTTATCACATAAACATGAAATATATAAAACATATGCTAATAAAATTGAAACTATTATAGAGAAAAATAAAAAGTATTACAGGAATGACCCATTATCGTTGGCTAATTTAAAACCTGTAGAAGCAGTCATACAATGGTATACTATTGAACTTTATAGACGAAAAAAGTATTGCGAAACAACTCCGGCATCAATATACAATATTATTAATCATTTTGATAAAGAAGATGACACTAAAATTACCGAATTACTTCGCGAATCTCAAAATATAAAGGAAACAACGACCACAGCAATGAATGATATATTAAATAATAACAACGATAATGTAGGTTGGAATATTGAACATATGATAAAAATGAATGGAGAAACAAATAATTTTAAGATTGGGTTTCGTAATATCCCGATAATAGGATATTCAGAAAACACTACATACCATTTAGTATTTCAGACAGATTTTAATGAACTTAATTTCTGGGATACAATGATTAAAATATTAGTGGAGAGATTTATCATATATAACACATCCGACAAGGGAGCAGATATAGAAAAGTTTGCTGGGAAAAAAATTCTTACGTATCTATTTATTTTAAAACAAAATAAGTATGAAAAAATTGTTTGGGACTGGCATAATAGCGAAGAAAATACAATATTAATAAAAGAGTTATTTAAAAACGCAATAGTAAAACATTATTCAACGTATAATACAATGCTATTCAACTATTGTAAATTTCTTAAACAGAATAAGGATAAATGGACTGATGAATATAAATCACCTTATCAATGCATATCTTATAAATATAAGCATGTAATATATGTTCGGGATTTTTTTATTGGATTACATGAACGTTCAAAGGATGACAGAGCAGGAGTAAAAAAAATCACAGACAACCATGATTTATTCTGCGAAAAATTAACAGAACGCATCGAAGATATGTGCAATACATTTTTTTCTCTTAATGTCTCTATGGATAATGACGAAGAATGGTAAACATATATATATTTAATCACTAACAAATAATTATATCGACAACATCACTTCCGTGCTTAGCTCTCCCAATATTTTTAACTGATTTTTTCTGTTTTTCTTATTTTACTTTTGAAAAAATTAATAAAATTGATTTAAAAATTATATACCAACTATTTTTAATTATGGCATATATAGAGGAAAAACATATATGTTATTTTTGCGAAGATTGTTTTGTAAATGTCCCCGAACAAGATCATATAACTATAGAAAAATATAATAATATATGGATATGTCATCCGGAGTTAGCAGGAATTCCCTCATTTACATATTGTTATAAATTCCGTGAACCGTGTAATAATTTAATTAAAAATAAAGAGTGTCAAGTTTGTTTAACTAATAAAGATTTAATTAAATTGCCGACATGTTCACATGAAATATGTTTAGATTGTTGTAAAACAATTTATTTCGGTTCATCAAATTTACAACGTCCTAAGTCGTGGGAGGAAATCGAAGATGAAACATCAGATTTTAATGATATAACAGACGAGCAATATGATGAGTATCATGAATGGCGTGAAAAAGCATATGAATTAAAAAATATAGAAAATAAATCGTTAGACGATTTATTAAATATAAGAGATAATTTAATGTCTGAAAGACCTGAATGGATGAATACATCGTATTTTATTGAATTTGAAAATAAGGATATAAAATATTTACACGAAACTGCAATTGCAGAAAAAGAATTTGAGAATTATAAAAAAACAATGACAACTGTAGAAAATAAGTGTTGTCCATTTTGTAGAGCAAATATTTAATCACTAACAAATAATTATATCTTTAGACAAAGGCACTTCTGCGCTTAGTTCTCGCAATATTTTTAATTTTATTTTTTCGGGTAATTCGGATGAGGTAGAGCCTGCTATTTGAACATATTTATCTTTTTGCGTATCGTTTGACATCCAATTGGGGTATTGGCTTTCAAACTCATTTAACCATTTTTTTTGTATGCCTATTTCGGCATTTTTTATTAGTTTCTCTCCATTATCCTCTTCCCATCCTTGATTCTCATCCTTAACAAACCACGCCTTTGTATTAACATTGGTACAGTGAAAGGGACGCTCGGTCAGTGAAAGTGGTCGTAAGTTTTTCAAGACAACGTTTGTTAAACAGTCCATTTTATTTTTAGTTAGATCGTCCATAGTAACGCACAACTGCTTTGCGAAATTTTGTATGGACATCGCGTCGGCACAATTCTCATTTAAAAACATTTGCACGTTAATAATGTTGTTATGACTATTCGTTGTATTACCATTACCTATTTTGGGTATTAAACTTTGCAAAGTTTGATTGTGTTCGTTTTGTATAGTAATAATTTGATTTTGTAATTTCTTGTTTTCGTTAATTATAGTTTTAAACATATCCGGAATATTTTCATTTTTTTCATTTTTTTCATCATTTTTATTTTCTATATTTTCTACAATATTTTCATTAATTTTACTACAAATTTTTTTGTGTCTGGAAATTCCAGATTGATATTTATAAATCTTACCACAATTACATGTAAAACATTTTGGAACTTTTTTGTTATCATTTTTTATCATTGCAAGCCGTTTGTGTTTTATAGTGTCGCAGTGTCTTTCAAATTGTGATTTTCTCTCACTTGAATAATCACATATTTCACAATGGAATTTTTGCCCTATTTTTTGGAACTTTTTTTTTATCATTTAGTTCCTTATAAATGATAACTAAAAAGTTCCTAAATTCTTTAAAAACACGTTTTTTAGACCACTGCATAAGAACACCTACATACTTTTTTTATGACTTTTTATAAATTCCTACATTTCAATGTAAATCACGAATTTTATTTTTTTTCAAAAGGCAAATTACATATTTCCAAGTTTTTTTACTGATTTTTTCTGTTTTTCTTATTTTACTTTTGAAAAAAAAACGTAATAAATAAATAATAATAATAATAATAATAATAATAATGAAATATTTGATTTATGAACTATTTAGTGGGGTAGGGTTTTGTAATCAGTTATTCTCTCTGGAAACAGCAATATATTTGGCAAATATAACCGATCGTAAATTGATTTTGCTTGTTAGAAACCCATTATGTCACTGTGGTAGAGCGTCATGGGATTATGGAAAGTTTTTGGATTTTTTTAGCGATGACTATAAGATATTTTTGCCACATGGTCTGGAGGTTTATTATGGGGCGATACCTTCTGATATTAATAAGATTTTACAAGATAAAAATATATGCCACCATGTTAATTATGTTAATCGATTTTCACAAATAGTTATAGTAGATAAACGATTAGATAATGAATCTAATGCTAATGATATAAATAATTTTTTAGGTCAACGTAACAAATCAAACATAGATGTTAATGATTATGATAATGAATATATATTTATAAATCAATCAAATGCTTCTCGATGTTTTTATAATTTTTATACCACATTAGATAATTACAAGCTGATGTCTAATATTTGTTATAGTTTAACGAAATTAAATATTAAATTTTACAAGATTATTTGCAATACTTCTCTACCAGATTCGTATATATCTATACATCTTAGATTGGGGGATGTAAAATATAATACAAATCAAATAAATAGTACCAGTAAAAGGTATACCAGTAATATAGAAACTATTATAAAAAATTTTTGTAATAATAATGAGACTATCGTTATTATGTGTGACAGGAAGGATGCTGATTTACTTGATATTTTGAAAAAACAGTATACTATTTTATTTTCAGATTTGTGTTATAATAAAGAGATGATTAAATCAAATTTTACAGAAATAAAAAATCTAAATGTGGTAAAATTTTTGTGTGAAAAAATTATTTGCGAAAAGGCCAATACATTTATAGGATATGAAACTAGTACAGTATCAAATCATATTAACTATGTAAATTTTTTAAACAATAAACCCAGTAATATTTATACAAGTAGAATACTGAAACATGGTAATTACTCGTGGAATATAAATAATTCTTTTGGGGGAAGTATAGGTTTTTCACTTTTCTTTAAAGATAATATTTATAATTTAAGTAGCAAATATTATATAAAATTTATAAATGAAAAATATGTAAATAAAAAAAATAAAAAAATTATTAGTTTTTGTTTATATGGCATTAAAGATGAACGTAATTTAAAACGAGATTTTCTAAAAGGACTTTATGTAAATTATGAATTGGCAAAAACAATTTATCCTGGATGGATATGTCGTGTTTATATACCTATCACTGAACCAAAAGATAATATAAATCAACTTCTTAAAATTTCCGATTTGGAAGTTATTTTAGTAGATACAAATATATGTTTAAGAACATTGAGATTTTTACCCTATGACGATAAAGATGTTGATATTTGGATATCAAGAGATTTAGATTCTGTTTTAAATTGGAGAGAAAGGAGAGCGGTAGATGAATGGATGTTAAGAGATGAGAAACTTCATATTATGTGTGATAATCATCAGCATGTTTGGAAAGTAGCTGGTGGGATGTTTGGTATAAAAAATGATTATAAAATTAATTTTCAAAATGAAATAATTAAATTAGCTAATGTTTATAATAATCAAAATGAATTTGCTATAGATTGTAAAATTACGGAAAATATTTTTTATAATAATTATAAACACTCATACATACAACATTTTCAACATGGTAAAAGATTAGATAATAGTTTTGCATTTCCAAAACATGAATCAATAGACTCATCCTTTGTTGGTAATATAGTAAATATTAATAAATATTTTTATAACATGAAATTAAATGACAAATATAAATTAAGTAGTAAAATAAAATTATTTAATATGGATTTACACATTAGTGTAATTGCCGATATAAAAGATATTTTTGAAGAAATAAGTAAAGACATAGAAATTATTGATTGGAGTATTAGTGATCATACCTGGGTATTTAATAGAAAAAAAACGGATGTTAAAATTATTAATTCAGAAACCTGGAAAAAAATGGATATGAAAATGATAGCCGATTTTCATAAAGAATATGATGATTTTTTAAATCAATTCGATGGATTTATAGTTACTCATACACCTGTATTTTGTATGTTATTTGAAAAGTATAATAAACCAATATTTATGATTAATAGTTGTCGATACGTCCAACCATACTGTTGGCAACATTCTCGAAATGATGAAATGATGAATAGTTTAAATATTTCACTTCGACGAATGTGGGATAATAAACAGCTCATAGCAATATCAAATAATAAAGGAGATCAACGATTTTTAGAATTAGGGACAGGAATTGTGTCAAGTCATTTACCCAGTCTATGTCTATATACAAATAGTAAATATAATCCAATAAAAGAAAATTTTATAGTAATGGGTACAAGAAGAAAAGATTTACTGCCTCCAATAGAAAATGTAGTTTATAAAGATCACTTAGGAGGAAGATATTATTGGAAACATCTATATCAATATAAAGCAATAATTATTTTACCATATGAAATAAGTACTATGTCAATTTTTGAATATTATTCAGCAAATGTACCTCTTATATTTCCTTCATCAAATTTCTTTAAAGAATGGATTAAATCTGGTAAATATCCTTGTATTGGCAGTAAATATTTTCAATTTCAACATCCTGAATGTTTTAATGATGCATTAAACGGTTATCCGGGAATTAACTTTTTAAATTTTTGGTTAGATAAAGCTGATTATTATGATTCAGAAAATATGCCACATATTTTATATTATGATTCATTTGATGAATTGAAAAAAATAATTATTGAAACTGATTTTAAAAAAATAAGTGAAACCATGAAATTACATAATATTAATCGTATACAAAATGTGTTAAAAAAATACAAGGATTTATTGAAAAAATTTTTTGATGTAAATTATACCAATTCTTATTTTCAAAATAGTATTTCTTCAAATATTTGCGAATTAAAAAAACCAATTACAAGCACTGGTTTTAGAACCGGATATCAATCTTTAAGAAATCAATTGGGGATTGAAGAATATTTAACACAACAGCTCAAAGGAAACCAAACATGTTTAGAAATTGGTTGTGGTGGAGGTCAATGGTCAAAACATTTATATCCGCTAGTTAAAACACTTCATTGTAATGATATATTATCATGCGAACACAATAAATTTTGGGAATTTGTAGGTCTAGAAAAGAAAGATAAGATTACATATCATACTGTTAATGATACACTATTGACTCCCATCGCTAATGAATCACTCGATTATGTTTTTACATATGATGTTTTTTGTCATCTATCATTAACAACCATCGATACCTATCTTCAAAATTTATATAGTAAATGTAAGTCTGGATGTAAATTGCTAATAATGTATGCAGATGTAGATAAATTTCTTAAAAGCGAACCAAGACATATCAAAAATTTTGAAAAAGAGTTTGGTGTTTTTAATAATATAGAAAAATTAAAGACAACAATGCTCGCTGATTGCGATGGTAAAGCCCGAAAAGGTCGTTGGTATTGGATTGGTATAGATAATTTTATTAATCTTTGTGAAAAACATGGATTTACTATATTAGAACGTGATCTAAATATTGATAAAACGAATCCTTTAACATTGTTTATAAAGAAATAATATATACATATATAATAATAATATATTCTTATATAATAATTCTATTTAATAAAGACTTACCTTTATCATCTAAAACATATGGTCTAAAATTTTCTAACTCATGATTATATTTTATATTTACTTTTTCATATAAATCTTCTCTAATAAACCACATATTACCATTATGAAATAAAAATTTATATCCTTTTTTTAGACCAAGATTAAACATAGGTCTAAATCCTGTCATTTTATATTTATTTTCAGTATGTATCCATTCTTCATTATAAGGATCTATACCGGAATGTATTTCAATAATAACTAATTTTGGTTTATATTTATTAAAGTCCCTCCAAACTTGATAATCATAACTATCAATATCTATAGATAATAAATCAAAATCTTTTGGAATATTAGTTTTCTTTAATATATTATCTAAATTGTCTTCACTATCATTAAATCCTACAATTTTATTTACTGGTATAATATTAGGAAATCTTTCTTTTGTTTTTAATAAATTTTTATATGCATTTTGATTACTTTCTATCATTACACAATTAAAGTTTTTATTTTCTACTAAATTAAAAGTATTTGATAACCATTTTCCATCTGCTGCTCCAAATTCACATGCCCAACCACCATCACATATATTTAATCTTTTAAATAATTCATTTATACATCCATCTTCTCCATGTTGTGAATATACATTATTTTGATATTTTGCCCAAAATTTGTTTGAAAACATATATTATATTATAATATATATGGGATACTTTAACGTAATTGAAAAAGAAGAAACTCTAATAATTACTTTAGGTGGAGGTTTTTTTTCATTTTGTTCAGTTAAACTAGATAATATTATTCACTATTTTAATACTTATAAAAAACTTCCAAAAAAAATAGATGGAACTTTATGTTTTCCACATTATAAAAAATCTGAACATAAAAATTTGGATATAACACATCATTTTTTTGAAGATAAATCTCATGATTTTGACTATAATTATTTTTTAAAACCAACGTTTCATCATTCATTTCAATATAATATTTATAAGGATTTTGATTTTAAAATGTATAAACCATTTATTGAAAAATATTATACACCTTCTAAAACGATTAATACTACTATAAACGAATTGGAAAATAAATATAAAATAAACTATAATAATACAATTACTCTATACTATAGAAATTTTGATAAACATCTTGAAACTCCTATTGCTAGTCATGAAGTATTTATGAATAAACTTAATGAATTATTAAAATTAAATAATACACTTACTGTATTATTACAAACTGATGATTTAACATTTGAAAATAAAATTAAAAATAACTATAAAAATAATAATATAATAATTTTTTCTGAAGTTAAAAATTCTATGAATCAAAAACATATTAATGAATTTAAGGGCAGAACATATGAACATGGAATTTATATGTTGGCAATAACTTTTATTATGAGTAAAACAAAATATATTATTTGTGGTTCTGGTAATGTATCATTATGGATATCATTATTGAGAGGAAATGGTAAAAATATTTATCAAAATTTAAGATTAAATTGGGTTTAAACAAATATCTCTTATTTTTTTCTTTAATTCTCCATAGAAAGTTCCTTCTTCAAAATTTGTAATATCAAATTCTGGTGGTGGAATATTATCTACAAACATAGGTTCTTTTAACATATTTTCAATATCTTTATTACTCATATTTAATATATAATCTATACATGCTTCTACAGATTCATAATCTCTTATACATATAAATGATTTCGGATTAAATAGTCTTTTAGCATATTCATGATCACCCCAATAAATAGGTATTGAACCTGATACAAAAGCACATATAATCTTTTCGGTTAAATATCCTTTTCGTTCACAGTTTTCCATTGCAAGAACAAATTTAAATTTAGAATATTCATCTACTACTATATTATTTGGTGGTTGATCTCTAGGAAGAAGTTTTTTACTACACTCAAAATTATTACATTTACCTAAACAAAAAATTTTATTAATTTCTTTTGATTTATTAATAAAATAATTCATAAACTCAGAACGTTCTTTAGTTTGTCTGCTGGCACAATAAGCAAGTAAATATTGTTTATTTGAAAAATTATTTAAATTACGATATTTATTTAAAAATCCATTTAAATAATATTGTATATACCAAAAACTTGCAAATGGCATTTGTATACTATTACCATCGTGAGTCAATGAAGATATTATTATATATTTATGTTTTTCAGTTTTACTTACAACTTTAACATTAAAAGGTTCTCCAGTCCAAAATATATATGGTTTAGTAACATTTTCATCTAAATAATATGTCATATCTTTATCATTACGAATTCCATTTAATTTATTATCTAAATTAGCACTTATACCTAATAAAATTTTTGTATTTATATTTTTCCATTTCCATGGTTCATTATTTGGTATTTTAAATTCAGGAAATATATTTTCTAATAAATATACAACTACTTTCCATTCAAAATGTGCACCATTTATTAATTCAACATCAATAGTCATTATATTATTTAAATATATAAAATCTATTAATACTACCAATAACAACCACCTTCAACATTTTTAAAATTATTAGGAATTTCTGATTTATCAGGATTTATCCATTTATCATTATAATATTTATTCATCCAATATTTTGGATTTTTTAATCTATCCACCCATCTTTTTCCTATTATTCCAAATAGTAATTGAATTGTTGCTCCTATATAAAAAACAGATTTATCCATTTTTTTATGGATAAAATTTGATAATGGTAAACCATAACACCCACATCCTAAAAATGCATAATCAAATTCAAGTTTTGAAATATTCTTTTCCATAACTTTATAAGTTTCATACCAATTATTGTGAGGTTCATTTCCTAAAATAGTTTGATAAGAATTATAAAATACAAAGTTTTCTGTTTTAATACTATAGTTAGGAAATATTTCATTATAATGTTTCAGTTGTTTTTTCATAGATTCTGTAAAGTTAGAGACAATTAATATTTTTTTATTTAATTTATTTGTATAGTATTCCAATAATATTAAATAAAAATCTAATTCTTCATAAAATATTTTATGAGGTAATTTATCGAATACGGATTTATATAATCTATTATATCCTTCTATATGAAAATCGTAAATTAATATATAATCAGACTGAAACATACAATTCAAGTATTTATTTTGAAATATGTGAAATATATCACGCTCTTTTAATTCTTGATTGTTTTCTAATGTAGATTTAACATAATAAAATCCTGCATTTTTTCTACAATATTGGTCTATTGAATTTTCAGTTGAAATTATTGTTTTTGATGGAAAATTTAACAAATGTTTCCCATGACAAGCATTAATTTCAACACTGCCTACACGCGATAATAAATATTTACCATCATTATTTAATACTAAATCAATAAAATCCTTCTCATAATGTGATTTACAATTGAGTAGTAATCTTTTATATTTACTATTTTCCATTATTATAAAATATTATATAATATTATATTTTAATTATTAACTAATTCATCTATAATTTCTTTTAATTTACCATTATTTCGCAATGTAAGAGCTACCATATGATTATTACCAGGATGTTCTATAATTTTACAATTTTCACCTTCTAAATATAAAGCGTGCTTCTTGTCTATTCCATTATTCGCTTCTTTGGAATAATGAATATCAATACTCGTATTGAATGGTGTAAAATTTTTAAGATCCAAACATTTTTGATAAAATTCGTTATCCTTATTTTTATTAGTTAACCATCTACATGTTTGTGTGGCATTATATATATCGCCTATTAATTCTTCTTTTTTATTATTTAAAACCACTTGTGGTGCAAATGCTATTACTTTATTAAATTTTAATAAATGTCCAAATAATATAGCAGCATATCCGCCTGCCGAACATCCGATAGCTATTATTTTAGTGTATTTTTTTTGAGTTATCAAATTTTTAATAAATTCTATAGATTCTTCCAAATTGTTTGTACTGTTTCTAAAACCGAGCAAATAATATCGACAACATATTTGTTTTGAATAGTTTGGACCCATATCTCTCAAAAAAAGTTTATCTACATTTTCATATTGCTTTAAAAAGTTGTTAAAAATAAACGTAGGTGCTGCATCTTTCCATCCCATTCCAGAAAAACTTACTATTAATGTATCTGAATCATTATCTTCCAGATAATAATCATCAAGGTCAGTCCATTTATCACGATGATGTAAATCAGAATAATCTATATCGCCCTTATTGTAAGTATTAATTTCACTACCAGATTTATAATTATTTGTATGATATTCAAGTTTTATATTAGTTAAATATGGTTTATAGTCATTATAATTTACATTTTTTGTAAATGTTTCTTTAACTTTCATACCATCATCATCAAAGAAAAAACTTATTAATACATGTCGTTTTCCTTTTGTAATAGGATGGACACCATGTAAAAGCGATGATTTAAAAACTATAACATCTCCTTTATCCAATTTAAACTTTTTGTTTAAATCCGGAAAATGTAATTCTCCACCTTCGTAATCATCCGCGCTTGACAGCATAGCAACGGCAGAAGATACTCTATATTTAGTATCACCTGCCGTATCAGTATGTAAATTGTAAAATCCTGCATCTTCATTATCGTAAAATCCTATTTTCCACCTTTCTCTATATTTTATGTTACTAAAATTGGTTTGAATATCATGATACATTTTATCATAAAACGTATCATCTATATACTTTAATAAACTATTATCTTTTATAAATAAATCTTTTCTTATCTTTTGTTTTAAATTAATTCTATTACCTACACGTCCTGAATGATATTGACTGGTATCAATATTATTTAATATATATGATATATTATCATCGCTAAGAATATTATTATAAATTTTGAAATCCATTATATTGTGTATAATATAAATAAAATAGGTTTAATTTCATATTGAACAATAATGTAATAATAATATGTTATAATAATCATGATCTAATTTTTCTCTAAAATGAATATGATCCGTTCCTTGAAATAACATTAATCCCCCAGCATCACAGTCTACCGGTTCACACTCTTCCAACGATGGTTTAATATTGTATCGTCCCTTGTGCTTTACAGGTTGTTGTGGTTTGTGGACATATATATTCCAATTACTGCCTTCTGGCTTATCGATGACAAATGAAACGGTATACTCGCAATCAGCTCTATCAGTATGTGGTGGTAAATCGGCACCCTTCACATAAGCAGATAAGTATGTGTATGTTGGTTTCATAGATTTACCTATAATTTTTTCAATGAGAGGGAGAATCTCATAATGTAAAAAACGAGACATTGGTTCATTGTGCGATTTGTATCTATTTGACTGTTTATCGCCCAACTCCCATGTACTACTATCGATAGTATCCTTATAATAACTTTGTAAAATAGATAAAAATTCTGCATCAATCACATTGTTAACGATTTGAATTGGCAATTTAGAGTCTAATGAATATTTTATATCCAAATTTTCTTTATTTAAACAGGGTCTTTGTTCCCTGATAGTGTTATACCGTTTTATATAATTTTTAAATTTATTAAAATCACCTTTAAAATTGTATTTAAAACTTTCATATCCATTCCATCTTTCTGTTATTTCATCTTCTTTAAATTTCTTCATAACATCATTCAACGTATCCATATAATTTTCGAGTTCTACAATTTGTAATCCTACATTTTTCTTTTCTTGTATATGACCAACAATTGTTTCGCCATTTTTTGTTTTTTGTCTAATATAAATATTAGCAATATAACCATTATTATCGTTATTGTTTATAATAGTTCTCTCTAAATTAGGATTTCTATCACAATCAATCGTGAGAACATTATTATATATTATAATATCGCCTGTATTTAATAACGATGACCTGTTAATATTTGGAAATTTAACCAAAATATTATTCGATAAAGCAATACTAATAGTATATATTCTTTGTCCCAATACATTTGTATATTTTTTACCCTTTTCGCTGTTCATATCATATGCTACAAAATGTCTGTTGTGCAATATATTTGGTTTGTATTCAACAATATTAATATTTTCAAAATGATCTTTCTTAATACCGATTAATAATTCTATTTTTTTTGTTAATTCTGGAACGACTTCTAATTTTAGCCAAGCATCTCTACGAGTATTTGTATTAAAATTTGATAGTTCTACAATTTTTTCACAAACATTTTTTTCAATAAATCCTGCGTTATTATAGATTTCAGAATTATTTAATATACAATTTATGTCTAATTGTGACGATGATAATGATGTATTCGTTTCGGTATTTATATATTTATTTTTTATTTCTATATTTTTATAATACTCTGGATTATAGTCTTGGTATAATCTTTCGTGATTACATTCTTTAAACCATAAATTAAATGCGTATTTCTCACCTTCTTCAACCGGTAATCCTGCATGCTCAGACAATGGGTGCCGTGTATGATTTGTAATACTATAAGTATTATCAAATATTAATAGCGACCCTTTTATCGGTGGAATAGTAATATTAAGTTTTGTCATTTTTGTTCCTCCACCTTTTTTTACATCGTTTAAATAACATAATGCAGTTTTTAATCGCGCACCGCCTCTTTTCATACATCTTAATGTTTTTTCGGAACCATCGTGATCCCAACTATCGTAATGTTGTCTATATTCTTGAGAAACTCCATAATAAATAATTTGAAAAGCTTCTGCATTTTCTAATGGCAAACCGACTATCTTCGCTATGCGTTCTCCAACCTCTTGGGTTATTTCATCGTGTTTATGTCTAATCCATGTATTTCTTCCAGATCGTCCCTTTGAAATAATACCTTGTTTCGCTTCGGATACTAATGCTTGTTTTAATGAATTTTTAGAAATATTAATAAAATGTTCACATTCTTCATTTGATAACACACTTAACTGTGTTTTTACTAATGGGGAGTTGCTATATATTTTTTCATTATCTAAAATATTTGCAATTTCGGTCATATTTACTCTATTTTAACTGTATTTTAATATTTAAATATTTAAATATTTAAATAAAAAAATATCTTATAATAATGAGCGAATATACTTTAACAGTTGTTTATTTTATTTAGAGTTATTTATCTATAACAAAATATTTTTTTATATTAATAGATACCATTATGCAGTGGTATATTTATTATATATTATAATAGATAATAAAGACAATATGATATATTATATTAATATGACGACGATGATGAAGATTATTTTACTATCATTCTTGAGTGCTATCAATATTGAAGATGTTTCAAGTTATACACTAAATAATAAATATACTAACAGTGGTTTTTATCAAGGACACAGCAAGATTGAACCAAATCCACAAGAACCTGCAGTAATCCCAATGCCCGTCCACAATATTAAATATACCAACAGCGGTTTTTATCAAGGAGACAGCAAGATCAAGAGCAAAATTGAGCCAAATACACAAGAACCTGCAGTAATCCCAATGCCCGTCCACAATATTAAATATACCAACAGCGGTTTTTATCAAGGAGACAGCAAGATCAAGAGCAAAATTGAGCCAAAGCCAAACCCACAACAACCCATACTACTGCCAGATCCAGCACTACTAAAAAAACCTGTTCCAAATATTAAATATACCAACAGCGGTTTTTATCAAGGACAGAGCAAGATTGAAGTGTGGCCAGGTGTTGCCTGGTGTGAAACACCGCCACAATCTCACGAAAATAAAGCAAAATATATGGCAAGTGGATTTTATCAAGGAGTTAAATCGGTGCCAGCAGTACCTTTGACGTCAAGACAACCGGATACATCAAGTGTTCTTTACGAAGGTTTTGATAATAAGATTGAAAAGAAAAAGAACTCCTCAGATTTATCAGACGATGAGATATATATGTTGGACGAGGTTGAAAAATTTTTTGAGAATCATGTAAAAATCGCGTTGTTATTGAAAGTAATAAAAAAAATGGCTCTGCTATAGTTGTCTTAAATTAATGATGTGTTAAGCTGTTGACCAACCATAACAAATGTAGTGCGTTTAGACATTTGTTTAATACTTTGAGCATTAATATAACTACAAGTGCTTCTTATACCACCCAAATAATCCAAAACAGTATCCTCTAATTTTCCTTTGTATGGTATTATAATTTCACGACCTTCAGATGATCGGTATTGTTCCATTTTACCATAATGTTTTTCCATAGCAAGTTTAGAACTCATCCCATAAAATTTTTTAAATTTTTTCAGTTTATTATGTTGTTCGTAAGAACTCCAAATGGCCTTTTCAATAATTTCCCCAGGATTTTCATCATGACCTGCAAAAGTTCCGCCCATCATAATAAAATCTGCTCCGCCCCCAAATGCTTTCGAAGCATCGCCTGGACAAGTAATACCACCATCACCGATAATATGGGCATCTAACCCATGTGCATAATCAGCACATTCAATAATTGCGGACAATTGCGGCATGCCTACACCAGTTTTTAAACGAGTCGTACACGCGGAACCGGGGCCAATACCAACTTTTACTACATCTACCTTACCTTTTAAAACAAGTTCTTGAACCATAGCACCCGATACCACATTTCCAGCACAGATAATTTTGTCGGGAAATAATTTACGAGCTTCAGAACAAAAATTAACAAAGTTTGAAATATATCCATTTGCAATATCAATACAGAGCCATGAACAAGGAATTTCATCAAATATTGCTTTTACATTTTCGAGCGAACCTTCACCAATACCAGTTGAAACCATAAATAAATCAGGATTTAAAACATTATTAGAAATATATTCTTTATAATCATCCACATTATAAAACTTATTCATAGCAGTAATTAACTTATGTTTGCTTAATACTTCATAGACACCGAATGTTCCGATTGTGTCCATATTAGCAGCAATTATAGGTGTTCCACTCCATGTTTTTGTTGAATATTTAAAATTAATAGTTCTTGATAAACTAACTTCGGAACGACTATTAATTGTAGAACGTTGTGGACGAATTAATACTTGATGAAAATCAATTTTCGGTTCTGTTTCTATTTTTACCATATGAGTTAGTTATTATTTAATTTCTTAAATATTTATTAAAAAAAGTTATTATATATTTTTAATTAATATTAATCTGGTGTGTTCAGATATGTGAGCAAATTAACACGATGTTCGCACTCTTCATCCGCACAATTGCACGTTTTTACATCGGAAGTGTAAAATGATAATAGTTCATTAACGAACTCTTGATAATGTTTACCTTGATTATTTTTTAAATATTTGATTTTATTTCGTAATTGATTAATTTTATTATGTAAATTTTCAATTACTTGTCTATTTTTAAATTTGTAAAGTTGATATTCGTTATTAATTTTATTTCTTTCATTAAATAATTGTGTTATAGCAGCATTTTTATTATTTTGTTTCATTTTACCGTTTGACAAACCAGATGTTTTATTTTTTAAATTATTATTATTCATTTTTATAAATACTTTTATAATAAATACTTATACTTCAATTTTATATTTAATAAATATTTTATATTTAATAAATATAAATAATTACTTCTATATACTATAATGGGTTTTGATATTATTAGTATAATTTGGTTAATTATTAATATTAAAGAGTTAATAAAACAATCATAATTTCTATTATTATTTATAAATTATAATTAACGTCTTGTTTTACGTTTTTTTGTTTTACGTTTTTTTGTTTTACGTTTTTTTGTTTTACGTTTTTTTGTTTTACGTTTTTTTGTTTTACGTTTTTTTGTTTTACGTTTTGAACCACCGTGTGTGCTCCAATACTGATTTATATCACTAATAAAATTTTGAGATTTACCGACACCTCTTGTATCAATAATATCTTTTAATTTTTTTTTGATATCAGAATGTATATTAATAATATTTAATTTCATTTCTCCTTCTGACATTAATAGTTTTTCTTGTAATGATTTATAACTCCAGTCTGATGCAGAATATCCTGTATCTTGAGCACTTTGGTTAACATCTAACAATTCATAAATACCAGTAGCTGCACGTGCGGGGTCGTCTGTAAAATTAGCCAATGAAAAATATACAACATTACTTAAAACCATTAATAATAAGTTTAAATTAAATAATAACGAACCTGTGCGATTCCCCATATCCGATTTAACCCCTTTACCGCGTCCTTCGAGTCGCGAATTATTTATAAAATAATCAACTTCGGAAAAATTATTTTCATTAATTTTAAAACCGATTGTTATTATATTTGAGTTTGGTTCAATAATATTAACTTCCATTAAATCATCTCCAAATAATTTGTTGTTATTAACTAAATTTGTAATCTTTTTAGCGTTTGTTTTTAATGTTTCTTTAAAAGTTGGTTCACTTGCCATATATATATATATATATATAATATAATGAATAAATTAGATTTAGCTACAATAAATAAGATTGCCAATAACGCAAATTGTATTTATAAGAATATTCCTGAATATGGTAAATTTTTAAGACGGGTGCTAATAGAAAAAGCTAAAGAGATGGAAACATATAAAATTAAAAATAAAACTTTAGAAACAATTAAGAACGGTAATTTTAATATTATTAAGAATCGTAAATTGAATAATGTTATTTTTAGAGATCTTCTGAAAGTAAATTTAGTTAAAGCAGGAGAAGATAATATACAAATTGCAACCGCAGTTAGAAATTACATAACATGTTTTCTTAGGATAAATAAAGTAAATACACTTACAATTGCCGATATGGGTAATATGGATAATATGGATAATACGGATAATACGGATAATATTAAAGAAGAAGCAATGATTCGTGAGTTACGAGTTCGAATGGTTATTGATGTATTAGATAGACTTATAAAAAAAAAACTTGACATAGATGAAAGCAAGAAATACAAGGGTAAAATAGATGACCCTGAATTAAGTTTGATATTTAATTTTGCTATGATTCGCACGTTTCTTAAAGAACTTCTGGAAAATGAAAAAAAACAATCAGGTGGTGGTTTAGGTTTGGCTTTTAATGTGTCCAAGTTTGTAGTTAATAACGTATTACTAAGTTTAAATGGATTAACTTCTCATAATTTTATGTATTATTTTATGGGTAAATATAAAAGTAATTTAGCAAGGGATGATTTTGAAAAATATATTGGACGATTATATAATGAACAAATGGATCCTGAATTAAAAGAATCTATAAAAAAATATTATCGAGAGAGAATGTCAATTGATGCGAGAATCGGTCTTCTCACTGCTGAAGAATACCAACGTCAAACTAATATTAAATATTCAACTATAATACCTCCAGAAGATGGAGTTGCATCTGAAAAAATGGGAATGTTGCATAAAGAGTTTGGCGTAACAAAAGAAATATTGAATAATATGAGGGAAAAAATTAAAAATGATTCAAAAACAACAGTTGAGGGTGAATTTGATCTATGGGCACAATCAAAAGTAGAAAAATTTGCTTTATTTGCGCGGGAATGGCACGGATGGTCCCAAGATGGGACCTGGGTAGAGGGGATAAAGGATAAAATAATGACTCAATTAAAAAATAATAATTTAATGAAAAAAATTCAAAAAACCATGTCCGATGATGAAACTAAGTTAGTAATAGCATTCATCGTGACATTACTCGTGACTCTCAAATCCAAAGACAACATCTCGGTCCCCGCCGGGGTGGGGGTAGGGTGGAGTGGAGTGGTTCCGGTTCCGGAGTGGAAAGGAATGCGGGATCTGGATCTGAAGACTCCTATAATGTCAAGTTTGGTTGATCTGGGGATTCGAATCTCTACATCAGGGGCATTATATTATTATATTAATGATAATAAATTAGTTGGAACATCTGCGATCTCGAACGCGTTGAGTATGGTAACGAGGGGTTTTCTTATAAGTTATGGATTTGGAATGGTAAAGAAACTGTGGTCTTGCTATGAGGGATCTGATGGAGATTATGATACTATGGCGACATGCAGTGTTGAACCTACCGAACTTAGTGCCTGGCATGAAAAAAATTACAACTGGGAAGAGAATAACTGTACATATCCTGGATATGACTACGAGATGGCAGATGGCGCGTGGGTCCCGAGTCTAAAGATTACTCCAGGTGGTTTCGGTCACGGGCATTGCTATCAAGAAGTTGCTGCGGCGATATACGATTTTGGAATTAATAACGCGGTACGGACCATCGAGATGATCTTCGACAAGGTTGGACCTCAAATATCAGGACTAGTAGGATTATATCTGTCCTTGAATGCGTTATCAAGTATGGGTGGTTCGTTCTTTGAACTGTGGGGAGAACTGGATCGACACAATAAGATTATAACGGCACCAAAATCACCTCAACCTGGTAGTATAGAACCAAATTCAACTACTGGATCACTCAATTACTCCAAGTTTGACTATGAAATAAAAGATTTTATTGGCACATCTAATATTCCGCCCCCAACCTCGTCCGATGGTGGCATTCTTGGTAAAGCATATATGGAACTAAAAAGTCTTAATGAATCTGAAATTATACGCCTAAAAACTATTGTACAAGAGGAACACGCCATAAGAGAGCTTGTCGCTGTTGTCGAAAATTTGCGTTTAAAGGAGGATGCAAATAAAATTGCAGAAAAACAAGCAGAAGCACAGATTAAAATGGCGGATGCCGCTGTTAAACAAGCAAACGCTGCTCAAGTGGGGAATGAAATTTCAGAAAAACAAGTAGACGCTGCTGAAGCGAGGAATAAAATTGCAGAAGAACAAGCAAGAGTTGCTCAAGCGGGGAATGAAATTGCAGAAGAACAAGCAAGAGTTCAAAATGAATTGCGAAAACGCACGGAAGAACAAGATCAATCAGCTAAAAAAATTATGGAAACTACTTTAATTAATGAACGACAACGTGCCGAAAGGGTTATGGAGGAGTTAAACGATGCGCAGCTCAAGTTTCAAAACCTTGAAGTTGACGATCTGGAAAACCGGTTGGCAGCCCTCGAAGCAAGTTCGCCTCCTCCTCCCCCTCGCCTCTCCGCCCTCTCCGCTGGCCCCCCAACTCCGCCCTCTCCGATGCCCCCCCCCATCTCCGTCCCCGCAGGAGGTAAAAATGTCAAGCAAAACCGAGTTCGTAAAAGTAAAAATAAGAAGTGCAAGCGAAAACCATGTCGTAAAACGAAAAGGAAGAATAGTAAGCATAAACCTCGATATAAAACGCTAAGAAATAATCGTAAGCGTAAGCCAATTCATAAAACGCTAAGGAATAATCGTAAGCGTAAACCAATTCGTAAAACGATACGGAAGCATTAGATTGACATTTCATAAAAATGAACAAGATTATATACTCAGTAAATTAGTTTTTTTGAGAATATTTTGTAACTTTTTTATGATATTACACATTATTCAAATATAATTAATATATTTATAATATAATATATTTATAATATAATATATTTATAATATAATATATTTATAATATATATATAATGCAGAATATTTTAGATACTTTATTTTCGCCCTTAAGTAAAGATTATTGTAGTTTATTTTATTATTTAACGATTGGTTCATTTATTGCTATAATACTAAGCATAATAATGGTTTTAACACGAGCATCTAAAAATAAAGGGAAAACATTAGTTTTCGATTTAATAACAGTTGTTCCGTTATACACAGTTCTTTATTTTAAAAATAGACTTTTATACACAATGTGTGTGAATTAAGTATTTTAATTTAGTAATAATTAATAAATTAAAATGTAATATATTTTTTTAATAAATATTTTTTAATAAATATTTTTTAATAAATATTTTTTAATAAATATTTATTTGCTTTATTTTAGTATCATTAATATTAAATTCACCAATATCATTCAATACCGCGAGATAATGCGTTGTTTTAATATTGCCCGAATCATTTGATATTACCGGTGTGGCCTTAACATGATTATGAAATCCGCGACCCCATTTATCATAATTAATAATAATTGCTTCTGATATTTTTCCTTTTTGTAAATTACTAACAAATTCATTAGCAACGTGTTTATTTGTATGTTCGCCTTGGAGAATTTTAAGAGTTTTTCCGTAACTATTTTCGTTTGTATACCCACATAATCTGGTCCACGCTTCATTTACATGTTCAATATGTAATGTATTATCTGCTTTAGTAAGAACTCTTGCTTGTGTTGACGGAGAAAGTGCCTCTTCAATGGTAATACTCTTATCATTATTTTCTTTTATATCGCAAGTAGTAAAGTCGCTTTCCGGCGTTGCAAATGAAATATTTAAACCGTAATTATTATATAAATTTTTTTTTGAATTGTTTTTATATTTTATAATATCTTTATCTTTTTCTTTTTCTTTTGCATAAGGTAGACAGAAGTCGGTTTCTGCTGTAGAAAATGAAATGTGATTATGATTCGTTTTCGACAAACTTTCAAGATCCATATTTGATGATACGATATTATTTTGTAAACCTATCCAATCTGAAAATGGCGTAGCCCAAGATAAATTTTTATTATTGATATATTGATTTGCAGACTTAATTTCGGAATCACGAGGCGCACACCACTCATTCTCGGCCCCACTAAATGATATCGATGATGGATATAGTAAAACATCTAAGATAATATTTTTATGGTTATCTTTGTCTTTATGATAATATTGTTTCGGATTTACAGAGCGAACAAATCTTCTCATATGTATGTATATATATATTTATTTATATTAATATTTATTTGTTTACCATCCAATATTTCCACTAAATGGAGTGTGTCCACTAACAACAGGTCCAGAAAAAAAATCGTTTTTCAATGAGTGCGGAATAACGCTTGCATACATTGGAAATTCAATTGGTGCAGTGTTAACTACTCGTACAACATTTCCTGATTCGGGAGTTTCGAGAATACAAAAGAAAGGTCTATCAAAACCATCTTCGGTGTAAAGTTCAATAACTTGTTTGTTGTTATTTGGTCCCTGAAGTAGTTCAATTCTTGCGTTAAGTGGACGTCCATCTGTTTTAAGAAGAACTTCTACTGAGTCAACAAATGGATCAAATGGATACGTGCGAAGAGCACCACCTTGGATTGTTGTTGACGATTCTATACAATTTTGCGAGGGGTGGTCCAACTCAGTTGTGTAAACATAAGCAGCGAAAGGGAATTCAAGTTGTCCAATATTGCGAACGGCAATCGTATTGGGGCCACGCGGCGTTTCAATAATAGCACTGAATGGGCGTAGTTGCCCATTCTCAACATATACGCGCATTTTAAACGGTGTATTATCGGGACCATTCCATAGTTCAATATCCGAATCAAGTGGGCGACCTTCGGTAGATAAAACAATTTGCACCCTCTCTACAAGCGGTGAACGATAAGACCACGTTCGAAGAGAACCACCCTGAACAAGAATTGGTTTATTAACATTAGATTTGGATACTTTATTATTTAGTGGAACATTATTTAGTGGAACATTATCCGATAGATTATGATTTTTTGTATTACCAGAACTATATAAATCATTCATGCTTTTTAAACAAGTATCCTTGCTATTGTAATCATTATATATTTGAGACATAGAGTTGAACGCATTAGTTCCATATATTCCCATAGTGCTAATAAAAATAATAAGACCTATCTTCATACTATATATTATAAATATATATTTATTTAAATCACTTTCATATATATATATTTGTTATTGTTTATAGAATTGATAGTTTATTTAATGATTTTAAATACAAATAACTACAAATAAAACGGGACGAGTCAAATTACCATTACAAATAATTTCAACGTTACGCAGTAAAAGATATTTATATTTAAATACTCATAAAGTTGATTTAAAAATAAACAATAATAATTGTATTAAAATGAACAATCAAATAAACAATCAAATAAGCAATCAAATAAGCAATCAAATAAGCAATGAAACGATCTTGGCGTTAGTTAATGAGATGAAAATGAAAGAGAATAAAGAGAAAAATATAATTTTTGAAAAGATAAATGAACAAGCAACATTGACAGGAAAATGTGTAATTGCACGATATTTAATATCTCCACAATCAACTTATATGGAAACAATCGTAAAAGAAGATTTGAAAATAAGTAAATCAGTTAATGAAACGAGTGGCGATGGATGTAAAAATGGAATTAATTATGAAATAAAAGTATCGCTGCATGCAAAAAATTCAAAATTTAATTTCGTTCAAATTAGACCCGACCACAGTATAGATTTCTATATTCTAATAGGATATAATATGTATGACGAAACGTGTTCGGTTGGAAAAGCATATATTTTAAAGATCCCTTCAAACGATATGTATAATCTGATTGTTGAATATGGTGGGTATGCGCACGGCACTTGTGAAAAATTGGGCAATATTACAATAAATAATATAAAAGGACGAAACTGTGAATATGCATTAAGATGCGATCCAAATAATAAAAACGGTAAAAATTATGAATTGTGGAAAAAATTATTGGGTTATCAGGTATCATATAATGACGAAAACTTTTAATTATATTTTGATTTATATAAATATATTAATTCTTGTTGCCCAATACTGTCCTGTCTAACAGTATCTTTTGACATAGAATAGTCTAAAGTATTAAACCTATTTTTTAATATATCAATATCAATATTTGATTTTATCCAATGCCAGCTTTTGGGTCGAAGAGTATGAAGTTCTTCGTCTACAATTTCACCACAATTAGACCCATATGCTCTTAAAGCAAAATCACTATCAATTGGTGGAGTAGGTTGATTATTTTGATCCTTTTCTCCATGTTTTACAAAATTAAAATCTGGATGCGTTTTATCATAAATAACCAGTTTTCTTTTATTATCAGTTCTTTTCCATATTTGAAAACAACACTTCGCGCTCATTTTTGGTGTGAAACAGCAAGGATTTAAAGGAAGATCCATATTATAAATCAATTCAAAATTCATATCAAGTTTATTTTGAATACTAACACGTTTAAATGTTCTTGGTATTATAAATGCTATACAATCCGAAAATTCGGCGCTTTTGTTGAAAAATTTAACAGCCAGTGATGACACTTTACCAAAAGGCGGATTTCCAATAATAATATATTTTTTATCGTGATTCGGTTTAAATTCTAAAAAATCCTCTTTAACGATATCTTTATGTTTCGGTTCGATGTCTATTCCGTATCTCTTTGCTTTATTCATTATGTTATAAAATACACCATTCCCTGCGCTTGGTTCCATATGAATATCATAATTTTTAGTATTTATTTTTTCATTTAGTATATTAAGACATTTAATTGCTATATCAGGATTTGTATAAAATTGGTCCAATTTATTCTCATTATTATTGATTTTTTTATCAATAATTATATTATTTTGCAAAGCAGCCATATATAACAAATGTATATGTATTTGTTATAAATCAATTTATAAATAAATATTATATAAAATTTTTATTTCTTTATAGATTTGCGTTTCATTTTATTTTGTTTTTTACGTTTTTTAATAGTTGTTTTTTTATTTTTATTTAACTTATTAAGTTTTTTTTTACTTTTTTTTGGTTTATTTTTTTTATTTTTTTTATTTTTTTTAGTTTTATTTTTTTTGATTTTATTTTTTTTGATTTTATGACCGCGTTTTCTATTCTTAATAGCTCCGCCGACATTAGGACCAACATTTTGTTTTACTATGTAGAGAGACGTTTTATTTTCTCCAGTTTTTTTTTCTGATGAATAAAATATACCCGAGTCGGTATCTATATTAGAAACAAGTGTATTAAAACCCGCCTCTTTTAATAATATACTTGCTCTTACGAAAGAAGGACGATCACCATCTGCTAATAAACGACGTGGAAATTTAGTAATCTTGTTAACATAACCTGTATTTATAATTATTGTAGCTAATTCTTGGCTTATATCTCCGATAGCTTTATTTGATATCGAACTCATTATCTTCATATTATCATCACTGCTTAATATAGTGTCAAAATTAATAGTATCGGGCGATTTATTTGCAAGTTCAGCTAATGCGTATGAATGATTATCTTCAAGAAGATCTAAAACTCTATCAAATGAATTAACGGCAGATAATAATAATTTGCGGTTTTTTGTAAGTTTTTCTGTAATTTCTCCATATATACCAAAAGGTTTATCATCTTCAGTAATAGCAGTTAAGTAATATTTTACAATATACAAATCTTTTGTAGTAGAATATATATTTAAACCAAATTCAAATTCTATACCTTGATTATTTTTAATAATAATATTACTATTATGGAATTCCTCCGGAACCTTATCTTTACAAGAACCAAAAGAGTCTTGAGCATCAAGTATTGAAGAAATTAAACATGTCACTTTTAAATTATCTTCTTTAGATATAAATTTCATTATTTGACCTCTTTCTCCATCCTCTTTATTTATTTTACCAGTAAGAGCGTTGTTAATAATATGGTTTTCTTCTCCATTGTCGTCTTTAAGTTTTTCAATATATTCTGTATAAGACATATTATCATTTATAAAAACATCATTTTCATCACTATACTGATTTTTAAAATTGAGCAATAATTTATCATCTGCTTGAGTGGTAATACTGGTCTTTTCCGCAATGTCGTCTAATAATGTTTTTTCGTATCTATATACTAAATTTGTAGGTTGATCATTATTAAATTTGGAATTTATATCTTTTGCGAGCGATATTAATAAATTATTTGAGAATCTTGTTGTATCGGCGCTTATTTTATTATCTTCCGTATCTATTTTTGTTTTAAATATTTTTTTAAGTTTTTTATCTTTATTTAAAGTTGTAATTTTATTAATTAAATTTTGAAAAATCCCACAATTTATTTTTTCTATTAAATTACATTTATACGAAGATTTAGTTTCATCACCAATTTCACGAGTTCCAAATAATCTTCTTGAGGATATAATAGTATTTACAATTATTTGAGCACCCTTCTCTCTAAAAACAGCAGTGATTTTTTCCCATTCAAGAAGTTCTTCTTCTGTTAAAACTTTTAGGCCTATTTCTTGAATATGTTCATTTACAATAGTAATAAAACGTACTAATATCGCCCCAAAAATTTGTCTTATTAAACTTTCGCATTCTTCTAAATATTCTCTATATTTCATACCGTTTATTTGTTTAGTTTCAAGAACCCTTGCAGGGAAATCAACTAAATTAATCATTGCACAAATAGCATTCACTAAATTGGATGTATATAAATTATAAATTGTACCATCATCAGTGTCGTTCTCTATAGTGTTATACATTATGAATTTCGAATGCGGGCCGTTTCGTTCATGTTTATATGCAGGTAATGGTGTAAGATCATGTTTTGAATTTTTTTCTTCTTCATATATCTCACTTAAATATTTTTGGGTCTCTTCCAAGGTTAGATTATTCTTAAGTTGATTTGATAATTCTTTTAAATGTATCCTTTCCATGTCTTCATGTTGCTTTGTAAAATTTTTTAAAAATAATGTTAACCCATTCATAATAGTTTTATTTCCACCATTCATAACATCATTTGTATTTATATAAGGCAATCCTGTTAATTTGTAAAGTACATTAGATTGTGGATCTGAAATTTTTGTTTCACCTATTTTAAAAATAGAAAAAAAAAAATCATCTGTATCAGGTATTTCTTTTACTTCTAAATTTGTTATTTTATTTAAAAAATAAATAAATAAACCGTTTCTAATAAAATTACTATTAATAATCTGTAATACAGAATTTCTATTATTTATTTCTCTAATATAATAATTAAATATTTTAGAATAAAAGTCAAAAAATAATTTAATATCATTTATAACACTTTCCAAATCATCATATGAATATTCAGTGTAATCCCCGGTTTCTAAGTTAAACCATCCATTTTCGTGTTTAAAATAAGCAAGTATTTCGTTAAATTCTATATATTCATGTAAAAATGGTGATATTAAATTATCCTCTTCAACAGCAGCACCCTCTTCAACATCAGCATCTTCAACAGGGGTATCAATGTCAGCAGCCTCTTCAACATCAGCCTCTTCCTCCTCTTCCTCCGCTTCCTCTTCCTCCTCTTCCTCTTCCTCCGCTTCCTCTTCCTCTTCCTCCTCTTCCTCCTCTTCCTCCTCTTCCTCTTCCTCCTCTTCAACAGGGACCTCAATGTCAGGATCATCGTAATTAGGTTTTTCTTTACTATACAGACCGTCATCTTTACCCCCCCCCGAAACCACGCATCCCGCATTTGTGTTCCTCAACGCCGCCGCCCCACACACGAACGCCCCCAACCCCATCGCCACCAGCTGCGCGTTCCGACGTTGAATGATACGTTCTTTTTGAAATAAAAGACTTACAGATAGAACTCTAAAATAATCACTTAAACTTACTATACTTTGTGAATCCTCAATTATATCGCAATAAATTTTTTCAGTAATAGCGACGTGTTTTTGTTTTCTTCCTCTCGTGTTGTGGCCATGAGATGCCGGTATTTCACCAAAGTTATGTCTAATGTTACGTAGCTCCTCTATTAGACGCGTTGGATTTAATTCTTTGCCATCGTGTTGAATTCTATTAGTAATATAACGATCTATAGTAGACATTAATATATCATCATTTTCATTCGCATTCTCACTATTTGGACTATATGATAATATTTTAGAAATATTAAAATTTGTAAAGGTGATTTTCTTATCAGAAGATTCAACTGTTTCATTATTAAAATATTTATAGTCAGTTATTGTAATATATTTATCTTCATTGGTATCTTTATCTTTATAAGATGGATCCATGTATGTTTGATGGTCTCCTCCAGATTTTATAGATGTTCCGCCAGAACGATATTTATGTATTCTCTCATTAAATTTTTTCATTTTCTGTGCGTTACCTGACGGTGCAAAATCATGAATCGGTTCGTGAATAGTTATATTTCTCAATAAAAAATAATCAAGATCGAGTATATCTGTTATATCTATATTCATAATATATATAATATATAAATATATATTATACTTTATCAAATTCTTCAAAAATTTCTTTTTTTTCTAAATATGGTTTGCTTTCAATTGTCCAAGTTTTATATTTCCTTATTTTTATTGGTTTTTCTTTGCTTGTTTTCCATTCAATATAATTTTCTGTTTTTACCAATAATTTACATTCAATTGTTGGTGTTGTTGAAGAAGTAAATTTATTAATAAAATTAATAATTATACCCGAAGAATAATCTGGTCGCTGTTCTAAATAATTTCTTAGTTGCCATATATGTTCATCTTTAATATGTGATGTAGATTGTTTTAATTCAAGAATACATTTTAAATCCGGTAGATCAATGTCGGTTCGCATAAAATGATTATTACCAATAGTTATATTCGATCCATCACAATCTTTGAAAACATATGGTAATACATTTTCTCTCATTGCCTTGATATTATTTTTCGTAAGTTCATGAATAAGAAGTTCTTGATATATAGTTTCCTTTAAAAATGGTCCACAATTACCCAATATACTTTCACAAATATCACATATATCACTTGTAAGTGTTATAAGCTGAGTGTCATTATTAAATTTTACTATCTCTGGTTCTGCAGCTTCCATTATTTATTAATATAATATAATATGTATTCAACACTATAAATCAATTTTATTTAATTAATAAAAAATTGATGCTGTGTGAATGATACATTATAATATGTCATTCAATAATGATATATTATAATGAAAATAAATTACGTTCCTTAATACAAATAGAAACTGTGGAAAAATTATCTGAAATATACGGTTTTGATAAATTAGATGCTTTATCAAAATTAAATATTAAAGAAAAAACAAAAAGAAAAATTTTCTTGATACGTGTAGGTGATGGAGAAAATTTAAAAAATAGCAAATATCCTTTTTGGGGTGTAAAAAGAGGAAGAAATAATGCAACAAAAACTATTGTAAATAATATGTCTTGTGGAGATATAATCTGTTTTATTACATCTAAACCTTATGGTGGTAAGTTAATTGGTATGTGTGAATATACACAATATTATGACAGAAATGATGAACCATGCTTATCTATCAATACATATACAAATGCAGAACAAAATTGGGTAGGAGACGATGATTGGGATATTCAAATACATTATAAAAAATTTTATGTAACTGAAAAGCAAAATATAGAAATAATTATTCAATGTGCAGCTACTATTATGAATTATCAAACGTTTATTAGTAAAATTAATATTGATTTAGAATATCATTATGATAATTTCAAGTATTACTCTGAAGAAAAAAAATTTTAATATTAACTATTCAATTAAAAGTTTATTCTTCACTTTCTATTTTAATAATTAATAAACATAGTTTAATTTGTCCATATGTGATTTTATTATTAACTGCGTCTTTGATTGGTTTTAAATATTCGGAACCTATATTTTTTACAACATCTTTAATTTCTTCTTCGTATTCTTCCGTTAAACCAAAATACTCCGGGTCAATATCCACATCTTCATATTGTTCGAATATTTTATAGATGTCATTTTCAATTGAATCTTTTGATTTTCTTCCTGTTAATTCTACAATTTCATCGATAGTTTTTCCATCTTTATAATATTTATATATAATATCAATACTTTTTATTGGTTTTATATCTGATATATTTACATTTATAAATTTTGAGGATTTATCTAATGCATCATCATCATTTGGTTGTGAATATATAATTTTGAAATCTTTTTTATTATTAACGTTAGGTCCACGAATTTTTATTGACCACATACCTGCCATAGTTCCTATTTTTTTTTTTACTTTAGAAATTTGAAAAATATGATTAGAATTATTATGTATAAACCATTTAATAGTAGGATTTATATCTTCAATAGAATTATTATTATTATTATCATTGTCCTTGTCATTGTCCTTGTCATTATCATTGTCATTGCGATTGTCATTATCATTCTCATTGTCATTATCTTTATCGTCAGATAAATCATCACGTAATTTTTTATTATTACTTAAAATTTCCAAACATATATTAATTATTTCTTTACCATATTTTTCTACTTTAACAATACCAAAACCTTTTACATTGAATAATTCAAAATTATTTGTAGGACATTTTGATATAATATCATTAATAGTAGTATCGTAATATACACAAAAGGGTGGTATATCATTTTTTTTTGCTTCTTCAAGTCTATATTTCTTTAATTTATTAATAAATATAGAAATATTTTCGTCAGATAAATTATTTACATTATTAATTATGTTTTTTTGATTGCAAGTTTCTTTGCTGTTATTTTTACTTTTTTTATTAATCTTTTTAAGTTCTTCAATAAGCTCTGTCCCATAGTTCATAACAAATTCGTCTGATATACCGTCTATCGCCCACAGAGCAGTTAATGTTTTTG
>Ga0115555_1000322_pt1 | contig 32491 bp, 15 predicted proteins | sample COGITO_mtgs_1104_2_FD_87285 | JGI IMG/M metagenome (GOLD analysis project Ga0115555, IMG submission 87285) | Pelagic marine microbial communities from North Sea - COGITO_mtgs_110407 | ecosystem: Environmental > Aquatic > Marine > Epipelagic | place: Germany:Helgoland, sampling site Kabeltonne... | reverse complement strand
TCTCCTTCACGGAGTCATGATTCTTCGCGCTGTTGATTCTCGATATCACACTCGTATCCACATCCTTCCCGAGAAAACTTGTCGCCCCCGCCCCCGCCCCCGCCCCCGCCCCTTCACCCCTTCCCTTAGGAAATCTCATTGAAGAGTTGTGGAGGAAACGTGATTTCAAGGGAGCACATTCGCACTGCAAGGCCTTTGCACGCGCGTTCAGGCTCTTTGCTTGAGCATACCATTCTTTTTTGTCCTTGTCCTGCTTCGTCATGCTATTATTTTAAAAATTCAATCTAATAATGAGTATTAAACAAACCTCTTTTTAAAAATTTTTCGACAAGCTTCGGCTTCGGGCTTCGGATCAACACAAAAGGATAATATCAGAAAATTGGCCAAAAACTTGACGAAAGAGAACAAGGCAGTCCATGCCGGCTTCACAATCATCACGACGCGAGTGGTCAACAGCTCAACGGAGAACCTTCTCGAATCCTTCTGATGACAAAACACAGAATTCGGTTTTCTCCAAATCAAAACACCTTCGACCAACTCCGCGCCCAGGTCCTGCCCCTCGAGTGTTGACTCTAACGGAGTCCGATATCGACGAGATGTGGGCCCGCGCAAACGGAACGTTTGACTATTTCCCCTCAAAGGTAGAGCAGGAATCTGCATAGCAGGCCAGGTTCAGGGTATTAATTTGCCCAAAAATGATATATGTATGAAGCCAAAGTTTGAGGATTAGGGTATTTTGAAGTGCATTCAACTGCACTCCACCACACCACAACACCTTCCATTAAATACACAATTTACTTTATTTCTCATTCTAAGCAACATAATATAATACATATGGTGGCAAGTATGTCCATTTTTACCAGTCCTGCCACACGAGCGAAGTGCTCAAGCATGGCTGTCATAATCATCCTCCCCACTCTCCAATTCGCTATCATCTCCCTTCTCTTCGACCTTACCACAGTTCTCATCGTCAATGGGCTGAAAACTTTCCTTACTGCCATGTGGGCTCGTCCCTGACTCACTGATCCCCTTCATGCTGCCTGCCGAAAGCATTGGGCTCTTCATCCCTCCTAAAATGCCTTCCCTACCCAAGGTGAGCCTTCTATAGTTCAGATTTCCAACCTGATCCTTGTTTTTGGGGGCGCAGTAGAACGTATCTCCGACGTATCCTATCTTCTCAAAGCTCCTTTTTTGGTCATCATCGAGATCCTCCCTCTTAATGAATTCAACAGTCTTCCTGAACTCGACGCACTGTGACTCAAAGCTGCTTGTGATTTCCTGGTAAGTGTTGATGCTGCAATGTACCCTCCCCGCAGTCCCGGTACTCTCGAAAACCTCAGCCATCTTGACTGTCCTACCGAACAAGTGGTACCTGGGGTCTTTCTTTCCGACCACACCAGCTATGACCGGTCCGCTATGCACCCCGACACGTATGTTAATAGGGATTTGCAGCTCAAAGCTGAGAGCCTTTGTCACGTCAATGAGTTCCACAGCAGCTGTGAGCGCCCTTGCAGCATGATTCGCATCTCTATACTTCTCAGGGCAGCCCGCCACAGCTAACAGAGCGTCACCAATGACCTCGACAGTGTACAGATTCCTCTTGTTCAAGACTTTGCTGTATCGGGCGTAAAGCTCGCTAAGGAAGCTCATGAGTTCGCTTGGGTCCAGTTCGCTACTAAACTTTGTAAATCCCACCATGTCGCAGAACAAAATTGTCACATTAGAGTAGTTCTCGGCCAATTCTGAATTTTGTTGTTGGGTGTCTCTCATCTTCTTCACTATGTCTGGGGGCAGCAGTCTCCCCAGTAGCAGCTCACTCAAGTTAAATTGCTTTTGCATAATTTTGTTGTTCCGCTCTTGAACTTTCAGTCGGTTGAAGCACACGCGGAGATTGTAGCCCTCCTCCAGAAATGGGTAGACGAGAAGCATGCTGAAAAAGAAGAGAATGCCAAAGTAGTAGGCACTGTCAAAGGAAGTAATCACCTTCCAGTACTCAAAGTCGTCGCCCACCCCCAACTCTTGAATTTGCTTCCTGAAACTGTATTCCATCACTTGGAAGTCACCTCTTCTCTCGCTTTCTACAAACCTGTTCTTCGTGATACTATCTGTGGGTTCAAGAGAGATAGATTCCATCACGTAAGAGGTCAAACTGGTAAGCATATCCTTGCACACCGTGTCATTGCTCCCAAACAAAATACCTGTCGCAAATCCGTCGGGTTCATCCAAAAAATTATTGTCCAAATCCATATTGCATTCGTAGGGAAGGGCAATCGCCCAATCGGCGATCCTGTTCCTACAGAAGAGCCTAGGGGGTTGCTCCCCCTCCCCTTCCTTTTCAAAGGTCATCTGCATCTTGCCGAAGCTCGTAGCGAAGACGTTCAGCATGATATAATACACCAAGCTCGTCATCACTCCTAAGGTAAGTCGAGAGAACCAGTGATAAGACTCCATATTGAGGGTCACCAGGATATAGATACTGATGGATGTGTACCCTACCTTCGGCACAAACACTCCAATTTCAGCTATCCAACACATCCCAAAAACAAACCACAAGAACATGTTTAACGTCTGCAAACTCTTCAAATAACTCTTCCTGTAAGTGTTGAAGAGCATGGTCCCGCAGATGCCCAACATAATAATACTTATCCAGGTGTGAAACTGTTGGGACATGCTTCTTGAGCTCAGAGTCCAAATATCATAGTCATAGTGCTCCACCTTCTCCCAACTCGTTGCATTCCAAGTGCTTGAATTCAGATTCTCCCCACAACAATAATGTCTAGTCAATGGTTCCGTATCGTCGCAAACAAGCAAAGTCTCCTCGCAAAACACGTTTGAGAGCCATTGAAATTTTTCTTGTCCTCTGTCAATTTTCTTGAGCAGCGTCCAAACGAACCAAACAGAACAAAGGAAAAAGTAGGCCACAAAGATTGCCCTCGTCTTAAAGATAATGAGGGGCAATTTCGCGGAACTGTACTCAGTCTCGTATTTGCTACTCATATCGTCCTTCCCGAAGTCTTCCACTTCAGTACCGAAGATGGTGTACAAACACTGAACTGGAGTCATGTCGCTTCCCGGTCGGTCCATCAAAAGAGCATAAGTGTGTCTCAATCTGGAAGTCCTGAGAATTTTCATCTCTTCCACCATTCCTGCGCTATCTCCTACGAAGTAATCGTCTTCTGTAATGAAGCTGTCCGGATTATCCAGTATATTTAGCACACTGTTCTTCCTCGGCACAGCTCCTCGGCCACCCCCAGTGGTACCTAACTCGCTTGTGATGTCGTTATCTCTTCGACTGTCCGAAAAATTCACTGATCGGCTGCTCTTTAGAGACGGCATCCTGGCGCTCGTTAAGCTGACTTCACCTTCAGCCCTGCCCGATGAGGTAGAAAGTCGAGCACGATTCTCCCCAACCCCTTGCGCAGTCTTTGAACCGAGTTTGGCTCGAATAAGACCGCTAATCATATCGGCACTTGCCCCTCCCCCACTAGTTCCGTCGTCCTCATCGACCGAACTCTTAAGCAAGTCTGCTTCTATCTGATTTAAATTGGGGTGGTTCCCTTTCTGCCGCTCCTTAGGCGAACTGTACCGCTCCAAAAATCTTACGACCATCTTCCCCTTCCCTTTGGGATGTATAGTCCTTGGCTCGCTGAAGATAAACTCACGTCGGTTGTTACCGAAAACAATCTTTTGGAACGTCTTCTCCGAAACCTGTATCTGACCAGATCCAGCATTGGATTGCATTCTCGACGCTGTGTTGACTGTGTCTCCAAACAACTTGAAGCGAATCGTTGCCTCAGTGTTGAGAAGGCCTGCTACGATGGGACCTGTGTGGATGCCAACCTTAATCTGGAGGTTCTTGACACAGTGCTTTGAGCCACCCTCTGGGAGCATATCTTGGAGCTCCTCACGAAGGAGTGTCATGGCATCTTGCATCGCTAAAGCGCATTGAGCAGCACGATCAGCGTGGTCTGTGCAGGGTTGTGGACAACCTGCGCACACCATAAAAACTTCTCCCACAGTTTCCACCTTGTGTACCCCCATCTCGTCGGTAATCTGATCGAAACAGCTGTATACAAGGTTGAGAAGGGACACGAGCTCAACAGCCGGAATTTCTGAGCTTATGGCCGCAAAATTATCTATTATCGCAAAGAGCACGGTAACTTCGCTATAACTGTCTACAACAACTGACGACTCTTTGCTTTTGAGCCGCTCAATCATCTGGGACGGTAGCATGCTCGCCAACATCTGAGTGTTTTGGTCCTGGCGCAAGTGCATGATGCGTTTCTGGCACTCGGATATGGACAACAACAGAAAGTTACTCCGTAAGTATTTCTCCCTGGTGTACGATATCACGATTCCAAACACTATAGTAGTCGTGACAGCACCAATTGGCTCAATCACGAACATATAATCTTGGCTGGATTGCTCCCCCTCTTTCAAGCACTGGAACTTAGAGTCCATACTTGCAGTGTACCTACACGGAAAAAGGAGTCCCAAGTAGTCTGCACACCTAATCGTGGCGTAGGAAGAAACAATAAAGATGCCCACGGATGCGAGGAGAACAAATCGAAGAGGTGTATAAAAAAAGGTGAAAGCAACCAAAATCAACAGAAATCCAACTTCGGGACTCCCCCAAACCACCACCTCTACGAGGGGGTATGAAACCAGCACAATGAATGCCCAGAACTGTTTTTGTTTGATATTGATTAAGTTGATAGTGTCCAAGGGGTGGGTTGGGGCGCGGATGGAAGGTGTCAGTTAGGTATGGTATGGTCAGCAACAAACTTAATTTCCCCCCTCAATCCGAACTAAAACCCACACGCCAAATCAATCTGTAGTCGACTATATTCATTCAAAACCACTCACCAGGTGATACTGCTTCGTGCTGTAGTCCTCCGACCGGAAAAAAGTGTTCCCAAATAGAACGAGGCTCTGGAGAATCACAAACTCCACCATGAGGGCAATCATGGCCATATTCTGGTATTCATCCTTGTCTTCCTCTCTCACTCTCCCACTCCCGGCAGCACTGTCATTTAAGATTGAATACAGATCGTGGGACTTGTATAGTAGCCTACCAACAAGCCAAATCTCGAGACACCACGTAAAGAAAAATCGAAGATTAGACCTGTGTGTGCTGGCAGTCTCCCTGTAGAACATGTCATCAAGAAAGCTCACAGTTTCTCCGTTGATCTCGAATCGTAGCGTGGAAGTGATCTGAACCTGCTCAAGCGTCGAAAGTTGGTTGATCACATCATTTAAGACCTTGCTGTCATCATTTTGCACATTCCTCTCCATTCTATGATTTGGACCAATATCTTCTTCCCCATTATTCACTCGATTGGAGCGAAATAAAGAATTGGACATGGTACAGATATATCAAGTGCGAAGGGGAGAAGGACAATGATTTTGAATGATAGGAGGAGGGGGAGGGGGGAGGGGGTTGGGATGCAGAGGAAGAGAGTTGGTTTCGCAGTGGTATTCTTTTGGTGGGTTCTGGAACAATGGAAACTCGTCCAAGTGTTTCTAGTTGCCAGATGAAGCTACAAGAAGTAGTTCAAACCTATACGATTAAATCCCAAAGTACTACTTCATCTGTGGAGTTGGGGAAGGGGAGGTGGGAGACAGAAGTTAAAAAAGAGGCAACTTGGTTTCAAATTGATTTTACTTACGCCCAGAGGCTATTTCTTGCCGTTTACGGGGGATTGGCGCCATATTAACTGTGTTAAACTCTCTCCTCTCTAATTTCAGTTCACTCCATCATGTCGTCCTCTGCAAAGCGTATTGGGGGAGACTGGGTGGAGAATACAGATGCCGCCACCGGCCGCAAATACTATGCAAACGTAGTCACAAAGGTGAGCTCACCAGAGATTAGATGTGCGCTTACTTGTCCTTTGTGGATTGCAAATCCCAAGTTTTTGGAAGATCTTTGTCGCAGAAGTTATTCCCTGCCCCTCCCCTCCCCCCATCAACCTTTCAGATTGGATTCCTCCGCTCACCATTTCTTCACCATTTCTTCCCATCCACTATATTTGCCCAATCACCCGTACTCAAACTACCAATATTGGCAGGAATCTTCTTGGGACTACCCGGCTGAGCTTCTAGAGAAGGAAACAGGAAAAAGTGAGCAAAAGGCAAACGAATGGGTGGAAAAGCTCGATGCCTCGTCAGGAAATTATTACTATTATAATAGGACTACGAAAGAGACAACTTGGGACAAGCCAGAGCAGTACAAACCCGCGACAAAAGCAGGTGTCAATGGCGACTGGCACAGCAAAATTGATCCCAACAGTGGACAGACATACTATTATAACAAGAAAACAAAAGAGACAAGCTGGGAAAAGCCCGAGGGCTGGGTGGACGAGGCTACTGCCTCTGCCACTGCCACTGCTTCTCCTGCTCCTGCCTCTGCCACTGCTTCTCCTGCTCCTGCTCCTGCTCCTGCTCCTGCTCCTGCTCCTGCTCCTGCTCCTGCTCCTGCTCCTGCTCCCGCTCCTGCCCCTGCTCCTGCCCCAGTCCCCGCCGCTGTCAACAAGCCCCCCAATCCTCCAGGTGGTCCCGGACGCCCACCCCCTCCCGCTGGTCCCGGACGCAGCGCCCCTCCCCGTCGAAAAGATCCCGAGAGTAACGAAGGCGAACCTGATGGTGGCGACGGCACCAGCGGCAGTAAGAAAGATGGTGACGGAAACGGTGACAGAACAACGAGGCTCATGACAGTGGCGGAGATCTTGGAGCAAATAGAAGGCGTGACCTTCGAGGGTTATGTCGAAAACTACTTTAAGCTCGACAGGAAGGGGATGTTCAAGGGAAAAACGACGGTCGACAAAATCTCCTCCCACAAAAATGAACTCATCAAGACGAGCTTGCTTCAGCTTCCACCTGACTTAAGCAGCGAGGCTCTTCAGACCTTCCGAAATGTCACAGGATACATGGGAGACAGAGGTAGCAGTAAAGATCCCATCGGTCATGTCAATAAAATCCTTTCCTCGCTGATGCTTGCCCCTGAGCAACTCCGTGATGAAGTCTTTTGTCAGATTTGCAAGCAAGTCAATGGGAACCCTGACCCTGTCTCCACCGTCCGAGGATGGCAGTTGATGGTTATCATGCTCGCCTCCTTTCCTCCAAGTACTACTCTCAACCAGCCTCTCCAGGCGTTCTTTGCCGGCAAGTTGAAGGCAGAGGGCGAGTTTGTTTCCGAATACGCAGAGTACTGCTTGCTCCGAACTCCCCTAATTTTTGAGCTCGGCAGCCGCAGAGAGCTTCCCACGCAGGTCGAGCTCGAGTCCTTGAAGCGTTGCGCCAAGGTCACTCTCCGGGTGAATTTCCTAGACAAGAAGTATCTCATGCTCACTGTGGACAGCTGGAGCACTGCCGCTGATTTCAGCGCCGCCATTGCCGAAAGACTGGGAATCAATGACCCGTTGCCATATGCGTTGTTCGAGGTCTCAAGTGACGAGGAGGAGCGCGTTTTAGAGCCCGACGAGCGACTTCTCGATCTCGTTGCTTACTGGCAGCGGCTGGCTGTGGAAGAACGAAAAGGAAAGGGAAAGACGGCGACCATCCAGGAGTTCTCATTCGTCTACAAGGTCAGGCTCTTTTACGAGGTCAAGGATGATGATCACGCAGGCATTGAAATGATGTACTTGCAAGCAACGAACGACGTTGTGGATGCCCGTTATCCTTGTAGTGAGCAGGACAGTTTGACTCTGGCAGCGTTGCAAGTACAGGAGATGTACGGAGACCACCCTGGTCCTGGTAAGGAATTCCGTGACCTCCATGGCATCGACCCATATACCGAGAAGCCTCGGCTTTGCAATTTCTTAGCAGCCAAATACTTCGACGAGGGTCGCACAGACGAGCTGATTGCCCAAATTGTCAAGTTATATTCCAAGTTGACCGGGTATAGCACTCAGGAAGCGCGCTTGAGTTACCTTGATTACGTCCGATCCTGGAAAATTTACGGGAGCGCTTATTTTTTCGCTGAGCCACAAAACAGCTCGCTCAGATTCCCGCCGGCCATCGTCCTGGCTATAAACCACAAGGGGGTTCTGATTGTCGATCCTGACACGAAGGAGTTCTTAGCCGAGTACACTTACAAGGATGTCGTTACTTGGGGCCACAGCAGCAATTCTTTTGTTGTTGTGACTGGAGGCATGATGAGGCAGACCAAGATTTACTTCAAGACCGACCAAGGCAAAGAGATCAACAGCATAGTCAAGGCTTATGTGGAAAGAGTGATGGGGCCTAGCGCAGGTGGCGGGGAGGTAGCTGCAGGAGGCACAGTTTAAAAACGGCGCAACTGGGTGTGTTGAAGATAGTGTATAACAACCGATAAATAACAACCGACGATTGGAAAAAAGAAAAAGAAGCATATTCAATTCTGTTGTTGTTGCAAGAAACGCTCGCAGGTTCCGTCCAATTACAATTTTTGTCCACGTATGCTCAGTTCTTCTCGCGTACTAACATCGAGTCAATCAACCACACTTCCTCTGACTTGTCTGTGTAGCCTGGTACTGGCCTCTTTCGGCTCGAGAGAACGAAAGAAACGTGGTGCCAGGGTGAGTCATTAGTCTCATTGCCATCATCGATTTTTTTCAGTCGGCAGGCCACATAAGCCTTACCCTTATCTGCGCTAACCTGTGGGCGCGATAGGCAATTTAGGTGGGTTCAGGGTCAAGGAGTCAGTCAGCCTGATGAAGCAAAAATATTTCAACAGAAGATAATACCTCCCGACGGACATAACACCGCCAACATACTACTTGTCAAAAGGGAAATGCGTGTCGTTCGTTTCGCAATTGACACTCACCTCCATCTTTCGATCCCATACCCTCTCCCCCCACTCAAGAAGAATTGCGTACTTGCTGTTGGGCAAATACTTTCGGAAATCCTCCACACTTGTTCCAGAAAGAGAACTAGCTGGCGAAGTAAATGAAAAAAGCGTCTTGATTCCCTCATCGTCTTTTGATTTGTCATTCCCTCGCAACGAATCAACCACAGTCTGAACAACGTCAGAGGGAGTCAAGCTCGTATCAGGCTCTGTCGTAGTTTGGCGTTTGTCGTGTGGCGAGACGTTTGAGTTTGGTGCTCTTCAGTCCTGCTTGTGCTTCTTGTGTTTCTCTTGGTGGCCTCTTCTGTCTTCCTTGTTCTCATTCTGGTTTGTCTCACTCGCTGCTTACACTTTGCTGCTTGCACTACTCACCTTTTGGTAGCAGTTCCATACCCAAATCTAGCCCTCCTACATCGAATCCCTCAACCCGAGATCGGCTCAGAAATTCCCCAAGCGCTTTGGGGCTATCCAAAAGCTTGCTCTTCAACATCCCGTACATTTGCTTACTCTCTGGATCGGACTTCTTCCGTCGCTTCATGTCTTGGAGAAGTGTCAATAACTCCCGAGCGATCGACGCGTCTGATTCCTCCCCAGAATCGCAGAATTCTGATCGGGGGCTGCTGTCACCATCCTCACCCTTCCCACAGAAAGAGGCCTCTAAACGTGAGCGTTCACTCGAGATCGACGCAGGGGAAATACCATCAGTAAGCGCATCATCGTCCCCCCCGTCATCAGCTGCCAAGCGTAGAGGAACTGGCTGTCTGAATGAATTGGAAAATGGTCGGGTTTGGATATTCTTGTTCATGGTCTTTCGGCGGGTTTGGAGTGAAGGGGGATTCCTATCGACAAAACCCCTGCAAAGGAAAATGTGAAGCGAAATAGCCAAGGCGACTGAAATGAAACATCTCATTGCGCTTCACGTCAAGCAAAGCCAGCAGAAGTGCGTCGTCTTGCACTCAGTGCGTTTTGTAATATTGGTAATCAACAGAAAGCGTTGCAGTGGAAAAACTTGAAGTTTTCGGTGATAAATGTGTCGTAGTCCCTGCAAGCGAAAGTGATAAAATACTAGCAGGGTTTTTATTGCTAGGAAACAGAGGAGAAATAAAAAGCAGAGAAAAATTTATTTGCATCCAAGTTGCATACTTACTTATTGATTTCTGGTGAAAAACTACTATTCAGCGGTCCCAACAATTCCGTTCGAATCACCGTTCGACGCTTAATAAATCCCGCACGTTTTGATGGGGGTTTCATTGATGAGGATTGTCCTCTTCGTTGCTGCCATTGATTCAAGCCTATCCTTCACAACGCCCGGAAAGCTACAATACCTAAAACACCAAGACAGAGCGACAGTACTGCGCGAAGAATGGAGAGACGAGGCAGCCTTGTGGAAGGACGAGGCTTCCTTGCAAACTTTGACTAAGGCTGTGACGAGGACAATGAAGAGGACTGTGACGAGGTCTGTAACACAGACAATGCTCCCCCTAATGATCTTGTCTTTAAGTGCCTTTTCTCCCGTCCCAGCAGCCGCAGCATCTGCCACGTCTACCACCAAAATCGACGGTTTTGCTTCTTACGCTGCGGAGAAGAAGATGGAACAATCCGATGTGGGCTGTTTTTTGACCAGGTGTGGGAAGCAAACAGCGAACCTTTTTTCCTCTCCCAGGGGAATTCAGGGGATCACCTGCCTTGGACAGTGCAAGGGAGAGCAGTCGTGCGCAACGTCGTGCTTCGCGGAATTTGGAAGCAATGACCTTGACGAGTTTTTGGGTTGTGCGGTCGAGAGAGAAGGTTGTGTGAAGGTTCCACGGGATGTGGAGGAAGTACAGGAGAAGAGTGAGAACGATCCGGGGAGATTGGCAGGAGTAAAATTTTTTGACGGGAGAGGACTGGAGGGCACTTGGTACAAAACTGATGGCCTGAATCCAAACTATGACCTCTTCCCCTGTCAGTCCAACACTTTTGGACCGATGAATGATCAGGGGGAGATTGACATGGATATTAAATTCAACGTCAGGAGGCCTGGTGGGGGAGGTTTCTACTCTAATCAACTAGTAGAGAAGATGAAAATTGACGGGGAAGGGGCCGTCGGCGGGAGGACGATGCATACAGGAGGAAAAATGTACGGCTTGACCTTTTCCGAAAACTGGTGGATCGTCGGCGAAAGCGACGGCAAATCAACCTCTCCATACAAGCTCGTGGCCTACAAAGGCCACACGCTCCAGGGGGGGTACGAGGGAGCATTTGTCTATGCGAAAACCCCGTCCCTCGACGACAATCTTCGTGACGAGATTGCGAAGAAATATGCTCAGGTTGGGTTGAATTTTGACGACTTTACAAAGATTGACAATGCCTGTCCAGCTGAGGGGAAGGTCACAAATGACGACAGAGTTGAAGCAAATTGGTTCGACTTGGTTGTTGGCGAGGGTGGGATTATTGATTGGGTGGTACCAGGATGGAGGGGCGAGTATGAATCGAAGTGACTGGAATTTTTTGGTCTTGTGAAAAAGGGAAATGGTGTGTTTCTTTTGACTGGTGCCTCTTGTGTGGTGTTGGGACTGGTTTGGGGGCGGCGAATTTGATTGAAATTAAAATTAAGGGTAGTAATTGAGATTTGATAGGTTATGCAAAAGCTCGACACCGTGCATACCGCAGCATTATTTTTCTATTTTTTTTCACCCTACGGGTTCTTTAAAGTAACGTCTTAATAAGCTTTGCGAGGTCAAATCCAAAACGTACGTAATTCTCATCTCCAAAATCGACACATGCTTCTCCAATCTCATCAGAAATCTCAGCACCGTGCACGAGTACGTGGAGAACTTCCTTAATCCAGCTGACTTCGGGGATGGCCAGCTCTGCGGCAAGCCTGGCCAGCAAATCAGCGAGCTCATCGAGGTGGCACGCGCTGACGCCTTTACTAACATCTTCCAACCCGTGTCCGATGTCACGAATTGCCTCCTCAATCTCTTTGGTAAGCTTTTCTTGAAGAACCTCAACATCCTCATCATCCAGACCATACTTGTCGCTCACAGCCATCATCTGAGCCTCGGTGGTGCTTTTGGTGAAAACTTCCACCGCGGCGCTAAAGTTACCCCAGGCCATCTCGAAGTCACTCTCACATTCCTTAATGCTCCCCTCCAAGATTTCCTCGGCCTCCATAATTCCCTCTACAATATAGCAGCTAACTTTCTCGCAGCTATGGTCCTCTGCCCAATTATTGATATTCTTCAAAATTTCGTTCAGGTCACCACCAGCAGCGCGGTAGTCATGGTTCTCGAAGTCAGATACAAAAGCTTCAATCTCCTCGACAAACTCCATGCCGTGCACAGCTATATTGGTGCCGGTGCTCAAACTGAAAGTGTTGGCATCATGGTCCATCCAGGCGAAAGTATCTCCCAGGCCGCAGTCGTCGGTACTAAGAGCCTTCTTTAGCGCACGAAGAGCGGCGCTAAAATCCTTTACACCGTTAGTGTAGTCCTTGTCTTTAAGCTCAGCAAATGCCTTGGTGACATCATCGTCAATAAGCTTCAAGTCGGCCTCGCAACTCTTGAGGTGGGAAAAGACAACATCAGCATCTATCAAGAGACCTTCAACAAGCTTGCAGACGCGACTATTGCAGTGGAGCTTATCTTGCAATATAGAGGCGATGTCTCCGAGATCTTTCCCGAAATTCACAAAATTTCCGCTCTTAAAATCGGTAATGCTGTCGTTGATGTCATCAGTAATGTCTGCACCAGAAACCAGCAGCACGACGACCTCATCAATCACATTTGCTACGCTATTGGCACCGAGGTCATTAGCAAGCTGCTCGAGAACATCCCCTAATTTCTGAATATCACAGTCCTTAACATCCGCAGAGAGGTCAAGGACAGAAACGGCCAGGCCATCGAGTCCACCCTTGAAGTCCTCAGCTTCAAACTTTGCGATAGCTGCCTCAAAGTCGGTACCCGTCTTGTCCACAGAGGCAGCGCACTTCTCAAAGTCCTCAGCAGCCAATTCAAGAGATTGCATGACCCCAATGAGGATCTTACAAGCATTACTTTGGCAGTTGGAGGCCTGAATGACCTTGATAAGGTTTCCCAGCTCGAGACCGATTGTAGCTAAGTCGCCCGCCTTGACGGCCTCGACGAGCTTGTACACGTCATCGTAGACATTGGCATACGCGATCATGATTTTATCACCATCAATAATAACGTTCGAAAGCTTGGGGCTGACCTTAGCGATGGCAGCAGCGAGCTTGGTGATCTGGCACACATCAGTGTTCAGCGCAACTGCAAGCTCATCAAGGCCTGCTGCAAGGTGTGTAAAACTATTTTTGTAGTCCTTGCTCTCAAACTCTTTCAAAGAAGAAGAGATATCATCATAAGACTTCTGAATCTCAACGCTGCACTCGCCTGAGATGTCCTCAGCGGTTATCTGGAAGACTCTTAGAATACCATCAATAAACTTGCACGCATCACTGTTGCACTCCTTCTCAATAGAGCTCCAAAAGTCAAAGATCTTCTGGATATCCGCAGCAATTGTTGCCGCATCCCCACCTTCAATATCAATCGCCAACTGAGTCAAGAGGGCGCTGAGGTCGGTCGCATCAACAATTATCTCAATGGCCTCATCGACAACAGTAATTTTCCCAAACTTGATAGAGGCCGCAAGCGCATCAAGCTTTGTCTTCAATTCGTCCACCTTACAATCGTTGATAGAGGTAGACATAGAAGAGAGTGCCAAGTTAAGATCCCTTAGCGCCCCGTCATAATCTTTGTTGGTGATGTCCGTCGAAAAGTCCTTCAAATGCTTGTCTGCACCAGTGGAATCCTTCACACACTTGCCGGGATCACCGTCAGTGATCCCGGCAAGTTTGAAAAGCTCCCTCACGACTAAGACTGCCTTCATGTCAGCCGCATTAACCGCATTCACCGACGTAAGTGAGATGCAGAAGAGGAGCAAGCAGACTTTAGTAAAAAGGAAATTCATGGTTGGTTGAGGTGAGATTCTTTGCTGAAAAAGGAGTGAGTTAGTCATTAAATCTGCAGATAATCACAAAGAAAGACATTTGACGAGCTTGAGATATTTAAAATTTAAAATTACTTACAATGAGTAGTGAAATTAGGAGAAATTAGGGATCGGCCAAGCAGAAAGCTCGCATTCACAATTCACACCGAAAACGAAGTTGTATTTTTTTGTATTTTTCAATAAGTTCAACTCTTTGTACAGTGCCCCAAAAGACTTACCGACTGGACAAGTAAATTAGGGCAAGGCAGTGACGACATTTAATTGGAAATTTAACGGGCCTGAGGACATCAAAATGTCGTCTTCAGATGATCTCTCTGAGCTCCCATCTGAAGCATTACTGAAGGCACCCCTCATAACGTCAATGTATCCTAATGACGTATCGGAGACATTTGATTGCAGAATTTGTGGAGGTGGTGCTAGTCAAAAGGGAAATTTGCTAATCCAGCCATGTGCCTGCATTGGGGGATTAAGTTTAGTGCACGCCAAATGCTTGCTAAAGTGGATTGAGCTAAGGCCGAAGGATGGTGGGGGTGGGGGAGATAACAATATGCGATGCGAGATCTGCAAAGAAGAGTATAGAGTCCGCATTGTTCACAAATTCCATTGCAACATGATCTGCGCCTGTCGGCCACTTGGTTATTTGTTAGAGATGTTCATGCTGATTTTTTGCATCTGTTGTGCAGGAGTAATGATTGTTATGGTCACAGGGAAGCCGCATTTAATCGATGATGGGAAAATATCCAATCAACAGATCATGATGTGGATTTTATTCACTGTGATATTTATTATGGCTATGGTAGCCCTCAAGAAGATACTGGGAAGATTTATGCGAGCAGCAAGCACCGCAGGTAAGCAAGCCATCCACTTCTCCAATGGAACGTCTTTTGCGCTTGTCGGATTTTCATTCCCAGAGTAGTTTAGCGCAAGTATATTTCTAATTCCATCATCCTCGTCACTGAAATTGTCTTGTTTTGTTTGCTTAACTCCAACTACAGAGATTGAGTACTTCGACAAATTGGATAGATTGAGTGCTACTATTGAAGAAAAAGAGGAGGAAGAGAATGACGGCATTCTGATTATAGAAGGAGAAGAAGTGTAAATTTTTTTAAGTAGAAAAAAACGAAAACGGTTTTGCGTAGAGGAAAACACTCATTCTCCCTCAAAGGTTTTTATTTCATCCATCAATTTAGTTTAGTCCCAGGAGCTCTTTGGCCCATCCAATGATAACGCTGTCAGCAGGAAGCTTATCAACGGTAGTCCCTTGGTCATGCTTGCCATCCTTCTGGTATTCGGCCAAATCAACACCATTAATTGAAGTTGTGCCGTTAGAGCTATAAACCGTATTGTTGTACATAATGGGCCATACGTCTTCATTCCCCTCTGTGTCGTCGTAAGTGGCATACTCTGGTCCGCCATCCCCATCCAAGATACAAGTATTATCGTGGAAATAATCCAAATGTTCGGGGATCTGCCCACAGTCTTGCATGCACTTCCCGGTGTAGGCATAGATGTTGTGATGGTGTCTGTTATCATGGCCTCCAAAATCATTCTTCATGCCATTACTAGAGTCGACCATAAAATTATACGACGTCTCAAAGTAGGCGCTTCCATCATCATTATCAACAGCCTCCTGGGACTGGTAGTTAGCGACGAGAAAGTTGTTCTTGACCTCGCGCCAAAGCATATCAGTGCTGAAGACACCTTCCTCCACAACATCTGTCACATAGGGCTGGCGATCCCAAGAGTTGAACGGCCCATGATCACTGCTTTCGCGACACGTGTTGAAGACTAGGTTACCGTTAAGGCTGTCCCCCCCTCCAAAGCCATCATTGTAGTTGACTCCGGCGCGAGGCCCATTGAAGAAGACGTTATCTTTGATAACGCTTTGCGCGGTCTTGGCCTGAACATAGAAGCTGTTCTGCTTCTCGAAGTGCCCAATCTCCCTGGCAATATTTCCAACGATGTTGTTGTACCTAGGAAAGTCGCCATTCTTGGCGTTGATGGCATTCTCATCGACCTCACTGTCGGTCCTTCCCCAGCTAGCGATTGCGCTTCCTCCAACCCAGCTGAATTCATTGTTACTTATCATCGCATGGCGATTGTAGCCGCTAATGAACGCGCCATGCCCATCCACCTTTTCAAAGTGACAGCCATCGACAAGGAGATTCTCAGTTCCTTCAGCGAGGAGAGCGCCACGGCGCTCAAGGGCCCAGTCCCCTCCGCTCGGAACACCGTGGGGAGCATTCAAGTAGGTATCCCTCGTTCCCGTTAGCTTCAATTTGCTGAACGTTAGGTCAACAGCAGGCTCCTGGCGAGTGGCCGAAATGTTGAAGATGGTCTCACTTGTTGGAACGACAAAGTTGTCGTTGTTGTCAGGCGGTGTTCCACTTGTAGCATTGTAGTAAAAGTAGAGCTTGTTCTCTGCCTCATCGTAAAAGAACTCATTCTCGAAGTCAAGTTCCTCAAAGACATTTTGAATGAACCAGTCACCTCCCTCATCACTTCCTCTGCTTCCTTGGAACCCGCCCTTGGTGAAGGTGACGGAATTGGACGCTGAATCATAGTCGCCCTCAAACATCCAGTTGGCCCAGCGTGCAGGTCGCCACGCGTTTATCTCCACCTGGGGCGCTCCGCTCTCGTAGGGGCTATTAGGTAAGAAATCACTAGATAAATTGATACCGGAAGGGACGCGAAACGTAAAAGCCCCGCCACCTTGGGTGTTATTACTGCACCAGTAGCTGGTGGGAGGATCATAGATCTCACAGGGACCGTCTACACCAGCAACATAGTTTTGAAATTGGCCGTCAGCCGTGTCATTTCGAGTAGGAGTCTCGACCAAAATCTGTTTACCAGGATTACTGCTATAGTCCTTCGGTTCCATCCAAGTTGCAACACCCTCATTAATCCGCTGGTCACCCTTATATTCCTCGTTCATAATCCATGGGTCGCAGTTGGGAAACCTAGCAACAGTGGCACGTCCTCGGTTTTTGTTGTAGTGGAGGCCTGGTATTTTTTTGACCACATCTTTGTCGATATTGGCCACCCAGATGTTCTTACCGTCAGTCACATCATGCGAACTCCATTCCAAGTTGTTCAGGGGAGTTGCAGCAGAGATGATGGGGAACTGGTTTTCTGCAGCTGAGAAGGTTGTACCAGAATCACGGCTGTCGAGATTGATCATTGGCGTATAATACGTTCCACTGTTGAGTAAGATCGTCGAGGGGGTGGAGGTAGTGCGAGAGAGGGTCACGGCTGCCTGGAGACTTCTCAAGGGAGAATCAGCAGTTCCCTTGTTTGCGTCATCTCCATTGACGTCCACATAAATTGCCTCGTCGGAATTGATGTCAACGCTGAGGGCAGAGAGGGGGGGAGAACTTGCCGGGGGGGCGATGCTACAGAGAGGACCAAGTTGTAATGCCTCATAAACAGAAGTGGAGGAAGCTGGGATCTTGGAGGTTGCAAAGCTCAAGGCAAGTTTCCGCCATTCGCAATCGAAGGATTCCGGCATGGCAGCCACCGAGGCTGCAGTTAGCAAAATATTAAATTTCATGACGAAAACTTGAGGCTTTTTCTAACCCTAACGAGGTCTTCAGAATCGCGTTCCCCCGATAAAAAAAGGGCTCGAACGGTTTCTGCTAGGAGAAGGGAGAGCGGCGACTTCAAGAAATCTATCCCCCCGCGTAAATTCAATAGATAGGATTTACCTCTCGTGTGTCGTGTGTCATTCATCGTCGCTTTTGATCTTCTGTTTTGGTCTCTCTTTTAATGGAATTGGAACACCGTGAAATAAAAATATCATCATAGCCAACACAACTTTGCGCTTATTAGTTCAAATTTATTACACCTTACTGTCCACCTCAAACCCTCACCACTAACCCTCTCAAACATGATAGGGCAATGCCTTGCGTTTGTTCTCTTCGTATGTTCCCTCTCCAGTGAGCAGGATGTCGAAGCCGCTTCCCTCTTCCACTTCCAACCTGAATCTGCTCCTGTACCTCTTGTTCAATACCGGCTTGAAAACGACCGTAACAGCTCGCGGCTGCCTCTTGTTCAAGTCGTTCTGTTTCCTCATCCTTTCGTCTAATGTCAGATCCATCTTGTCCCCACTCTTCCAAGTTAAACTCATGGGCGTCTTCGTGTGTACGGGATTTTTCAGCCGCATCTGATCGTTCGGAAGCGCCGCTCCGCTACTCTTGATTGGTAAGGTCGGTCCTGGCTGAATGCCATCCATGTCGCTGAAAGCGAAGACCTCTGGAGCATCCAAATGCACCTGGTTCAGCTCGTCGTTTGGATCCAGCACCATTCGGGCCCTCTTTGGCGGTATCGCTGGCACGTGTGTAATCTTCCAATTAGCATCCACGCTTGTAGGATTGCAGACGAAGAAAACTAGCTCGTGTTCCTTCTCCGTGTGAACTACACCGAAGTGGTAATCGCTTGGACTCGCCAAAACAATGGGCCGCATCATCTCTCCCTTGAAGTCGACAAATTGCTCTTGCCCGGTGCTGAACAAAATTTTTAGCCGCCCCTTCGCGTCTAACTTCATTTCTTTGCTCTCCTCCACATCGTCTCGAGACCCGTCGCTCAAGGGAGCAGGATTTGGCAAGAAGGCTACTGAAATCTCCACACTCTCCCCAGGCGGAAGATTGAATAGCCTCCCCTGATCCACATTCCATCCAACCTTGTCCACTGCGCTTGCAAAAGGGTGCGGCAATGCCAAAGTGACAGCCTTCGTAATCTTGAAAGGTCCTGAGGAATTGATCGCAAATTCCAGTGGAATGCTCTTGGTATTTGTCATCAAGAAGGTCTCTTCCATGGCATCGCTATACACACCCGTATCGCGCCACTCTTTCAGCTCCATTGCACTGATGCTAAACTTTAGGTATTGCTTCACTCGGATGTCTTCTTCGGGCACGTCGGTGAGCGCGTTCTTCTCTCCATGCCTCCTCTTGTCCAAGTACAGCCAAGGCTGAATCACCTGGGCGCTCAAGTTCAACTTGACAGCTCCAAACGTTTCGCGCTCCAGACCACCACCATCCTCTCCGGCGTTCTTCTTTCCAGCTTTCTTCCTCCCTCCTGTATCCACCAGCTCGGCAGTTGTCGTCCGACTGTGCCCCCCTCCAACCTTCTCCCCGTGCAGCCACTTGACATCAGCAACGCACAAGGCCTCAATACTGTCGCTCCAGCTTTTATAATCTCCCACAGGCTTCAAACTCTTAACCTCATTAAGAGTGAGAGTAAAGATGGATTCTCCGTGTTTTGGCACGAGCGTATTAACGGGGCTAACTGTGTATGGACTCTCAAATACAGGCTTCTCGTACAGACCAAGCGACACCTTCACTGGCTTATTAATATCTTTGCTTGCCTCCGTATCAATGCTGATTGCGACCACGCGATTATCCTCTTTATTATCTCCGCTTTCTCTAATGTCCCAAGACAACTGTGCGTCGATGGGCCCGCTGTTCTTGACTACCACCGTCCTCTTCATGATCTTACTGCTAACAGCAACCTCTCCAAACTTCATATTGGGCATGCTTGGATCCGTCATCATATCCAGTCCGCAACTCTCCTTTCTCAGACTCAACGGGCAGCCCACCACCTTAGCTTTGAAGTCTAACCTTGTCAGTGGTGCACCTTCGACATCGCAACAGATATCATCCTTGTACGTCGCTGGCATGTCATTGTAGGTGGAGACCGTAATTTCAGTGACACCCCATGGAACTAAATTGCCCTCATTGGGTTCAATCGCGATCGCGTAACCCTTTCCAGTCCGTAACAAGTTCCTGTCTTCATATGCTTCCAATTTGGCTCTCGTATGATCCCGTCCTTTTCCTGTTGCATATATATTTGTTGTCTCATGGGCGTTTCCAAGAATGAGTTTCTTTCCTCCTCTCCCGGTTTTCATCTTCGATGCCGTAGCACTCTTATTGAAATCGAAGACCTCTACCTCTTCGTCCTCTTCTTTCGGAGCTGGCAAGTATGTTCGCGGGTAAATCTTGAACTTTGCCGGCACGGCTGAAAAGTTTCTCAGTACAAACCTCTCAGTTTTCCGGCTGAATAATGTCGTCTCCCCAGCAATGTGCATCAAAGGAGGCGCCTCCGGAGTGGGCACATCTTCAACGTTTCCAAGGAATTGAGGAGCATCACTGCTACACAGTGGTTCCGGTGCGTTCTGACCTTCCTGCAAACGCTCGTAACCGACGACAACTCCCTTGCTGATGGTTTTCAGACTGAACCCTAGCGGCATAGCCATGCCGAAAATCCTGCACGCAAAGACATCGTCGATCATTCCCGGTGTTTTGGCAGTATATGTAACTTTGACCTCCCTGGTTTCTTTGCTACTCAAGGTTCCGCCGGGTGGCTCAAACTCGACTGTAAAACTCGGTGTTGCTCCTGCCGGTCGCTCCCATTTGAACTTGGTATTGAGATTGGACAAGTTTTTTAGCACCACACGGCGCACAACAGGAACATCGACATAAGTGACACCCAAGTTCAATTCGTGTGTGTTCAAGTAGACCTTGGGGCTCTGCACCTCAGCCCGAACTCCAACATATTGCGTTTCATAGTCGTGTTCCTTGATGTCGTCGGCAGTCATAAAACCAAGTGTGGCTCGCAGCCTTTGCGGTAGCTTTCCAGCGAGACATGTTATAACAACACTGCCACTCTCCTTTGGCCCTAAAGTCCCGAAAGCGGGCTCAAATTCCAACTTGCAAAATGGCGACTCGATCTTAAAGCTGCTGGGAGAATTGTTGGTGGTGTTGCTCGATGGCAAAAAGCTTGATTTGCTCATCATCCCAGTGCTCTTGCTTAGCACGCTCAAACTACGCCCTCTTGGACGTATTGGACTGCTTGCCCTACTTGAACATGTCCCTCTCATCCCCCCATCGACTCCCGTTTCCTCCTGCTCCTCATCTTTGTGGGCTTCGAGATGAAATGCTCCCCAGCTCATGGGAACATCCCCTTCATTCATGAACTTCACGACACACTGTTTATCTCCCCCGACCGCGACCAGACCGAAGTCAACCTCATTCGCATCAACTCGCAAGCGCGGACCAGCAATATTAGCGCTCAATTTGACGCAATTATTCTTACTACTCTTGTTCATCCCCTGAATGGACAATGGTAGTGACACATCCACCCTGCCATCAAGTTTGGCGCTAAAAGTGACCACAATGGTTTCGCTCCCTAACGGATTCAGCACCCCCATCTTTGGGCTAACTTCGACAATATAGTCATTGGGACTCGGTAACTCCTTTTCATTGTCCGCAATCCGCCGCCCACCGCTCGTGTCACTGACTTCGTAAACCGCATCACCGAACTCAAACTCGCTGAATATGTCACTGGTGTTACTGATCGTCAGCTGTTTGGTATAAACCACGCCGGCAGTCAAAGTGCCCGGGAAAACTATATCCACAGGGTCACAGGCGACCCTAACATACTCACTTGCCGCCCGCATCGTCAGGGCCAAGCAGTCGACCTCCTTCCTGATGCTGTCTTGGATATCTCCGATATCTCCCGTGTCCAAGTTGGCAAGCATGGCCTTCTCAAGTTCCTCCGGCATTCCCTCCATAAACTCAGTGATACTAATTTCACCATCTCCATCGGTGTCAATCACTTCCAATACCTCTCTGATGGCCTTTTTGTGGCTAGCCAATCCCATTTCTTCCAAAGCGTCGTGCAGTTCCTGCTTGTCGACAGTCCCTCCTCCGTCCTTATCCATCTTCTTGAACCAGGCTTGCATACGCAAGAATTTCCCATGTCCATTTGCAGCAAGCGCCGCTAGCAATCCATCCTGCTCTTCGCTCGGGATACTACTAGGTGGAACGCCCTCCACAACCAGCACACTATCGATCTCACTGCTGCTGGGGTGGTCTCCCTCGGCGCTGTACCGCAGCGTGAATTGCGTCTTACTGTTGGCAGGGAAGACCCCGTACTTTGGTTCGACGTCGAATCCTTCTGGATCATCGTTGAACTCCTCCGTGCCTGCAAGTACCATATTCTTCTTGTCCCCAAATCCGGTCTTACTAAGCCCAGCTTTCCTCCCTTCCCCGGCCCCGGCTGCAAGCTGCCTACTTCTCGGCCTCCCACCCCAACCAACGGCGCTATTATGCTTCCCTTTATTGACGGGAACAAAGTTGCGCAGGTCCCATCTGAATGCGAGATCAAGAGGAGTGTCGTTTGCGATCTCTACAATCCGCTCTCTGGTCCCTTTAAGTGTGACTGTATCAAAGTCAACAAAATTGGGGGGTAAACTCAGCTCGTCTGTCTTCGTATCCGCAATATCAACTCCGTTGAGGCTCGAAATATTCAAACTAACTAGCTCGCTGCTACCCGCCAGCGTATACTTGATGACGTGACAATTATCGCAAATAATTACGAAGTTCCGAGAATGATTCCCAAGAGACAAGGGCACGTAGTCAACATGGATGGTGACAGCCTCTCCATGGTCAAGATCAAACGCAGTAGGATACAGCGTGAAAGGCGGCATAGAAAGTGAAGGTATCTTATCTTGGCTCATCTGAGGCATCGGGTAGTCCTCCTCCAGCATCAACCTAAACCTAGCCTTCCCCCCCAAATTCTTACAATGAAAAGTCTTACCCTTGGCGTCCCCAACCAGACAAGCCCCAACATTTAGAGTAGTGGGAATACTCAGTTTCGGGGGGGGCCTGTGCGCCCAAATTTTGACTTGGAATCTCCCTCCCTCGCAAATGGCAGTTACCACATCTTCATAGTTACCCAGGCTGTCGGGGGTGAACTTGATGGTGATTTTGGCCGCCATTCCTGGAGCCATCTGCCCAGTCATCTTGCTGGGGTATTTAATCTCTGTGAAGCTGAAAAATTGCGTCGCCGGGGGTAAGACAGTAATTCCTCTGGCTACAGCGGTCGAATTGCGCAGGTATAGAGTCTTTTCGTAGACGCCCCCAACAGCATAGTCCAGAAATTCCACGACGCTCGGTTGGGCCACGAAATAGTTGTGATCGCCATTGGGAAAGGGATGCTTGGCCTTCCCCGCGAAGGCGTCTTCCTGCAGATCTGCTTCTGTTGCCAGGGGTCGGGTAAGCACCCTAGTATTGTTGATAGCGCGCTTATCGAACCTTGGGTTCTTCAAGTAGTGCAGTTTCTCCCCCATCTTGTCAAGAACTTGCATGTCTAGGTCCCACTGCTCACCCTCTCTTCTAACTTCGGCTTGAACTTTAGGAGGCGGATCAGTCCCCGTTCCCATCAGTCGATTCGCTCCCCTGGTGACCTCGCTTCCACTCCTAGGAGCGACAAACTCTAGCTCAGGTGGTTTCTCATACTTGGTCTTGTACTCCACTTTGGGCTGCATGTCCTCGTAGGTACGTTTCGGTGCTTGGGTGGCGTTGAAGCTTTTGGTGTTTTTTGTGCCTTCAGAAAATGTGACTTGTTTCAATTTCTGGGCTTCCTTCGTGTTGGGGTCAAACTTAAGCCCGTGAGGGGCGTGGCTCATGGACATGAGCAGCTCGGAACGCTTCTCATTAGTGGCTGTCTGTTTCAAGTACCCGGGTAGCTTGCTAACGTACTTGATTTTGCGCGCCGTTCGACTTGTTACCGCGCTCATAGGTAGTGTACCTGATACTCTCAAAAGACGATCGTGATTATCCTGAACGAGCTGCCTCGCCCCGACTAGATGAGTTGCAAATGCTCCAAAAGCATTCTCTTCGTCAGCAAACATTTTGTTGACATCCAGGGTTGAGTACTTCATCGGGATGTGGGCATTTTGAATCAAACCCACTTGTTTCAACTCATGGTCGGACTTCATATCGTCTTGCTCGGACTTGGCGTGGGAAGCGGTTAAATAGGTTAGGAGATTGTCAGCCTGTTCATGCTGCATGGAGAGGCGCTCACTGATCTCCTTGAATCGTACGAGGTGCCAGGGGGTTTCCTCTTCTTCGTTTTCACCGCCTTGTAACTTGCTGGCGTTCGAAGGGGCAGGAGAGGGGGGGGAATCGTTGTCGTGTTCTTTGTCGTTGTCAATATTGTTGGCATTGTCCCCGTCATCTCTGGGGGAAGCATTGTCATCCTTCTTCTCTTCTGTAAAGGTGTTTTCATTGTTGTCATTGTCTTCATCGCCCTTGTTGCTATTCTCGCCATCGTCGATATTGTCATTTTCATCAGACTTTGCAGGTTTCTCCACTAAAGGGGGGGTTGGAGGTGGAGGGGGGGCTGGCTCCTCAATGTCGGTTCGAGAATAAATCTCCTTAAAGGTGGTGGACAATAAGTGGACGATGCTGCCCACGGCAGCCTTAGCTTCCATCCCGGTGTTAACGTCTACCTCTTCTGACTCGGAGGACGAAGTAGAGGGTGCAGGGGACTGAGGGGTGCCATCGGAGTTGTCCCCGTCGTTGGAAGCGTTATCACCATTTTCAAGGGCTTGCTGTTCGGCAAGCTGCTGCGCCTCCATTTCAGCCTGATGTTGCTGCTCTTTCAGCTGAGCAGCTGCAGATTTTTTGGCCTTAGCCATGGTGGCTATTGGGGTATGAGGAGTTGGTTTGGAGGAGTAAGTTGAAAATCAAGCAAACTAAAAAAGAAAAGAAGGAGGGATAAAGGCGGATTTAACTGCGCTAAAGATGGCCCCAGGCGGTGGAGACTCTGACACTGTTGATAATGGCGGTGTAAAAGGCCCACTCTTATCCTCCATCAATACCTCCGATGATCTACGAGACAACCCCTCCGACAACAACAGTGTTGGTGACAATAACAATGGAGATGATACCGGAAACCTTCATGACAACGCACCCTCGAGCTCAGGCAATAACATAGTAGCGGCGGCAATGACGAAACTTCCTGCCGACCAACTTGCCATGCTTCGGTTGGATTTTCAGAAGGTGCCACAAGGTCTATCACTGTATCAGTTTGTCAGTGTGATGATGAAATACAGCGAGCGACAAAGAAATGACGCCATAGCTGCCCAAAAGAGATTTGCACTGGGCAGTAGGGGGGGCAGTAGAGGTGGTAACCGGCGCAAGATTCAGGACGAAGCCGCCCGTCAGGCCAAGGAGAAGATGGCCCGGGAGGACTCGGCAGACTTGGTCAACGCTGTGTTGCCCCCCCAGGAGGTCGCGACCGTCGCCGATCTCGTCGAGCTCTTCCACCAGGTTGATGTTAATGGCGACAATGCCATGGAGTGGGACGAGTTCACGGGCTTCATCATCAACATGGCCATGGCTGCCAGGAGTGATGTGCACTTCCACGACCACTGGAAGATCAGGGACGAGACGCCAATCACCAGCCAACCGCTTGCAAAGGACAGGAGTCCAATTCAACAGGTCTTATTCGTACCAGCAATCAACCGGGTTCTCGTTTGCACCGGGCCTATGATACAAATTTACGACATCTATCATGATGGGGATGGGACAGCTTCAAGAGGGTCTGGGGAAGCAACGGGGAGTGCAGAGTCTGGAAAAGGCCACAAAAAAAGGAACACCTCTTCATCGCCTTCCCCCAAAAGCGGGGGCTCTGAAAGCAGAAGCAGAAGCAGCGGCAACGAAAACTCGAACAAGGGTCTCCACTTGCAGGCTCAGGTCTTCCCCTGGGACACGGAGGAGAATTTTGCCTACCGGCGGCGGCTCCAGCGTGGGGAGGACGCACTCAAGACGCTCCGATGCGAGTACCTACCCAGTCTGAACTGCATCTGCGTCCTAACGAGTGATCTCAGGATTAACTTTCACGAGGTCGTCAACACACACAACATCAATAGTGACAACGTCAAGCCCCTAGGGAGGATACAAACCAGCTCGCAGCAGTACGTATTGGCTTGGGATGACACACACGGGCAACTTTTCACCGCCGGCTGCTCCCACGAGATCGTGGTATGGAAAGTTAGCAAAGTCAAGCAGAAGAAAGAGAACAACACCGGCGTTGGTATTGGGGGTATGGGGGGTAAGCACAAGATTCTGGCCACGAAGAAGACTGTCATCGCACATCACAGTGACGCCATCCAAGACCTCTTGGTCGTCGTGGATCCGGACTACGAGCTCAGCTGCCTCCTCTCCGCATCCCTCGACAAGGAGATACACTGCTATGACCTCTCACTTCTGAGACACATGCGCACTCTCGTGGGACACAAAAGCGGCATATCTTCTCTTTGTTACGATGGCATGGGGGCGCTCTACTCTGGCGGATTCGAGTACTGTGTTTACGTCTGGGACCTGGAGAGCGGACAAACGTTCCCGCACAACAAGCTAGTGAAGGGACACTCGGACAGCATCGTTTGCGTTTCGTGCCCGGTGAAGGGACTAGGCGCCGGGCGTTTGTGCAGTTTGGACAGGTCCGGCAAAATGTGCTGGTGGGATGTGCGTCGCAACGTGGCCCTAGAGAACCATGAGCGCTGCATCCACCAGTTCAATCCCCTCCCCCAGGTCTGCACGACCCTCTGCGTGGTCCACGGAGTGGAGAACTCCTTCCAGTACAGCACCAACGGCATGACAATCATGGCGGCCAGCAAGAAGCTGGTGGTCTTCGATAGCGTCGACGTTAGGCCCACTGAGCTCCCTCCCGCCGCTTGCATCTACAACCCCGTGGGACATAACATACTCACGGTGCACGACAGGGATGTCAAAGTTTGGGACCCCGACACGGGCCGGCTTACCAGGGAGGTCTGCGGCTTGGTCCCGAGCGAGATTACAAATGTGATCCTGGACGCCAAGGGCCGAAAGGCGATCGTGGCCTCCCAAGACGGTTCCATCGTAATATTCAACAACAGCAACTTCAGCCCTATCGCCCGCCTGCCCTCCCACTCAGCCGAGGTGACCTGTCTGGTGTACGGCGACGCCGACAAATGCATTCTCACCGCGAGCTGGGACCGCAGCATCCGCGTCTACGACGACAGCACCGACCACTCCTCCTCCCCAGCCTCCGCCCTCCTCCGCTCCATAACCGACGCCCACGACGCGGACATATCGCAGCTGGCGTACTTCCGGGACCTGTCTCTGATCGCGTCCGGGGGGGTGGACGGAACCGTAAAGATCTGGGACTTCCAGTTCCTCACCCTCGACGCTGACGTTACCCCGGACCTGGAGACGAAGGCGGAGGTTACAGCCATGAAGTTCGTCGAGCCGTACCCTCTGCTCGTCGTTGCAGATAGCGACGGTGGCATCACCCTTGTACCCGTGAGACCTTATCTCGGCAGCCAGAGGTACAAAAGCGTCCTCAGGTTCGACAATGGAGGGAGTGGCGGTTGGAAGGGTTGGGGTAGCGGGACTGGTAGCGGGACTGCCTGCTCCAGTAGTTCCGGCTCCAACACAAAAGAGGAGAAGGAGAAGGACAAAAACAAGGACAAGTCTGGAGAAGAGCATGATGCTGCTGCATCTGACATCGCCGCTTCGAACGCTCATGACCTGAAGGCCATGGCATTGGCGGAGGAGAAGTGCTGCGCCTGCGTCATGGAGGTCGTTTGGGAAGAGGGGGGAGGGGGAGAGATTGGAAACACCGGGGTGAGGAAGGGGAGGCACTTGCTCTACACAGGAGACGATCGAGGTTGGGTAAGGGTTTGGGACCTCACCAAGGCCATTGAGAAGATGCAGATGGAGGTCCCCAGGGATAATCAGATGCCAATAAATAATCTTAGTTATAATCCGTACCGTCGCTGCACAAGAGATGGTTTGATGTATAAGGAGACAGACCCTGAAAAGGAGAAGGAGAAGGAGAAGGAAGAGGAGATTGACAAGGAACCCAAGAACAGCACCGATAAAAAAAATAGCGGTAAAAAAATTAACAAACGGTCGCGTGTGCGCCGCACGGTCCCTCAGTTTCAGTCCTCTCAGCTGTTCCCGTCTGATGTGCCATTGATCGCAGCGTTTCCTGCCCACGGTTCCTCTGTACGATCGCTGCAGATTATCAAGTCCCCCCCGTCTCTTATTACCAGTAGTTCCGACAGGTGCGTCCATGTGTGGGACCCTAGGGGACGGGAGTGTAAGGGGGTTCTCACCAGAGGAAGGGATGTTGACGTACACTTGAAGAGGTTGTGGGACTTCCGGGTCGACAAAGACGAGATGGCGGAGCAGAGGACGAGGGAAGCAGAGGAAGTGCTCCGACGTGTGAAGGTTATGGAAAGGGACGATAGGATGCACAGCAAGAAGCAAGCCAGGATGGCCGAAGAGATGGCGATTATCAGGAGTAGGACGCCTGCTAGTAGGAAGAAGAGGGCCAGGGAAGCCAGCCGGGAAGGCGGGAAAAAAAGACTGGACGAAGAAGATGCTTTGGGCGTTGGCGAAAGTGAAGGGAAACCTTGGGTCAGCCCACGTGTGAGCCCTCCTCATACTCCCTCCCGTGCCCCTTCTGCCAAGATGGAGACCCTCGATGGCACATCTCCAACCCCTGGTCAATCAAGCAGCTTTCCTTCCGAAAGTCCAAGTCCTACGGGACTGAGTCCCACCGGATTCACTCAAACAGGCCAAGAAAGCGAAGGAAATTTAGAAGAAGGCGATTCTTACGATGACGAGGAAAGCTACTCTGAACTCGTATTTCATGGACATGGTCCAAAAGGTCTCATCGGCGCACAATGGGAGGAGGAAAAGAACCTCCTCTTTAACCAGCTCCTAGGGATGGAAACGTGGCAGAAAACACCGAAGGAGTTGCTCAGGGAGAAAGTCATGAAGGAGAGGACGAGAAAGCAAGAGAGGGAGATGAGGAAGTTGAGGGAGAGGGAAAAGAGGAAGGAGAAAGATCTGGAAGGAGGTGTAGGGTATGGTGTTGGAAGGAAGAAGAGGAAGAAAAAAAGGAAGAAGAAGGACGACCCGGCATCGGAAACCTCTAAAGTGGCATCAGGTGGCTCGAGGACGGTTATAACGTCCCCTTTCCGCAAGAACCTCCCCCCGCCTGAGCCTGACGCGATGTCAGCCCTCGACAGTATTCAGAACCTCGGGCCGTCTGACATAAAGGGGGACAGAAGAGACAACTCCAAAGATGAATTGGGGCCTCGTAAAGGAGGCAGGACTAATACCAGTAAAATAGTCCTCGATCTCGACGCTGATGACCCGGATAACTGGGGCATAACGTCTGTCAACCGTCAGAAGAGGCTCTATGCCAACCTCTATGTCGAGAAGGGAAAGATCGCCGCCGCGGCTGGACGATCGAGCATCGCCAAGGAAAATCTTGCGAGGGAGCTCAGCGTAGAGAGCGAATTTATGAAAGAGAAATTGGGGGAGATAAGGAGCTGGAGGGGGAAAGGAGGGAATGCAGGGAAAAGGTCACGGAGAAGGAGTGAAGAAGAAAGGGCTGATGGCGAGGAGAGCTTTGATGGTGCGCAGACTTATGAGAATGCTGAGGGTGCTGGGAGTGGAGAGGAAAGAAGCGGAGAAGAGGCAAGAGGAGACGATGTCGCGGGAGGGGAAACTGCTGGGGAAGGAGACAAAAACGACGAGGATGACTACCTCATCAGAACATCACCTTCTCCCCTTTCGTCTGCAAAGGGCAAAAGTGACCGACCAAGTATGAACCGAGACCACCGCATCGACCTTCACACCTCTTCAGTAGTTGGTCATTACATCGGTCCTGGTTCTGCCAAAACAGGCATGGGGGGAATGTCAAACCTTGTCAATCTCAACGAGTTGGCAGAGCAGAGCGCTAGGAACAGAGAGGCATGGAAAAAGAGGGTCGAGAGATTTGCAGAGCGCGTGTTTAGTATAGAAAATGGGGACCAAAAGAAGACGGGAGGGGTAGAAAGGAGGCCACCAAAGGAAGGGGACACAAAGATGAGGGGGAGCACGAAGAAGACTAAATTACTTCTGTCTCCTATTCCGAACAAAAAGGATCCACCAAAGGGGGCGCTGGGCGACGGTCTTGGTCTCGTCGCGAACAACGTGTTGACACTCCACAAAAAAGACCTCACTACGGCCAAGAAGTTTGCCATTCAGCGCCACCGCCTCCAGGCTTCGTCCACAGCCAATGGAGAGACTACTAGTGAGCGCCATCAACGGCTCCACTCCAAGAAATTCTTCGGACCATATAGCGTCAAGGAAGTGCTTATCGTCAGCGATGTCTTTTGCAGGGTTAACGAGGCAAAATATAATCAGGGGAAGAAGCTTGGTGAGAAGCATGATTCAGAACATGTCGATTATCTCAAGGGTAAAATCAGCCTGCATAGCCTTTTCGAGGAGGAGGACATCTATGCCCGCCCCCACTTTGCCAAGAGCTTACAGCAGATGACCCGAAACTCTGGGCATAAAAACAGGGGCATGGTCGACTTGGACACGGTATTCGCGGCGCTCTTTCCCTACATGAAGAGGTCGGAAATGACTGAAGCCCTTGACTACATCAGGTTGCCAGAGCTTCCTTCCGTCGATATTTACCGGCAAGAGGCGGAAGGAGCTCGGAGGATCAATCTCACCAACGAGAAAATCGAACAGCTGAAGCAGCTCTTCGAGCTCTACGACGCGGACGACAGCGGCACCGTTAGCACCCTGGAGATAAAGGATGCACTCATTGCTAACAGGGAACTGTACAGTCAGACCAAAAAGAACCTTGGGGGTACGCATTCACCGACTCTCTTCGGGGACGACGATGACACGGACGACGGCGGACTTTCTAGTATACTCGCGGAAGTCAACAGAAACAAGAGCGGTGAACTCAACTTTGAGGAGTTCTGCAACATGTTCAAGGATTTGTTCTAAGTGATGCTTTGTATTGCAATAACTAAATGTAGATTGAGGTGTTTGCTAAGCTAATTATCATTTTACAACAATATATGGACCGCATACTGGTCGCAACGCGTTCGAACCGCACGGTACTGTTAATATCCGGACTTGGAATTCTCAGAGGAGCAAAATGTGTATCTGTAGGAAACCTCTCCCAATAAGCAGGTATATATTTTTTAAAGCCTATCAACACGTCCGTATCATAAATAAAAAACACTGACCAAGATAAAAATTTCTAAAAGATACAAAAAGCTTTGATGATAAAAAATGCTTGTCGTTTTGAGTTGTGGACCACCATTATCGATTTCAAGTCTATAATACATTCCCCAAACTTTAAAACATGAGAGGTGAGCAAACCTATGGCAACAGCGTGCGCGCGAGTGGATTAATTTTACCCTGAGTGTCTCAGAATGTCTTCGTCCTGATTCAAAATTTGGCTTCGTTACCGTTTTATAAAACGAACGCCTATGATTTGACTCAGGGTGGTTGTAAGCTCCCCCTGTCCTTGATTTGGGCTGTTCATGTGTTCAGACGACGACACTGCCGTGTTTACTCTCACTGAAATCGTGTGAACCTGCTGTTCTGTGGGTTCATTATTATTTCCGTTTTCAAAACTCTGACTCCCCACCTCCCTCTCCCCCCCACCTCCCACAGAATGCATCAGTATCCACATGGGCCAGGCCGGTATCCAGACCGGTAACGGCTGCTGGGAGCTTTACTGCCTCGAGCACGGAATCCAGCCTGACGGCCAGATGCCTTCCGACAAGACCGTCGGTGGAGGTGATGACGCTTTCAACACCTTCTTCTCCGAGACTGGAGCTGGAAAGCACGTCCCCCGTGCCGTCTACGTTGACTTGGAGCCCACCGTCTGTGACGAGGTCCGCTCTGGAACCTACAGGCAGCTCTACCACCCTGAGCAGATCATCTCCGGAAAGGAGGATGCCGCCAACAACTACGCCCGTGGACACTACACCATCGGAAAGGAGATTGTTGACCTTGTCCTTGACCGCATCAGGAAGCTCGCCGATAACTGCACCGGCCTTCAGGGATTCCTTGTCTTCCACGCCACCGGAGGAGGAACCGGATCTGGTCTTGGAAGTCTCCTTCTTGAGAGGCTTTCTGTCGACTACGGACGCAAGTCCAAGTTGAGTTTCGCCATCTCTCCTTCCCCCCAGGTGTCTACCGCCGTCGTTGAGCCCTACAACAGTGTGCTCTCCACCCACAGTCTCCTCGAGCACACCGACTGCACCTTCTGCATGGATAACGAGGCCCTGTACGACGTCTGCCGTCGCAACCTTGACATTGAGAGGCCCACCTACACCAACCTTAACAGGTTGATTGCCCAGGTCATCTCCTCTTTGACTGCCAGTCTCCGTTTCGATGGTGCCTTGAACGTCGATATCACTGAGTTCCAGACCAACCTGGTGCCCTACCCCCGTATCCACTTCATGCTTACCAGTTATGCTCCCGTCATCTCTGCCGAGAAGGCCTACCACGAGCAGCTGTCCGTGAGTGAGATCACCAACAGTGTCTTCGAGCCCGCCGGTATGATGACCAAGTGCGACCCCCGCCACGGAAAGTACATGGCCTGCTGCCTCATGTACCGTGGAGATGTCGTCCCCAAGGATGTCAACGCCGCCGTTGCCACCATCAAGACCAAGAGGACCATCCAGTTCGTCGACTGGTGCCCCACTGGATTCAAGTGCGGCATCAACTACCAGCCCCCCACCGTCGTCCCCGGAGGAGATCTTGCCCGCGTCCAGCGTGCCGTCTGCATGGTTGCCAACACCACCGCCATCGCTGAGGCCTTGTCCCGCATTGACCACAAGTTCGATCTTATGTACGCCAAGCGTGCCTTCGTCCACTGGTATGTCGGAGAGGGTATGGAGGAGGGAGAGTTCTCCGAGGCCCGTGAGGATCTTGCCGCCCTCGAGAAGGATTACGAGGAGGTCGGAGCCGAGTCCGCCGAGGGAGAGGGCGAGGAGGAGGACTTCGGAGAGGAGTACTA
>Ga0115555_1000296_pt1 | contig 33601 bp, 19 predicted proteins | sample COGITO_mtgs_1104_2_FD_87285 | JGI IMG/M metagenome (GOLD analysis project Ga0115555, IMG submission 87285) | Pelagic marine microbial communities from North Sea - COGITO_mtgs_110407 | ecosystem: Environmental > Aquatic > Marine > Epipelagic | place: Germany:Helgoland, sampling site Kabeltonne... | reverse complement strand
CCCTTGCGCCCCAATTCCACCTTAAGTTCCCACACACTGGCTATGGCTTCCTTGAATTACTTCCCCCGCCTCGGCGAAGACACCTGCGCCGTGATCCTCCTCTTCCTCTCCACTCCCACGATCCTCTCCACCTGCGGCCTCCTGGACAAGTCCTTCCTCGGGATCCTTCTGGACTCCTTGGAGCTCTGGATGAATCTGCTCGGACGAAGGGACTGCAGGGTCGGGGGGATCGTAGAGGAGAAGGGGAGGGAGGGGAGGCGGAGGACGGGGGCCAAACGTGCAAGCGGCCAAATGGAACGAACCAAACGGCAACAGATCCAACAGCTCAGGAAACTCCACAAAGAGGTCTTTTTATTGAATTTGAATTCGAATGCAAACGCGAATGTTGCAAATGCGAATGCGAATGCGAATGCGAATGCAAACGCTTTCTCTTTAAAGTACAACAGTCGCCTCCCCCCCCCACTTTCCCTCCATGGCTGCCTCCCCTTGCACGGCCACCGTCCCGTCCAGTTCAGCCGTTCCTCCTCCTCCCTCTCCCCTCACTTCGCCGTCGCGAGCTCCACGGACGACTCGACCCAGTCCGTCTACAACTGCCTCCGACCTTCCCTCCTCCTCAAACCGTACGACGAGAGCTCAGGAACCTGGGGGGACGAGGTCAAATTCAACAGCGAGAGGTACCGACGGTACAGGAGGCTCAGGGGCGGGTGGACCAACACGCACGGACTCGACGGGCAGCCCAGGGGACACAACAACAGTCCCAGCAGCAGTATGGGCTTCTGGAGCTCGAAAGGGAGCGTGGAAGGTAGCGTTGACGTTGACGTTGACGCTGACGTTGACGTTGACGTTTCAGAAAGCGACGTGCACGAAAGCGGCGGCGTCGGACGACCGAACGAAGAGATCTCCCTCCGCCTCATGCAGCCGAGCGTGATCTCCTCCGTGGAGATCCGCTTCTACCGGGCCTTCTACCTCACCGGCTCCCCGACCTTCACCTCGAGAATGGTCCGGTTCGGGTTCAGCGACGACCCGAGGTCCATGAATGGAAACGTCAAGATGGACGGGAAGCAAAAGGGAAAGCAAAAGGGAAAGCAAAAGGGAAAGCAAAAGGATTCCCAATCCGATTCCCAATCCGATTCCCAATCCGATTCCCAATCCGATTCCCACGGCATTTTCAAACACGTAACCGATCCCTTTCTCGTCAGAGCACACGACCCGAACCTGCAGGTCTTCACTCTCCCTTCGATGGTATTTGCCAAGTTCGTCCGCATCGAGTTCATCGGCAAGACGACCCGGCAGCCCACGGACGATTTGTATTACTGCTGCGTTGGGGACCTTAGCGTGGAGGGGTACGGGGCGGGGATGATGAGCCTGGGGGGGTGGGAGCTCGGGAGGCTGGCTGGGGTGGAGGGTTACAACGAGGAGAACCAATGCGAGGAGGCCATGAGAAGGTGCAAGGACTTTGTGGTGAGAGAGGAAGCGAGGATGACGGTGCGCAAGAGGATTGAAACACTTACTTTAGGAGGAGAAACTTTAGGAGAAACTTTAGGAGAGAAAAAAAGTTTCTCCAACTCGATGGAGGGTTTATTGCATCCATCGATGACATCCAATGCATCCATCGATGCATTGATCGATGTGTTCATAGATGCCCTTGATGAGACTAAATATAACGACCAAATGGAAATGGCCATGCTGGACTATGAGGAAACGTTACTGTTTGCAAAGTTTCTACTAGGCCTAAAGATAAGAAAGAAAGAGGAGAAAAAAACAAACAGACCGGACGATATTCGATCTGTTTCGTTTTCGTTCTCGCTTTCTGTCTCGCTTTCGGAGGACGAAGAAAGATTCGGCAGGCGGATGCGTTCAATGCGGCCAGACCTGCACCGCGGTGGCAGAGCCGAGGACGGGGACCCGATCGAGGACGTTTCGTATTACTTTGCCAGATTGTTCAGAGATGGGAATGACAGGCGCACCAAATTCACCTACTCGGCCGAGCTCGCGGAGCTCCTATCCACGGACCCCAATTTCGCGCCGTGCGCGCTCAGCATCTACCACGACCTGTCCTCCATTGAGTCCATGATTCAAATGATGATCAGGTCGCAAATGCACGACCAGCTCCTTATGGTCTCGACTCAATTGGTGGCCTGGGACCCTCAGATGACGCTGCTCACCGTCCTGGATTGCTTTCGCAACGAGTGCTTCTTCGACGGCGAATCACAAAGGAGTCACTGGGAGAACAGCAGACTCAAGTACAAAGCGGGGGAAAAAAGTTACTGTGCAAGACTTGACGCCATTTATTACGTTAAATCTTCCCATAAACTTGGCAGGCTCTTGGAATATACAAAGCGGGACGTCGTCAGCGCCGTTTTAATCGACACCGACCCTCTAAGGATTCAGGAGAGCTACAGCGCTCGCACATTTGAAGGTACCGATGAGGAGGTGAATACAATCTATGATAAGCTGTTAGGTTTATGATAATGACAATAGAAGGCCAAGGGCGAAGACTTGGGCGCATAGCAGGTTAAATGATATTAAAAAAAACCAGTAGACTAAATGCTAGAAGGTTTGCTTCCCAAACTCCGACAAATCCGAAATATTCGCCAAAAATTCTATCCTCTAAAACTACTTTACTTTCTAATTTCATCTGGTTGCCGGGTAGAGCACTATATATCGGTCACCGGTTATCGGGCCGACTTATTCCGTGCTGTGGCTGCGTCCCATATGTCCTCACTGTCCTCCCCGTCCTTGACGACATTCCTATTCGTTCCCGGCTTGTTCTTGGCAAAACTAGTCATTTTTTCGACCCTAGCTATCTCATCTTTTGTCGGGATCAGTTGGTGTTCTCCTTCCCACACTAGTTGGTTCTGCAGACTAGGGAACTTCCTGTAGATCCTGGCCCTTATACTTAGCTTCCGAGCGTGTTCCTCGATATCCTTCTTCTTCGTCTTGTACATAGGCTCGCCGGTTGGGGAGATACCAGTCAATATTGTGGGTTGAATTACTTGAGGCTTTCGCATCCAAGTAAAGGGGTTGTACATGGTACTATGGAGGTCACGTTCGTACCTGATATCTTCGCAAGGGCTAGAGTACTCCACACTCGACTCAAAATTGACAGACAAAGAACAAACAGACCGACACAGGAGCTAGGAGCAGGCCCTTAACCAAAGATTGACACAAAATTTTTTCAGGTACCCAGGGGACTGTGTATTTTTTTCACTTATATTATTCTGCTTTTGGGGATATTGGTAGATATTTGCCCTCTTGACACACTTTAAAAGTATTAAAGTTTTTACTAGACAGCAGATAGAGTGGTACAAAAATGGGGAACTTACTTGACTTCAGTGAGTTTTTCCCGGATCCCGGTTCCCGGTTCCCGGTTCCCTGTTCCCGGTTCCCGGATCTGCGGATTCCTGGAGACCCTATCAAATCAAGGCAGGATGCCGAAGCCACATCAATGACAAAATGGGGTCTTGCAGCAGCTCGAACGAGTACAAGAGATTAACTCCAGAAGAGCATAAAGCTAGAAGAGCTGAACTCATTTCCTTCAGAAATCGCTACGCACAGCGAGCGGAGAAAGTACCATGCAACAACCAAAGGGTAAAATTTGTGGTTGAAGTTGAACCATGGGTTGCTGCTCCTGAGGGGGTGAGGGGAGTTGACGATGCTTTGGCGAGTTTTCAGAGGGGTAGCCATACAAGCACGAGGGAAATTAACATGGCTCTCAGCGGTTTACCATCCGTCGACAACAAGTATGACTATAGAAAATCAATCGTATTCAGTCTGAAGGAAAAAAAAACCGGCGATGTGCTCTGTGCTGCTTTGGTTGTTGAGCATAACTTTGGCAGTAACGTGGTTTTTGAAGTAATTTGGTTTGTGACACGAAGGAAAGAGGAAGGAAAGAAACTTGGAACGACTCTTTTCAATTGTATCAGAAAGCTTTGTCAATTGTCCCCTGGACCGGGAGGATCATCCGGGCTGAAGGCCATGCTCATTACCAGCACTCCTCAGGCAACAGGATTTTGGCTGAACTTTCTCAATAAGGTCGATCCAAATGATAGGTTCAATTCTCCCGTCATTAGATCATCTAAGCTGGATAGCAAAGTTGAAAACGCAACGAAACAGTTGAACGACCGGCAGAAAAAGCACCTGAAGGAAGGACTTCGCCTTTTCAACGTGACTCGGGAGCCTCATAGAGAAATGAGGTGTCTTTACAAAAGCTACAGCGGAAAATTCAAAGGGAGCCCGTTCAGGTATGCTATTGACTCATGCACTCACATTTGGTTTAATTTAGATTCCCCAGGGAATAAAAAGAAACCTTCCTTATCGAAGCAGCGCACGGCAACGAAAGTTATGAAGCAGGCAACGCCCATGACCTCAGACGTCGAAAAGAGTAGGAAGAAGCTGGGAAAAATACACGCAAAGTAGTCGTATAACAAATAAATGTGAAGAAAAGTAACAGCAGAAAACAGGAAGTTCATTTTTTTGCTTGTTCTCGCTTCTCTTGTTTCTGGCAAGCCCAGAAAGAAAGTAGCACTACTCCATACATAGCCACGGCAACACCAAAGAAAATAGAATTGCCCAACCTTTCCCTCAAATCCAAAAAATCGTAAGGCCATTTTCCTAGGCTCAAATAGCATTGCCAGATCCAGCAGTAATATGCTGTGCAGAAGAACGTGACGTCCTTCAAAATTAAGCGTAGTCCAGATTCAAGCACATAGCGGCGCAGACCGGGACAGAATAGTACCATGATTAGGTGCAGAACCTGCGTGTAGACGTGATTTATGTATTCGTTCCAACCTAATCCAAATATCTGTCCATGTGTGAACACGGTAAAGTAAGCCACGGTCACAACGGGATACACCATCAAAATTCGCGGCAAGCTACCAGCAGGGCGCTGTAATGAGAGTTGCGTTAGTGTGCGGAACGGAGTGGAGAGGCAAGTGCAAGGTATTATGCTTTACTCATTACTCACGTTCCAAACCAAATTCGAGTAATTATAGCAGTAAATTGTTGAAGTTACGAAGGTGATCTGCTGGTAGACAAAATGGCTATCTGTCTCATGCCACATCCGCCACTTAGTATCATCGTTAAAAAGCCCAACCAGGGAAGAAAAATGGCCGAAGAAGCCGACAAACGCTGCAAAAGCAGCATACACTCTCCACAAGGGTGAGATTGCAAAGTGTTCAAGAGCTGATCCCGCACTAATGTTGCTTCTCGACGGTTTCTTAGGTGTTCTGGATAAGTTACGAACTCCCTTGCCGACAGCCTTTACCCTCATCCCGACTTTTTTGATCGGTGAAGACTGTGGAGGTGCTTCTTCACTGTTGTTGGAAGTTTTTCTGGAAGACACAGAGCGTCTTCGAGGATTATCCGAATTATTAGATTTACGACCACGCGAGCTAACTCTTCGCCCCGTCGACGGAGATCTTGTTTTTCCTCGCGGCATTGCCTATTATTCTTCTTCGGTTATCCGCCATCCGCCATCCTCATTATTATCCCCGTATTGCCCGTAAAGCTTTGTTAAACATGACAATCTAACATGCAAAAATTTATAAACTTGATAAAGAGGCAGAAAAAAGATGCCGTCGCCTCTTCTGAAAAAAAGAGTGCTGGTGAAGGTGCAGTTGATGAAAAAACGGACCCAACGCCAGCAACAGAAACAACTACTCCACCCCCCCCTGAATCAGCTCAAGAGTCCACAACGACGGCTCCCGGTACGACGACATCGACAGAAACCTCTCTCCCTCCTCCATCGTCTCCCGGGAAATCCGAGAAATCAGCAGAAGCTATATCTGAAACAACGACTGACAAGTCACAGTCAGGTCCTGGCTTGCTTGACAGAGTCATGGCCATAATATTATGTAAACCTTGTATCGACGCTGTGACAACCCCCGTTATAGCCCCCGAAGAGACAGAAGAAGAGGCAGAGCGCCGGATCAAGAAGGAGAAGAAATTACAGGCCCTGAAAGTCGAGCTTGAAAGAAGGGAGAAGGAAAGTATTGCCAATTCAATTGAGACCGTAATTTTCAATGAGAGTTTGGTGGAGGCCACCAGATTGAGGATACTGGGTGCGGAGGTAAAGAATGAGACTGCAGAAGAAGTTATCCAGCCTCCGGAAATAGGCCCAAGTACTCCACAGGAAGGAGAAACGTCTTCAGTTGCCGAGCCTTGTCCATCTCCTGGTCCATCTCCTGGTCCATCTCCTGACCCTGCTCCTGATCCATCTCCTGCTATAACTACAGCTCCTCAAGAAAAGACTAAAGAAGACTCTGAATATAATGAAGGCGATACCGAAAAGAAGAAAAATAAGACTGAGGAAGAGCTAGAGAAGATCCGAATGGAGGAGTTGCTAGCAAAATATGGAAACGAATTCGCAGAAAACACTCTTGACTCCGCCTCCGACTCCGACTCCATATTTTCCTCCAATAAATATACAGACCAGACTATTGAGACGCAGTCGAAAACGAAGCAGCAACATACATCAGACACGCTCTTCTTTAATGACGTTGAGAGAAAACCCTCTGATGTGAAGATCCAAATTTCATCCCTTCATACCCCTCCCCGCGCAGCGAAATTGTATAGCGCCGCTATTTTATCCTACACTTCTAAATATGTTGCTGCAAAGAGATATATGTTTGCTGCCATTATAAAAATCCAGTGTCAGCACCGAATCAATATCGCTCTCCAATGTGTTGAAGTCAGAAAGAGGGAGTATGCCGAGGAACTTCTCTATGAAGAAAAACTCTTCCTGCAAGAGAAGGAGAATTGGAATAGAGGCTATGATCGTTTTCTGGATTTGTGTCACCACAATGCGAGGCGGGTAGCCCATGCCGCGACGAACTACTGGCGGACTCCCGCGGCTGCTGTCATAATCCAGCGGTACTTCAGGGGTTTTAGGGTGCGGTTGCGAATTTCAGACTTCCGCAGGAGGGTATTGGCGCAACGAAAGAGAAAGTTGGAGAGGGCACGTTACAATCACGCTCTCAGTATTGTTTACAGCGGGAGAGAGGAGGATAACAGGAGGAAGGAGGAGATAGATCGACGCAAGTATGCTCGGCGCAGCGGCGACGGTGAAGAGCCTAGTTTCTCTGTGGATCGTGGAGGTTGGAAACCAAGCTTTGTTGGAGAAGATCTTAACTTTTGGACTCATATCTGGAAGCCCCCTAAGGGTGGTGGGTACGGGATAAGGAATCTCAAAGTGAAGTTGCCCTGTTCTGGCAAGTGGGACACCAAGATAGCCGCAACTGATGAGAACGCTTGGCTTGGTATTCCAGTGATGTGCTGCGAGCGGAACGAACATTGGAGGAATTTGGGTCCCCCGGAGAGGCAAGTTGCCGCAAATTTGCTCAAGAAGCCCGCCATCAAGAAGAGGGGGGGAGGCGGGGAGGGGTGTATATACGAGACAAAGTATAACTGGGTGCCAGCCCCCTTTGTGCAGCCTAGTGAGATACTCCAAGAGCAATATCGGAGGGAGGAGGAGCGTTGATTAGTGAATTTTTTGCAATGTAGGAAACACACTTTAGTAGCAATAAAACGGATTAATTTGCCAAATAGCTTTTCCTTTCTGCTACCACCGTCATTCGGTTTAATGCGGTGACAAAGACACCAGCATTGCTATCTTCTGGAAAGTTTTCCAAAAAAAGCTCGATTACTCGAATTGCCTCTTTCAAAGCCTTTAGATATCTCCCCTCGTCTCCCAAAGAAACCTTAGGGAGGCCGTCTTGTTGTTCCGCCTCACCGCTTCGCAGATTTAGCAACCTTCCCTCCTCCAGACTCGTAACGAATCGCATGTGAGAAAGCGCCGCATTTTTGTACAAATCTCCTTTGGGGTATGAAAGAGGTCCACCCTCCAACTCCTCATAAGCGTCCACACACTCAGAAAGCAACGCAGAACTCATGCCAAGCTTCTGGATGTAGTCGGGCAGCCTTCCCTCTTCCTTTGTCTCAATCGCATAAGTCAGCAACGTAAGAGCAAATTGATAGTGCGAATCGTAGTAGATCGAAATTGCAGCAAACTCCCAAGTACCTGGTCGCATCTTTGTCCTCGGATTCTTGAAATTCGCGACGACTTGTCTGTGTTGCTCATAGCTAAGGGGAAAGTAGCGAGAAGCCTCGCGAGGGTTCTGAAAACGAGGGACAATCCTGTAAACAAGACCGTGAGGAACGAGAGCAAAATGACGCCACACGCCAGCGGTACCAATCTCCGCGTCGTTGACTCCCTGCATGTCCAAATACACCCCCCCCTTGAATTTATTCAAATTAGCACCCATAAAATTTGACAACAAGACTGCATTCCCTTCTTCATTTTTGTTTGTGCTCACACCTGCCTCAATAGGAGGGAATATTGCCTTTCCAAAAAGTTTTGCGTTGACTTGTCGCTGGAACCAGGGATATGGCAAAAGTTGCGCGGAGATATGAGTGATTTGTTTTCGTTTATAGTGGGGCTCACAGGTGCGTAAAAAGCGGACCGAGTTCCAGTCGATGTCCGTGTGGCTAATTAGGAGGGATCTCGAGGGGATGGCATCAATTATAATCGACCCATGAGCTGCAAAGAATGAATTATTTCTATTGTTTTCGATGAATTCCTTGTTCTGCACGGTCATGAAGCTCAGTAGAAGCGCTATTGCGACCGTCCCAACAGTTTTTCTCCTATTATTTCGGAAGAAAGACTCGAAAGACGAGAAACCCACGCCGGATAATACGCAGACGATTATATTGGGCTGCATCCAGAACCTGTGATAGTAGACCAAGAAATGGAAGAGTTGGCGTTAGGGAGGATTTGTCAATATAGAGGACATTTTTCGCGGTCGCCCGCTTCTACACCGCTTCTACACCCTTCCTCTGCTCACGCTCACCTCGAATGAACTTCGAAAGCCATCGGTACGCTGTTATCGAGGGGCAAATTACTGAAAACAAAATTCCAGATCACTGTGTAGAACACAAGGGTGAGGAGAAGTGGAGTCAGCTGCTTGCCGAGTTGCCTATTAACCGCCGACCGCGACAATCCAACGACAGCGGCCGCGACCCCAATGTAACCAATCTGACGGCTTCGTAAATCGATGAGCCAAATCCAAATCCTCTCAAGGGGAACCTCCTGCGCCCCTCTGTCAGTGGGGGCTAGTTTTAGGCTGCCGTACTCTGAGCGAGTCAAATGTTTTATGAAGCCATCGATCGAGCTTAGATCACCCCAAGATCCATCGTGAGGTGAAGAAGCATAGCAGAGGTAGATATACGGAGAGAGACCAAGAAGGAAGAAAAGGGAAAGAGTTTTAAGAGTGAAGATAGCTGGTTGGATATCATAGATTTTTGAATATACCACAGGGATCAAAACGAGAAGAAAGAGCAAGCTGGTGTGCTGGTTCGATAGGCATAATCCGGAAACAAATGCACCCAATTTTGCGCATCTCAGTTTGTCTTTATTATCGTACTCGTTCGAGCAGATGCAAGTTGTCAGAAAGATGACGACTGAGATCAGAAGATTGTTCAGACAAAATACCTCTGCGCCGACACTGTATTCCCAAGTTAGCGGGCTCAGTGCAAAGAAGACTGCAGCAAGAGATGAGGCGGCCCCTTCTCGTCCAAGCAGCACCGAAACTGTTCGACCAATGAAGTAGGCTGCAAGAGCTCCTTGGAGGCAGGAAATCAAGTTGGCAGTTGTGGCAGGAGGGAGAGGAGAAAGTCGCATAAAGAAGTGATAAAGAATCGTAAATAGGGGATATCCTGGGGGATGCGCAGTACCAAGATGACATGCTTCAGCTAAAAGCTCCCCAGTGTCACCGCCTGGGAGGTGAGGAAACCTTGAGTATACATAGATGCCAAGTATGAGAAGGCAAGTGTGCGGAAGTGACAAACCAAAGGAGACATCACCAGAGCCTACTGGCAGATATTTCTTCTTTTTTCCTCTTCCCATAGGTACAAAAAGCTCAAATAAGAAAAAAAATGGATTCTACCGTTCGCCGGTTCGAAATTCGAAGAGTTGTTTTTTGTCAATTTTTTGGACACTCTAGTGTTGTACTTAGTGTTATGGCTCCTACTTTTCCGCACGCACAACCTTCTGTCACGCCAAAAAGTATATACCGTCGACAATCAATCCCCCATGGGCTTCTTAAAACTCGACGCTCCTCCAATGAGAGCGACCAGAAGCATACCCACGAAGCTACAAAGCCCCAAAAAAATGGAATCGCGGTGATTCTGCTTCCGATATTTTGCAAATATGAAGATGTTCGAGACGTTCATGCAACCGAAAAGGACGAATGTTCTCCCCTGCAGCACGAGAGCACACCACAGAAAGGCTTGCAACATAACTGCGAAGATATAAAAGGAGTTAGCGAGTTACTCCCAAACAAACGAGCACACCCTGAGAGAGGTGAAGCACGCCCTGAAGCAAACTTCTTGCCATTATTCTTACCCGCAAAGACGGAGATCAGCCTAGTTGTTTCACCCTTAGAAGATGGATCACCGAATCTTTGGCCCGCATAGATAATTATCGAGTGGAGTGCCATGAAACCAAGCTGCTGATATTGGTGACCGATTAAGGAGTCGTAAAAGTCAACTGTATCGAATATTGTCGACTCTTTTGGCAAGACTAACATTGACTTTGATGTTGTTTGCGTTGCAGTCGTAACATTTTTCACAAACATGACGTAGTCATCGAACTTGAAGCGATTGCTGATGCTATTTCCTGTCAAGTGCATGCTCTGTCCCTGAATGAAAATGAGAGCTCCCAAACAAAACAAGCAGCACAGGTCGGGACTCTGGTTATAGCAGATTCCTGAGCGGAGAAAATAAATCACTAGCAAGCCCGTGGTAAAATATGGCGTTAGCCAGTCTATAACATCATTCCAACCGATGGCAGTTGCAAGGGGAAAAGGTTGAGAAGAGAGCATTGAGGGCGTGAGGAAGAAGAAGAGGTTGACGAGCGAGTAAATGATCTCCACGGCTACATGGGGATGATCGATAAATCGAATTAAAAGGGGGGGATGGTGAGGTAGATCGCTCTTGCTCATAAGTATGGGCTTATCTGCGAGAGAGAGGGGGGGAAGGGGAGGGAGTGATGCAGTTGACATAGTGCAACTACTGTAAATCTGAAGGTTTTCGAGCCGCTAAAACCGACAACTGTCCGTTGCGACGTATTTTGGTTCTAATCACTCCAAAATTTGAGCGTGGGGGCAAATTGTATCTGCATTCATTGCTTCTTTTGGAATGGAAAGCCTCTCTCTTGTTAATTTGTCGTTTACCAATTCAATCATCCTAAATTACTTTTATATTCCTAGAGACGATGAAATTTACTTCGATTGCCGCATTGACAGCTCTTATTACTTCAGCAAGTGCTGGTGATGGCATGTGCACAACCATTGGTATCGGTCCCGCCGCCACCATCGATGGCTCAACTATGGTCACTCACACCGCAGACTGCAAGGATTGTGACTTCAGGATTGCCAAGACCCCTCCCAAAACACACGATCTAGAAGCCAACCCCGACAGACCAATTTATCGCTACCGTCGTCAGTATCCTCGACTTGTCGCGTCAGAAAGGGGCTCAACTTGGAGTCCTTCAAACCTCGAGAGCGAGTTTGCTGACGAATGGGCATCGAAAGATTACACTGACTCACAGATTGTCGGCTACATCCCACAGGTTAAAGAAACGTACGGGCTCTTTGAATCTCTGTTTGCCATAATGAATGACCAGCAGGTTGCCATTGGCGAATCCACGTCTTCAGCTCGCTTTGGGGAGAACGCTGTTCCTCGTTCGTGTCCGACGTGCGATGGTCCTTTGGTAGATGTCGCTGCAATCTCACTCATCGCTCTAGAGAGGTGTGATACGGCGAAATGCGCCGTCCAGATGATGGGAGACCTCGCAACTACCTATGGTTATTATGGTGCCGAGACAGGCGAAGGAGACCGAGGCGAGGCCCTTACCGTCAGTGACCCTAAGGAGGTTTATATGATGCACCTAACTCCAGATCCCACCTCACTCACCGCCGTTTGGGTGGCTAGAAAGGTTCCAGACGGTCATGTGACCGCTGCTGCGAATGCATTTGTTATCAGAGGGGTCGATCCTGACACTGATCTATACTCTTCTAATCTTTGGTCCGTTGCCAAGGACGCCGGAGTGGATCAGTACGACGAAAATGGTTTGCTCGATTTTGCAAAGACCTACGGACCGGACGAGTTCACGAAGGGGCTGATGAAAAAACCGGAGTATTCCAATGATCGCGTTTGGCGCGTTTTTTCGCTGCTAGCACCAAGCCGGGGCTTCAAGAGGGAGACGGACTTCTGGGGATCAGATTTCCCCTTTTCAGTGGAAGTCGAGAATAAGGTTAGCGTCGCCGACGTTATGAGACTGAACCGCGATCATTACGAGGGTAGCGAATTCGACCTCACCCAAGGTTTTGCTGCTGGCCCGTACAACAACCCGGTCCGTTACGACCCAGGCTTTGGCTGGCCCGGCCAGACTGGTAACGCCCCGAACGAAAACAATTTGACGACTTGGGAGCGTATGCACGGTGCATTTCCTAGGGCTATCGGAATCATGCGCACTTCATGGCACTTTGTCGCCCAGGCGAGGCCTAATATGCCAAACGAGGTGGGAGGCATTTTGCACTTTGCGCAGCACCAACCGTTGACCGCCACATACGCACCGCTCTATGCCAGCATTGAGGACGTCCCCTCCTATTACAAGACCGGTTCTCTTTATGGCTTCAACGAAGACAGCATGTTCTGGGCTTTTTGCAGTTTGGGCAATTATGCACAGCTTGCTTGGAAATACATTTTTCCGGATATTCACGACGCACAAAGTGATATAGAGAACAGCTTCTTCCAAGAGAGGAGCGAGATTGATGAGAAAGCGATGAAGATCCTAAAAGACGATGGCCATGATGCAGTAGTAAAGTATTTGACAAATTATGTGGACGATGCTGCCGACAATGTCTTCACCTCTACCAAGCGAATGTTCCACCACATTCTCGGGAAATTTCACGACGGAAACATTGCACTCGTTGACAAGGACATATTCGATGCCAGTGAATATTTTTACCCCCAGTGGTGGCTGAAACACACAACATTTTTTACCGCCGTTTTGAAGGACAAAGATTTCTCATTGGAAGGAATTCCCGTTGCGCTAAACCACGTTTACACAGATTCAGTCGCATCGGCATTGGGAGGCGGAAAAGGTAGTAGTGGGGGAGTTTGGGGAGTTTTCGGGATGATTTTTTTTGGGTTATGTTGTGGTTTCATGGGGGGCTTCATTGGAGTTCGGCTTTGTGGGAAGAATGGCGGTTACCAAATTATCGCTGATTGATAAATACCTTAGCAAGGCAGGAGAGAGAGCTATTTAAAACCGTATTGCGGCCATTGCGGACGAAAAGAAATTTTTACTTAGATTTTTGTATTTGCATCTTACCGGTAAAGGGATATTGGTGGGAGGTTGCTTTGATCATCTTTCTCTGGTCTCTGGTCCATTCCAAACTGAATCCATGAAAAATGGGACTGGGTCCCTCCCACATACATTTTGACAAACTTTGAATAATGATCCAATTAATAATATAAACCATTATACTAAGTCACGTACCGACTCATCATAGCAAAATCTAAGACCTCAGGGAACATTGTCTTTATCTCATCTTGAAACAACTTGCTCCCGACTCCTCTTACTCTCCCTTTAGGCGAAACCTAATTTAGAAATAGGAATCGCTGGAAGAGGTGCACTGTTCCACTTCCTCAACTTTTGCACGTCCCATCTCTTAAACAACACAAATTTAACTTTTCATCCACATCAAGAAACCAGATTTCATTCACCCTATCAAATATCATGGACGACAAATCGAAGCGGGGCAACCGACCGCTCGCATTTCGTACAACATTCCGGAATGCAATTTACGAAGCCCTGAAAAGGAGGGGTTGGCGTGAAACAGAGGGCGATGACTGGGATCTACACTGGGTGGAGCGAGATTGGATGGCTGATGTGTTCGACTCGCTGCATCTATCCCCGTGGCAGAGAGTCAATCATTTTCGGAACCAGCGCGAGCTTTGTCGCAAGGACAACCTCGTGAAAAACCTCAAACGATACAAAAAGCAGCTTGCAAAGGAAAATTCAAAGGATCTGGCTGACTTTGATTTCTGGCCGCTCACGTATGTTCTACCCGGCGACTATAGCCTTTTTGTTGAAGAATTTAAACGAAACGACAGCAGCCAAATGTGGATAATGAAGCCAGTGGGCCGTTCACAAGGAAAGGGTATATTCTTGTTTACCAAACTGAACCAGATTAACAAGTGGAAGTCTGATTCGCGTTACAAACCAGAAAACAACGATGCCGAAACTTACGTAGTACAAAGATATATCAACAACCCGTATTTGGTGGCAGGGCGAAAATTCGATCTTCGCCTCTACGCACTCGTGACTTCCTACATGCCTCTGACTGTGTGGCTTTACCGCTCTGGATTCTGTCGCTTCAGCTCCACGCGGTACTCATCATCAGCATCTACCATGGGCGATCAGTCGATTCATCTGACCAATGTTGCTGTGCAGAAGAAGACAGAGGGATACGACCAGGACACTGGGGGAAAATGGTTGTTAAGAGACCTCAAACTCTATCTCATGTCTCGCTATGGCACCCAACTGGTCGATAAATTGTTTCTGGATATGCAACAGGTAATCGTAAACAGCTTAAAGAGCGTACAGGGCATCATGATGAACGACAAGCATTGCTTCGAGTTGTACGGTTACGACCTGATCTTTGACGACAGCTTCAAGGCGTTCATTATTGAAGTTAATGCGTCACCTTCCATGACTGCCAACACGAGAGAAGATATGGACCTCAAAGTGAACTTGCTAAGTTCTGCTTTTGATATCATTGATCTGGAGGGAAACTTGCACGGAGACGAAGTTCGGGTAGGGGGGTTTGACCTGGTACACAAAGGGGTCTCGATCAAACAACCAGCCAGCGTGCAGTACAGAACTTATCTTGGGTGTGACATTCCCAAAGACCACATTTTGCGTAATGCCAATGTTTTGAAAGTCGAAAAGACAGAGGAGAATAACGAAAAAGATAAGTCGAAGAGGAAGAAGCCAACGTGACCTTTACTATTTTTCTTAGTGGTTTTTGCGTTAAATCAAGTTTTAGTGTATCATTTAGTTTCTTATGGTCGGGTGTGTTTTTTCATCGATCTGGAGATTGCTCTCTGAGATTTTGGGTCTTTCTCTTGTTTTGTGCTGTTGGCTGTTTGTGCCAATTTTGCGAGCTGTGAGCTGTTCACTCCGAAAGTCGAAGTGTTAGGCAAGGAGGGGAAAATCCCCCCCCCCTCCCTGCTCTGAGCTGTTTTTGACAAGTTCCCCGCAAGTTGTAAAACTTGGAAGAAATTAAACCTAGAAACGTAGGAAGAAGAAGGCCAATGCATTCCTTTCCTTTTGTCATTCAGATGGGACCCCTTCGTTATTCATTGTTGGCCAGCCTTCTTCGCTGATGGTGAGGAAGTCCAGAAGCATTTGCCTAGGGGAATTAATAACGGGCTCTTCATACCCAATATGAGCATGATAAAGCATTGCTAATTCTCCCGTTTTGTCGTTCGAGTGCAAAACACTGCAATGTCCGGGTCCTGAAAAAGCTGAGCTCGACGAATTAGTGTGCAGAATCGGATTATTACCGAATTTTTCCCATGGGCCTTGTACCGATTTCGACCTCGCAACGCCAACACTGTAATCGACTGTGTTATACATAGAACCCGAATAAAAAAGGAACAGGTAGTCGCTGACTTCCCTGCCGTCAAAAATCCAAGGTCCTTCCACACAATTCTTTTCCCAATCAACATCATTGGTGATAAGAGTTGTATGTGTATTCGTATCCTCATCTTTGACGTAAAGGCCATCTTCAGTAAGTTCAGCAAGGTTTATGTTCGTTGGTGATCCATTTGAGTTCCCATCCACTTTATAAATAAGGTACGGGGTCCCGTCGTCAACAAAAAAGGTCGAGTCTATAAGCCCAACCGAGGGGTTTTCATCATCATTGTTGCAAAGCAATGGTCTGGTCGAGGGAACGAAAGGGCCTGTCACCAAATCACTTGTAGCTGATCCGACACACAGATTCCCTTCAGCCGTTGCGGCAGTGTGATAGAGAAGAAACCCCCTCCCGCCAGGAAGAGCGTGAATTTCAGGCGCCCACCAGCGATCAACCCCCCATGAATCTGACGCAGACAATTCAGTTATCGCAGCCCCCTCATATTTCCACGAAACAAGGTCATCAGAAGAATAAGTCGGAAACAACCCTTCATCATTCTGACCAGTGTGCGCACAGAAGAAACTATTATTATACGCGATACAACCTGGATCCGGTGCGTCAACGGCAAGAATAGGATTTTGGTAATCTGGGATTGTTAACGCCATGAAATGTGTCAGAAGTTAAATGATTTAGGAGGTTAATGATTTATGATTTAGGATTTAATTATTTAGGAGGAGTTGTCAACGACGAACGACGAAAGATCCCTCCCGTAGAAGAAAAGGGGACTTTTTCTTCAACAATGACAACCTCTTACCCTACCCCCGACCTTGGCTCTGGCTGGAAATCCCCCACCTCTTTCAAAACGAAGCCAATTACTCGCTATGCCCCTTTTGCATCAACTTCCTCATCTTCTTCCTCCGACCTTCCCCAGATGTCTGAAGAGGCATTTTTGGACCACCTTCACTCAGGCGCCCCCTTCATCGTGAACATCCCCCCGAAAGAATCCAACACGACTCTATCATTCGACTCGGTTCCATCTTTCTTATCCCATTTCTCAGAAAGTTGGCCTGGAGAAGATCCCTTGATGTGGTTTGGTCGGGTGAAAGACATGATCTACGACAGATTTCAATACTGGTTGTATGAGGGCAACAAAGTCACCTTGGACAACTTCCTCAGCGTGGCTAGCGAGTTTCCCCAGACGTACCTGTCGCTGGCTGCCAACGATCCTGGTGAAATTGACATGGTGAAGCGTGTGTTTCCCCACCCCTCCTTCATTCCTCCATCGGTAGCTTCTGTTTTCTCTGGGATGTGGATGTACGCGGGGCTCGAGGGGGCGGGAGTGAACGAGCACATTGATACGGTCGGTTGCGTTTGCTCCTGGGCGCACCTACTGATTGGGAAGAAGCATTGGTGGTTTCGGACACCTCCAGGGGTTCACCCCAGGGAAAAATTTGATGTCCTCCAAGAGGAGAATGACTTCATATTTTGGTGCGTTGGGTACCATCACCAAACTCAAATCGAGTCTGCCGAGTCGTTGGATGTTCATGGATATGTTCCACTTTCTTTTGGCAAGGATTCTTTCGCAAACAATTTCAAAGGATACATGAAAAGAGCGACGAGGGAGGTAGCGTATGGGGGCCATTCTCACTCAGCCCTGAGGCAAATGGGCATGGTCGAACAACAGTGCAGTTGGACCTCGATGGATGGGATTTATGCGAGAGTTTCGGCTTCTTCTCTATTAAAAGGTTTTTGCTTCTCTGCTGTCTTGTTATTCCTTTTCGTGATGTTCTTATTTGTGAGGATGTTATTGAGGTGCTGCTTTGGGGGGAGAAAAGAGAAGATGAAGAAGAAGAAAAAGTCTGCAAAGAAAGATTGAATTATGATTACAATTTTTTATGGGAAGATGACGAAGAGGAAGATGACGATTTATATTGAATGAAAAAATAGGATCTTGAGACAAAAAAACTTTTTCATTCATTCACTCATTCACTCATTCACTCAGTCACTCGTCACTCACTCATCATCAAGCGAGTTTTTTTCTAGAATTAATTCTAGAATCTAGAATTAAAAATGTATTAAAAGCAAATGTTGTCCCCAAAAGCTCACAACTGTATCAGCTATGTTGGGTCTGTTTTCGTCTTCCTTGTTGCGGCCTCACCGGAAGTTCGACTTTCTCTTCCCTCTCTCCTCTGGATTCTCCACTTTTCCCGACGCTCCGTAGAGTCGCTGTGCCTCTTTAAATTTAGTGAAACCAAAGTCTCAGCCGGTGATTCTGCTCAAGAGTTTGTGTATTACTGGGCATTTGGCTTCTTCATTGCTCGGCAGGTGAAGGTATCTGTGGTATCAAATTATTCTGTTTACCAGGTGGGTTGGGCAATTTGTGAGTTGTGCAATTTTTCATGCCACAGAACACTCGCCAGTGTTCCACGCTCCAAGGACGGCAAGAAGAGAAGAGTGAAGGACAGTGTACTATTCTCACTAGTATCCTGTCCGCATTACTTTTTTGAGATTACCTCGTGGCTATTCTTCAATTTGGCGAGCAGCACTATTGCTGGCTGGATTTTTATGTGTGCTGGGGCTGTCATAATGACATGCTGGGCTGATTTGCGACACGAAGAGTACGAGCGCCACTGCCGAAGCAAAATCCACTGCCCAATTTTCCCTTTCATTAAACTGAGACCGCCACAGTTTCTGGTAGATGCCTTAAAATAGAAATAGACACCATAGACACCATAGAGAGTAAATGATGAAATAATACAGAGAGGGCATTTATTAGCAAAGTAAACGCTATTCTAACACTTATTATTGCATGTCATCGTCTCACTCAGCCCATACGCTTTCCCCAGTTATGTTGTTGTAGTAAGCCCACGCTCCAGCTTGCTCGTCATAGTATTCAGTCCACTCCTCCCCCCCCGCCCCTCCTCCGTCTCCGCCATCCTCACCCTCCTTCACAAGCTCAGCTGAATGCTTCGTTTTCCGTTTCTCACAGTCTTCCAGAATCTCGGTGAGCTCCTTGATCGCCTTGACTAAGAACTTGAGCCTATCATCACGCAGCATCTTGGCCTTCTTCAGCTCGATCTTGGCCTCGCTGGGCCTGATGGCATCTGGCACTTCCAGATAACTCTTGTCAAGCAGTATGCTCTCCTGCCTGTCCTTGAACATTTTTAACCGTTCATCATTGTACTTGATCCTTTCCTTACACAATTTGATGATCTTTTTACGACCATTGACGATATTCTTCGATAACTTCAGTACACCCTCATCGGTGATTTCTTCCTGCTTGTTCTCTTCTTCCTCTTTATCCACCAACTCTTTTTCGAGGTCGTCTCTCCTCTTCTGCTCTTTCCTTTTCTCCTCTTCCTTGATTTTTTCGATTTGCGACTTCTTGCCAGGAGATTTCTTCCCAGCATTTTTCTTCTCCTTCTTCTTCCTCTCTTCTTCCTCTTCTAATCTTTCCTTCTCTTCGAGGGCTTTCCTGGCTCTCGCTCTCTCCGCTCTCTTAACCAGTAGAGCCTCGTTCCTTTCCTCAATCTCGGCACTAGTCGGAATTCCAAGTCGACGCTTCCTCATATCCATGGCGGCTTGCCAACTATCAATCTCCTTCTCGGTGTTGTCGATCGTTGTGCCTCTGACGAGATCGTCGTGGAGCTTCTCCTTATTGTAGGCGTTTTCGCTCAACCGCACGGGCTCTTTATTTTCGTCTAGCGCCGCCCAGGCTAGCGCCATCTCTCGGTCCTCACGTGACGAATTCTCGTCTTTCTTGATCTCAATGACAACCCTGGCCAGTGCCGTCTGCAATTCCTTTGCTTTAGTTTCCATCGCCACCTCAAGATCGTGAAAGTGAGTCATTTCTTCCGCATCATGTTCGTCCGCAACATTGCTTGCGTTCGCCCAATCAGAGGGAATGAAGGTTGTTGATTTTCTTTCGACCCGTCCTTTTCCCTCTCCGTTGTCAACAGGTGCATCGTCCTTTGCCTTTTCTTCTCCTTCTTCTTTTTCGCCTTCATCTTTCCCATCCTTAAATTCCTCCGGCGTGAATTTTTCGACGAAATTTCTTGACAACTCGATGCCGGCGCTTACCTCCGTCTCAACAACTTCCTCCATATGCAAGCTGATCCAGGCCTCGGCTTCATCGATTTCTTCCACCTCATTACCCGCAGCCGCCTCTTTCCTGTAATCCATAGCAATTTTGGCGGTATCGTCCGGATGAGCTTCGGCAAATTTCCTGGCCTTTTCTGCGTTTTGCTTGTCGAGCTCGGCCAGAACTTCTTCGCGGTTCAGTCGACACCAGACGCTGGCCGCGCACATCGCATCAACACCCAGCCTCTTGTCGTCTTTTATTTCCAAGGCAATACGCGCCGTGTCGTCACTATTCTCCTCGAGGAAATTATTGGCGATCCAGTTCTCCGTCCAAGTAACCTGCTCGCGATGCCGGTCCATCCATATTTGTGCCTCCCTCTTGACAGCGTCTGTTTGGATGAAGTTGGTGCGAGACTGAACGGCAGCGTAGGCTGTGTTCTTGCTAAACACATTCTCCCATTTCTTTTCTGCAGCGTCAAGCGCTTCACTTTCGTCAAGCTTGGTCCATCTCATCTGTATCAGGTTCTGCAAGTGTTTGGTGGTGACAATACTGCCATCGAGCATTCGCCACTCGCGAACGTCAGGAAACTCATTGGACACGAAGTTGATCTGCTCCCTGACATTTTCAGCCTGTTTTCGTTGAATCTTGGCGATATCGCACGGCCGATCGCCGACCAAGAGCTCGCCCCCACTAAATTTGTAGTCGCCCATTCGGAACATTTGCTTCCGACCGTCGTTCACAGCCTTGCTGATGAAATTGTCAAGAGAGAGATCTGGCTTTTCCTCCTCCACGTACCCTTTCTGTGCTTTTTTTGCTTCTTCTTTCATCCTATCTTCCTCCTCTATGTCACAGATCATTAGCTCCATGATGTTCTCAGTGGTGGACTTGATCTCACCCTCAGCCTCAAGCATCTTCTGAATCTCATCCATTTCACCTTCCTCCTCGCTTGTATACTCAACAATCATATTCTGACACTCCATGAGAAGCTGTTCCATCTTGTCGTACTTGTCCTGCCATCTGTCTTTGCGGCGGTTGCTGTCCGACACCTTCTTTCGAAGGGGCTGCACCCTATTCTCATACTTGTTCAGCCCCTCCAACTCCAAATCGTGATTGTTCTGAAAGCGACCGCGAGCGGACTGGAGGGCCTTAAGCGAGTCGCTTTTGGGCTTGATTTCCTTAGCCTTCTTGACGTACGCATAGCATTTCCAGATCCACTCGACAAGTTTGATAGCCGCTGGACCAAAAGACTGGAGAAAGTAGTTGTCGCTCTTGAACCTCGGGTCAACAAGGTAGGTTCCGACGTACGACAACAGACCATCCGATTCGGTACGCTCAAAGACGTCGAAATTTTCCAACAAATGCAGCATCTTTACGTCGTACTCTTGCCAGATGCTCTCTTGATCTCCGTCGTCACGATTCTGCTGAGAATTGCCGAGAAGCTGCTGGGCGCTCTTCCAAGTGTCCTCTTCAAGCATCAATAGACAGACAGCAGACATGACGCTTTCAATCAGCAACGGCGGCTCGTGATAGTGCCGCAACTGGAACCAGTCCGTTCGCTGGAGCGGCTCCAAATTTTTGCAGGCTTCCAAGAAATTATCGCGAGTATTGTCAGTGTCCTCTAACCAGAAAGATTCGATGGCCATTTCGTAGGTCTTCTCTTGAGCCGCTAACGCGTCTATTTTTCTCTTGATCCCATCAACTTTTCGCATCATCTTGGCGATGAGCTCATCAACGTGCTCCTCTTGAACTCGCCAGTGGCGGAATTCGACCTTGGCCTCGTTAAGTTTCTTCTCAATAGCCTTGATCTTGGTCTTCGTTTCGGCGTAGGTGTCGATGGCAACCAGATGACCACCTTCCGCGGCGATTCTGCTCATAATACGCTGGACCTCCGGGTGGTTCCCCTGCACACCGAGGGGAACCAACGGCAATCTCCTCGCTATGAGCATGGCGTAGACTCCGTCGAACTCATCGTCATCGCTCAAAAACATGTCAATGAACTGCATAGTCGCCTTGGGATTGACCGGCGGCGCGCACCACTCATCGAATTCCCCTTCCACCCATATTCCTCTCTGAACTTCGTCATCCCACTCCGTGGTATCATTGGGGTCGTCGCTGTATACAGGGCGACGAACAACAAACTCGCCGTCGCGTTTGTCGTTCCTCCAAGGGCCAATGTCTTTAATACCGTTGGGCAATGAAAACACCCCCTCACCCTCGCGCAAGTTATCTCTGAAAGTGCCCTCGTATACTGTCTTATCGTTGTACGTGAAAGTTCCTGTTCCGTGCATTTTATTTTCATGAAAATCTCCGATGTAAACGTCCCCATGGAGCGTTATATACACACCTTTGCCACTTCTTTTGCCATCGATATTGTCGCCCATGTACGTGCTGCCGTCAATCCACCTCCAAATACCCTCACCGTGGATAAAGTCTCGATCCCACTCCCCCTCGTAGACGTCTCCCTCGGCGTTAGTGAATACCCCAAAGCCTTGGCGCTTTCCTTTGTACCACTCGCCTTCGTAAATACTTCCGTCGCCATAGTGGTACTCTCCTATCCCGTGGCGGTTCTCGTCAACGTACTGGCCCTCGTAAACTTCGCCATTTTCGTATGTAACACGGTACTCGCCCTGGATGTTGGTTTCGTCGAAGTGATTGCATACATTAGGACCCTCGTAAATGGTGTCGGTCGAGGAGACCCAAACACCCCAGTGGTCATCATCGTAGGCTTCCTTCACGACGCCGCCGATCCAGCTGATCCACCTTTCGTCGACATAAGGGCCGTCGTAAATGTCCCCCGAGTGGTACCGGATCACGCAGTCACCAAGGACTCGCCCGTCAACGAACCAGCCGAAGAGAGACAAATATTTGGGCCAGTTCCGTCGCCGCAGTCGGATCTTCAAGTGATACTCTTCCCGAACCTTGATAACTTGGGGAACGGGATCGTCCACAAACAAGACGGCGGGGCGGGTCTTGTTAGACCGTTTGATCTCGCCTCCCCGGATATTGCTCACAACGCACTGATACACTCCCTCACCCTCGTATTTCACCTTACAGGGGTCGAATTCCCCCGCTTCCAAGCGTTTTCGCATTAGCCACCAATTCTTCTTGTCGCAAGCTTTCAGTTTTTCGTCTATCGCATCGATTTCCGCGGTTAATTCAGCAAGCATCGCGTTGTGTTTGGCCTCCTCGTCCTCTTCCTCCTCATCGATCTGCTCTTCCAAGTTTAAGTCGCCACCGAGTGTCTCATCCCCATCGGCAACGCTATTATTTCCGGCAACGCTGCCGACATTTTCATCACCTTTGGCCCCGGCGATAGACTTGTTCAGACTCTGAACAGAATTCTGACCCGCTGACTTGATGCTGGCATTCCCAGCCGTTTTGACACTGCTCTCACCCAGTGATTCATCGTCATCGAAGACAGATTCTTCGTCAATTTCCGTAAAGTCTTTCATCATCGCCCGGTACCGCTGCTTCGGATTATTCTTTACCAGCACCCCATTTTTCAGGTTCCCGGTGTTTTCTAAGTCCACCCCTCCGCTGACCATACTTTCGCCGCCGTTTCCCATGCTATCAATCATGGATAGCTGTTGCTCAAGACCCATATTTTCGGCGTTCTTCTCGCCTTCCTTCACTTCGCTGTCCTCCATTAGCGACTCTCCCTTAGCTGCAGCGTATTCTCGCATCTTGCGTTTGTTGACGAGGGCCTTGATATCGTCGGCAAGGTCGCTACGCCGCGCTTTGAGGCTCTTTATATTCTGGCCGACCTCCTCTACCTCGAGTTCTAGCGGTCTCCTCATGTCAGCGGCTTCCTCGACTTCCGGGAAGTCGAACGGATATTTGCAATTGCTGCAAACGACGCGGTAAATATTTTCCGGCAGCTCCGTATTGATCTTCTTGCAATGTATGCACCTGAACCTCTTGAGGATTTTGGACTTACTGCTCTTGATGACCACCTTCAGAGAAGGCATGGTTTCCCCCTCCATCTCCTTCCCATTCTTTGTCCACTGGTAGGTTGGAGGCGGCCAACCAGCAGCCTTACAGGTGAGAATGATCTCGCCCCCAACTTTCCCGACGGGAGGCCCAGGGTCCACCTTCAAGGAAGTCGGCTCCTCGATGACATGTGCTGTGATCTCCTTCGCGATGAAGAATCCTACGCCAAACAAGGAAACAGCCTGCGCGTTCCCGTAATTTTTCTTGAAAGACAGCCTAAAAAATCGGCAAACAGTCTTGGGAAGGTCGAAGGACTGCCATCCGGATTTCTGAAGTACAGGGAGCGTCTCAATTGGTTTCCAGGGCCCTGCGACGCGGTTTGCGCACTCGACAAGAACTTCCTTCGGAGACGAGGTGTTGTTTGGGGCGAGAAGCTTCACCTTTCCGATGCTGTACTTCTTCGTAAGGTCATAACTAATCCACTGACTACTGACAGCTTTGGGGGGGGAGCACCAAAATGTTTTTTCACCCAGTCCATCGAGAGTCTTCGTGGCGTCAAAGAGCTCATTCAAATCTCCGCTGCTGTCTAGCACTTGACAAAGTGAAATTCTGCGTTTCTCTTCTAATGCTAATCTGCCCAAGTGAATTCTGTATGCCGCCTGGATCATCTCTGCCTTAATGACCTCCATCTTCTTAAATTTCAGCTCCTCATACGCGACGTGTACGCGATACAAGCACTGCACCATCATTGCCAAGCCCTCTTTCTTACCAAACCTCCACCGGTACTTGCGTTGCACAAAAATGGCCGCGTTCCTTGCCTTCCGCTTCTGCTTGCAAATATTCTCGCTGATCTTTACGCGGAAATACGATTGGAGCTGTATTATCCGGAGGTCCACTGTATCGCGGATGCTAATAGCTTCAAGCTGAATTGCCGTGAAAAATTTTGGAGAGTTGTCGTGGAGGACTTTCCTCTCAGCAAAAGGGCAAGAGAGCTTCGTATGGGCGTACAAACGGACGGTCGCGAAATCGTGGCCGTCACGTGACTCAAGGTAGGGAGCGGGAAACTGCTCGACAGCCGCTTCACCGAAGCGAGTCACTACAGTGCTGCCTCGTACGGACAAGACTCGAGAGAATGTCTTCAGGCAAATTCGACGCAGGCGTTTGGTTTTGTAGACCGGGTCGAATCCGTAGGTTGGCATCCAGGTGGACATGGTTTCCAGATTTTCCTTGACTGACGGGTGCTCTATGCCCTTTTCTTTAAGGTGCTGACGTTGGTGATTCACCAGAGCGTGGGATACCATCACTTTCGCCTTGCGTTGTATAGTCGCCGCACACTCGTCGAGTAGGAGGTTTCTGATGCGTCGTAGCTCGCAGATTATCATCCGAGCGTAGGCCTTTCGAATACAGCACTGGATTGACCGGCAGCTATAGTATTCAAGCCGGGCCCGCGTAGTCTTACGGCGCGCAAGCTTTTGACGGCATGCGCACTGAATCCTCGTCATGTACTTTTTAGACTTTTTCATCGACTTGACGATCATCCGTGCCATCCTGATCCGGTACGCGCATTGTAGATAAATGGCAGATTTCGACAAAGTGGCTATCTGCTTCTTCACGCGCTCCTTCGCTCTTCGAACGGCGAGTCGAGCAAGGGCTTGGCGGCTCCAACACTGCAGCATAATACAATTCTTATGCTGGAGACGGCGGCGGTCGATGTCATCTGAGTCCTCCCGTTCAGTCCATTGCATCTCTAGCTCAATGTCACCAAGATCATTTTCGTCTTCTTGCTCCTTCTTGGTCTTCTTCTTGTTGTCACTTTTGGCATTGTCTTTCTGGATGAGCTTGTACCATTTCTTAACCTTCTTCCCATCCGCCAAGTCCGCGATGGGAAACACGACCTGACCGAGAAAATCGTTGGAAGACCATTTGTCCCAGTCGTAGACGACAACTTTTACGATGTGATAGGGATCAGTCACGTCAATCTCAAAAGACTCATTCCAAACAGGGTCGAGAGTCTTCATAATTGTCTTCGTCCTGACTTTCCGCCGATTAGCCAATACAACCGCAAAGGGGTCGCTGTTGTTAAAGTCCGCCGCACGCAACTCACGCGCCTGGGTTATCGTGATCTTGAGGGTCTTCTCCTCCCGACCAACGCCAAAACCCTGCACGAACTCCACAAATCCCTCCCCGTGGGGACGAAATGCGTTCTTGCCTTCAGTGGAGCGAGGATTACCGTGAAATACTCCGTGGTAAAGAGCCAGCCCCTTCATGCGCACGTGGGGCGACTGTTCCATCTGCTCAAAGGTGCACCGCTTTAACCAAGCGTGCCGCTCCGCTTCGCTTCGTTTGTACTCCTTTCCCCCGAAGAAAAGGGCAACTCTTTCGAGGAAGCTCCCATCGCCGCCGCTCTCGTGTACCTTCTCCGCAATGGCACTGGTGGTGAATTTCTGGAGCGCAGAAAGTTTCTCGTCTCGCAGAGCTATCATGGGAGAAAATTTACGAACCCTGTGCATGTAGGACCCTTCGCTGAAACGGTCGTTGTTGAGTTTACAGTGCGCCAAGCGCCGGGAGATCTTCTCTCTAAACTCGAGGTTGAGCATTTGACTCAGTGCGCGTTTGGTTAGCGATTCCTCAATGCGAGGGGGCACCTCCGGTTTCTCCCAAAGGATGGGAACAGAAGTGGACCTGGCAAAATGCATGGTGAGAAGCGTCCTGGCGGCCTGAGTGTTTGCCGCCCCATATTGATTGAGGGCGTGGAGCACCACGTTACGATTTGAGAGCAACTTGGCCCAGTGCACATAGCGTATCTTGGCAACTCGGGTCTTGGCCATGAAAGCGCGTCCTATCTGCTGGATTTGCCGTGCGGCTTTGTACTGGGTGCGCTTGACGCGCTCCTCAGCTGCCCAGTTAAGAATAAACTCTTTACACCTAACAACGTCCTTGTAGGCGACTCCCTGTGTTTCAAGTGTCGGTATTACGTGCATTGAGGGTTGAGGAGGCTCATACATGGTGGACTCTGTGATGAGGCGGTAATAAATCACCTGACCATCTACATCCATTCGAACCTCAGCGACAGCTTTGTTGGGGAAACTCCGGTCGATTTGCACAACTTGCCCCGTGAGGCCTGTGTACTGGTGATTTTTCTGAATAATCCTGACGGCTGAGGAGGTTTTGACAGTGCGGCTCTCCATGTATTCGGCCAGCATGCGGCGTTTGGTCTTGTCACGCACATAGGGGTCAAACTTCCCTTCTTTCCAAGACGACACAGAGCGGTTCACAGATTGAATTGTATCCTGCATGTCCTCATGGATCTCCTTAATCTGCTGCCGAAATTTCTGGGTAAAGCTCATACTGTCGAAACCTAGCGCTCGAAGAATTTTAAGCGCAGCGCGTTGCGTCTTTCTCTGCCGAAAACCTACAGAAGCGATTGTATTTCCGAAGAGAGATACGTCTCCTCTCAGGACCTTGGCCTGGATTTGGCGCGCCTGTCTGACACGCTCCATGTTTAGCAAGTGCCGCCTGCGGGCGTAGGACTTTCGGCGCCCTTGCTTCCCCCGGAAGGCAGCCTGGACGATCATTGCAATTTCGCGCTCAAGTTTTGCCTGCTTGATCGCATTGAAGCGACGCCGTCCTAAAATACCGCGGTAAGTTTTCTGACAGAGGCGGGCCGACTCCTCGCGAAGGACGAGAAGCCGAGCGCGCAGCATCACCTGGTCGGTGTGGTACTTGTATTGCCGCCTTTTTTCGACTTGAAAATCCAGTCCTTTCTCTCGGAACCGTTGCTGCCGACGCGCGTACGCCTTAATCCGACCGATATGACCCATCGTGACTCGCTTCACGGTAATGGCATGGCCCTCCATCTTGACCCACCACCTCATGTACTTTTCCTCTCGGGCCATCTCCTCCTCCACAACTTCTTCCACAAGATTTTGCTTTAAAAGGAACCATCGCTTGCGCTTGAGGAGGACCTTCTTGGCGTGGAAAACGCGGTACTGACACTGGCACCGTATCACCGCCCAGTCTCGGAAGACGCGGTAATCGCTGGTTTCTTTGCGGTCTTTGAAGCCCCTCCAGACGCGAGCGATGTTCGTCTGAGAGTCGTAAAGTTTCTGGCGCGCCGCCTCGTCTCGGGCGGCAACCTCCTCCGCCATCCGTTTAGCTTTGCAAGCATCTTTCCAAAATCTCTTCCAGCCAGCAAAAGTTTTGCCACACAATATTCTCGCCTGCTTGGCGGCAGCGAGCGCCTTGGCGTCCCCCGCGTGCTTGGAATATTCCTTCCAACCCTGGTATATTTTGATCAAGATTTTGGTATTGAAATGCTTATTGGCGATGGCAGTCTTGCGTTTGTTGTCAATGGAACGAATCGTGTAGTCCATCCAAAATGCGGCTAGGACAGTAGTTGCGCGTAAGTCAAAGTGGCGTTGGGCGGCAGCCTTGCGCTCCTTCATTTCTAATCGGTGACGCTTGTAGATGTTTAACCTCAAAAAATTTATTCTCATCATGCCGAAGTTGAATTTTTCGACTGCCAAAGCAATGTCTTTCCTCATTTGGATCTGGGACTTGGCATAGGTGCAAAGTCTGCGTGTGGAGACTCTCTTTGAACGGCGGATAAAGTGCCCGTGACCTCGCCGCATCATAACCCGCTTATACTTTCGTATGTCTTTGTGCTTCAGGAATGCGCCGAAGCAAGATACAAGTAGCTTCTTCTCGTTCGTCGCCTTGGCATGTTCGGCCGCCAGCTTCGCCTTTCTTTTCAAATCGCTGAACTCCTCGAAGTTCTTCATAAGTGCTCCCCAGACGGGGGTCAAGATGGTCTTGTTGCTGTAACTGATTGCCTTTTCCCGGTTCACGATTTGCTGGTAGGAATTGTCGTGCGAGATGGGTGTCAAGTGCATGAAAATCGCGCTGAGTTTCTTCCTGTGCTTGATACTGAATTTAGTCTTCTCCTTCCAGGTAGCCATCAACACGGGAAGCATGTGCTTTTTCCAGTGCGCGTTTGCAAATGCGTTTTTATGGAGGTCGTGCTTGATGCTGTCATAGTAAGACTTCCAGAATCTAAAATGCTTGTTCCTGTGAGTTCTCATGTAGTGCTCGGCAGAGATCTTATCATTCAGAATTTCCCTAGCGATGGCCTTCTCGTGACGGCTCTCCGCTACGTTTGAGCGGAGGCGACGAAAAGACCTTTTGTAGAGGAGGTCGCGCGACAGCTTGGCTGCTTGCACATTGATCCTGCGGAGGTGCAAAAAGAGGAACCGAGACCCAAGGAGGAGGGCGACCTTACCCTTCGCAGCACGGATCTCGCCAGTTCGCCTTTTGGCCAAAGGAATTCTCCCCAGAGACTGAATCCGGACAGCCATCTTAACGCGGTGGCGGTTCTGTTCCCGGAGAGCCTTCGTGTCCACTCGGTATCTGATCAAATTTCTGTACGACCGTTGGACGGCCTTGGCACTATGCTGTAGTCTGAACAAGTATTTTTCATGCTCACGCTGGATGCGACAATGGAGAGTTGGATTTCGAGGAAGTAGAATTTCAGATGGAGAGTCCCGGTCGTCGAAATTATCCCAAATTAAATCTGAGTGGGCGAGATCTATCTGAGACTTGTTGACATTCGGACACCCTTTGACAGCAATCCTCTGGATCTTTTTGTTCGCAGACACAGCATCTATAAAGCTTGCAATGGCGAGGGAAGTGATATTCTTGCAATTAGAAACGTCCACACTTTGAATGGCCGGGTTTCTCTTCGCTATTCTCGCTAGAGATTCGTCCGAAATGTTGGGCAATTTGCTAAGATTTACGGTGATCAGCACCGTTCCCGAAGGACAGCAGAGGATTACTTGATCCGTAAGCCTCGTGCAGCCGCTCAGGTCTAACGCCGTAAGGCTCCTCAACGTGTGGAGGGTCTTCAAACCCTTATCGCGGAGCGTCTTTACATTTTTCAGGTGAAGCGTCCTCAAGTTGAGTAGTTTGGTGGTGATGGTGGAGACAGCCTCGTCGCCAACTCTGGGGCAGTTAGCGATGGTCAGGGTGCGCAATTTTTGACACGACTTGGCAATGGAAATCAACCCAGCATTTGTCAACGCCTCGTGCCCGCCGAGATGAAGGTGACGTATGCCAGTGCAATTCTTTGCAATGAGGTTGAAAGAGTTGTCGGTGAGCTTGCTGCACCCTTCGATGTTCAGATAGCGCAGTTTCTTCCGTTTCTCGCACATAGCCTTCGTAAAACTCTCATCAATGACATTACTGCAGCCTTCGAGGGAAAGGTGTGAGAGGGACGTCAGGAGGTGGATCTGGGAGAAAAATTTAGGCTGAAGACCAATATTCGGACACGAGGGGAGGGAGAGCGTGTGGAGGGTAAGGAACGAGGAGGAGCACACGTAGCTCAGTGCCAAGTCGGTGACTTTTACGTTCTGTGTGTGTGTGTGGGGGGGGGGGGTGTTAAAATGAATTTTTGATGTGTGTGGGCTGGTTTTTTGCACCTGTGTATTATTTCTGGAGTATTTTTTTGGCGTACGTTTTCAATCTTGCATATCCGGAAATAGTCAGCAAACAAAAGCTAGCATTAGACTCACCTCTCCCATCTCAAAGATATCAACCCCCTTCCCGCCACTGCCATTCTTCTTCCTCCCAAAGACCACCTCAACCTCTTCAAGACACCTCACCCCTTCATCATCAACTTCCCCCACGCCCACAATCCCAACTTCCACAAGTCTCTCTCCGCATTGTGCAAAAATTTCACCCACGGTAGAGTTCGTGACTTTTCCACAACCAGTCAGCCAAATACATTTCAAGCTCTGAGAGAGACAAGTGTGCATCCCCACACATCCCCTCTCTGTTAAATTGGTCAGAAATGAGACGTCTAAAGACGTCAGTCGGGTGCAAGTCTTGGTCAAGGCCAAGACGGAATCGTCAGTCAACTGTGGGTTGTGGGAGATATCGATCGAACGGAGGGTAGGGGCCAAGCACCTTGCAGCGCGGACAAGGAACTGCGGAGTGAGGGAAGGGAGTGACCGCAATGTGAGGGATTTCAGGGAGCTGTGGAGGGGCACATTGTCTAAAATTGACAGCATTGGAAAAGAGCGAGTCAAGAGGGGTAGGGAGGAAAGGTAAAGAGAAGTTATGCCGTTGTAGGTTTTCAGAGCGTTGTCCAGTTCTGAGTCCGTCAGAAGGCAGTCTTTGAAGGTCAAGGAAGTTAGGTTCGGATTATGGTGGGAGATGAGGTCAAGGGTTGGAATAGTGAGGTGATTTGTCCAGGAGGATAGGTCAAGAGAAGAGAGGGGGGTAGAGGAAAACTGCTGAAAGAGCAAATCCAAGGGAAAAGGGGTAGTAGGCGTGGGCAGGGGCTGCTGTTGTTCACTAGTGTGTTCAAGATGCTGATGATCAGCATGATCGTCATCATCAGCCTGGTCGTGACCGCCAGCCTGGTCATCAATGCTTTCACCGTCTTCGCCCGTTTTATAGGGTGATGTCGTAGGACTGTCGAGTTTCTCCTGTTCGTCCTCCACAGAGGATGAGCTCTGCTCCTCCCTCGGGGTTCGTGTCCCCTCCCCGTGATTAGCTTCAACGCTAATCACAGCTGACTTCGATTTTCTCATCCTCCCCACTAATCCCTTTTTACTTCCTCGGCTCTGCTTTTGGAGCTGGAGAGCCCGCTGTTTGTCCCCCATCAAGTTCTCCAAGGCATCCAGCCGACTAGTTGGAATTGTGTTTGTTGTGTTTGACTCCGTGGGATGAGGAGGGGAAGAGGAGCGACCCACTCGCGGCATTTTGGTCGCGGGTCAAGTCTACGATGCGCTCATGCTCTGGGTGTATTAAAATTTGCCCTTAAATCAACTGAATTTTTTTTGAGCAGGCTTGATTTAAGCTGGCCCCCGGTGCGGTTAGTTGGAGTACAAAATTCATCCCAGCCCTCCCATTTGTCGTTGTTTGAGCAAAATTAGCGCGCATCGATACAGTTGTGGGATTTAGGGCCCGAAGATCTGGAAAATTCCCTCAATTTTCCTCTTAACCCCTTAACGGCTGGGCAACTTTTTTGATCAACTCCACCCACGCAAGCTTTTGATCAACTCCCATCAAGCTCCCCATAAAGCCCCCCATAAAGCTCCCGAAGAGCCGTCTTTCACTTCACTTCATTTCCTTCCCTTTCCTCCCCTAGACTTGACGACAGAGCCGCCATGAGTTTCGGCAAGGATACATTCGCAGACTTCCCTGTATCGGACCAGACGATGGGGGGGGCAGCTTCACTGCAGCAAGCTTCCACATCTCCCTCTGCAACCTACGCCAAGACGAAAAGCGACATGGCAATGCACACCATCGGGCGAACGCTCGGCTACACTGCCGATGGCGAGATGAAATACTCCCTCGAGGGTGGCAGAACCCCGGCCGTGGAGAACGCCAGCATTGTGAGCGAGACAGAGCGGCGCCAGCGCTTCGGCATTGAGTGCAAGGGGCCGTATGGAGATGGCATCACATTCCACGGCGGAACCTGGGCTCCAGGGGGCGAGTACGTCCAGAAGCTGGTCGTCAAGAACGTCTCTACCAAGATGAAGAAGCTCAAGTACAGGCTCCCCTCCACTCGCTTCTTTTCACTCCTCTATCCTCTCTCCATCAACCTTTCTCCCGGGACTACCCAGGAGTTTGAGGTCTTTTTCCGGCCCACCAGGAGCGAACCGTACGAAGACACGATCTACTTCAAGATGGAGGAGGGCGAGAACAGCGGCGGATTCCACGTACCCGTGAGAGCTTACATCAGCACCTTGCAGTGCACAGTTCCTGAGGGAATCGACATGGGCCTTTGTCCCATCAATGTCACCACCCCCAAAACTTTTCTCATCACCAACACCGGGGAGGTGCCGGCTCCATTCGAGTGGAAGGTTCCCGAGCCTTTCGTCCTCAGTCCGAGCAAGGGAACAGTCATGGTAGGGGAGAGCGTCGAGACGATCCTGACCTTTCACCCCGCGAGCGCGGAGGTCTTCGTGGCCAATGCGGTCTGCATGGTTGGGGAGGGCATCAACGCGACAAAACCCAAGCCCAGGCTGGAGATGCGACTTAGCGCGGTTGCAAAGTACCCCTACATAGTAGCGAGCGAGACTTCCATCAAGTTCGGCGAGGTACTTGTCAACAGCCAGGACGAGTTCCTCACAAAGAGGGAGATAGTGGTCAGGAACCAAAGTGTCGTGCCGGCCGAGTTTGTCGTCATCAGAGTCGAAAACGACCGGGATCCAGTATTCACTATTTATCCAACGAAGGGCGAGATTGGACCTGGCGACGAGGTGAACTTTGAGATGCACTACAACCCCACAGTTTCGGGCACTTTCACCGAGGAGAACTTCAATATCATAACCCCTGGGGGCAACACGGAGACGCTTAAGCTCACCGGGCGGTGTCTGCAGCCAGAGGTAGTCGTCTACAAGAAGGAAGATCCGTTCGCAAAGGTCGGCGGTGTACCGAATAGCATAAATTTTCGGGACGCGCACGTCGGCCAGACTGTGAGCAGGGTCATCTTTCTGAGGAATGACAGTGACCTGCCGGCAGCCTGGTGCATTTGCGCCGAGCAAAATGGCATTTTCAACTTCAAGGAGACCCGGGGCGTCATTCCGCCCATGTTCGAGGCCAGTACCATGCTTAGTTTCACCCCCCAGCGTCCTGGTAACTACTACAGACGCGTGTTCATTCTCATTGAGAACGCGGCCCCGCAGTTCATTGACCTGCTCGGCAGTGGCTTCATCAACGCGAGGGGGGAGGTGAAAGAGCAGCGCCCTGCTCCAATTCGGCACGCTCACATCCAAGCCTACAGGAATCGAGTCGCAGCCGGGCTCGGGGCCATTGGACCGCGCGAGCTCGAGGAACTTTACGAGGAACAGGGAATGAGCAAGATCTTCGCTGCCGT
>Ga0115555_1000291_pt1 | contig 33960 bp, 3 predicted proteins | sample COGITO_mtgs_1104_2_FD_87285 | JGI IMG/M metagenome (GOLD analysis project Ga0115555, IMG submission 87285) | Pelagic marine microbial communities from North Sea - COGITO_mtgs_110407 | ecosystem: Environmental > Aquatic > Marine > Epipelagic | place: Germany:Helgoland, sampling site Kabeltonne... | reverse complement strand
TAACTGGCAGATAGGTACGTAGTGACGAGTTGGTCGGTGACCCGGTTATGCGGCAGCGAGTGATGCCGGAAGAGCAGCGCCCATGAGGCTCTCGAAGTTGGCGGCATAGAACTGATGTCGAATGTCTTCGGACGCATCACCCAGGCTGCGTTCGAATCGTTCGACCGGGCGGCGGCCGCCTTCGACATGGGGGTAGTCGGTCGAGAACATGCAGATGTCGGATCCAATGTTGTCGATGATCCAGCCCACGTCTTCGGTCGGGTACGGCGTAGCCCGGATCTGGCGTTGCACGTACTCGCTGGGGCGCATCGACAGGTTCTGAAGCCGTTCCTCGTGACGGCTGAACGCATCGAAGGCCGACTCCAACTGCTTCATCCAACTCGGTAGCCAGATGGCACCCAGTTCGATCACGCCAAGTTTGAGGTCGCTGAATCGTTCGAGGACACCATCGAAGATCATGGTGGCCAGTGTTTGTTGTGGAGCTCGAGGGATACCCATGTAGTCGACGGATCGGAAGTTCTCGTCGCCGCCGTGGAAGTCGGGCGGGATCGGCAGGCCGTTGTTGAAGTACGCCGGATCGATGATCTCGCCGGTGCCGCCGACATGGAAGACGATCGGCACGCCAGCCTCTTCAGCCAGTGCCCACACCGGATCCAGGCCGTGATGGCTTGGGGAGTGGTCGGCAGGACAACCCGAGGCGACGAGCAATGCGGCGGCGCCCATGTCCAAACATTCCTGGGTCATAGCTTTGGCCCGATCGAAGTCGGCGAGTGGCACATAACAGGTCGGCAACATACGCTCGTCGACCTCGCAGAAGTCGATCATGCCTCGGTTGTGGGCTCGAGCAGCGCCGTAGGCCAGATCGAGATTCCCGCCGTGTTCCCACCGATGCAACCGGCCGCTTTGGAACGTGTTGAACACAAGCTGGCTGGCAACACCGATCATGTCGATAGCCCGAGGGCGATCTTCCTTGATGAACGAACCGGTGGCGTCGAAGTTCTTCCGCATCATGATCTCGGCCGCTTCGGCAGCCCGATATTCGTCGGAGCCATGTTGTTCACTCGCCTGGGTCAATGCATCGTCCATGCTTGCGTCGTCGGTGCTGCTGGTGCCGAGTAAGTGAAGCTCGTTGGCATCGGCCGCGGGTGCGATCAGCTCACGAATCGCAGGATCGGCGTAGTCATACAGCCACTGCGACGTCTCCATGATGTGCGCATCCGCGTCGTGAACGAGTCGTCCTTCAATGTAAGCCATGCCCCCGACGCTACCGATCGCGCACGCCAGTCTAGAAACCACAGCAGATGCTTCTTAGGAGCCCTATGTACGTATTTCGTACGCCAGGCTCCTTATTTGCTTTCGTGATGGATTGCATGGTGCGTCTACGTTGTCAGTTATGGCAGCACCGGCAATCTGGAATGAACGACGGCCGGTAGCGATGCGGCTGCTTCCCGAGCGGGTCCACTACGCATGGTGGATCGTGGCTGGCGCCGCAGTCTTGATGTTCGTCACGATCGGCGTTGGGTACTACGGCTTGGCGGTGTTTCTGCGGCCGTTGCAGGAAGAAAACGGTTGGTCAAACGCCACCGTGTCGGGCGCCACCGGCATGTTCTTCATTGTTGGTGGTCTTTCCGGGTTTGTGATCGGGCCAGCGGTCGATCGGGTCGGGCCGTTGCGGTATATCACTGCCGGCATCGTGCTCATGTCGCTATCGGTGGCGTCGCTCATGTTGATCACCGAACCGTGGCATCTCTACCTGGCCTATACCGGCCAGGCGGTGGCTTTCGGCCTCTCGGGTGCCATTGCCATCAATGCACTTATGTCGCGATGGTTCGTGACCCGTCGAGCGTGGGCGATGAGCATCACCTTCACCGGTATCAGCCTGGGCGGCATGGTGCTGGCCCCCGTCGGTACCTGGCTGGTTGGTCGGGGAGGGGTTGACCTGGCTGCGCCGATCCTGGCTGCCATCGTGCTGGTGGTCGCCTTGCCGGTTTCGCTGTTTGTACTCGTTGGGGATCCCGCGTCGGTGGGCCTCGAAGCCGATGCCGGCGCACCCGACGAAACGATCACGAACGACGCGCTCAGCGACGACGTGCAACTGCGATCGTGGACCCGAGGCCAGGCCATGCGGACCCGATCGTTCTGGGCGTTGTCGATTGGTTTCGTGATCGTTTTGCTGGCACAGACCGGCTTTTTACTGCATCAGATCGCCTTTCTCGAGGACCGCCTGGGGTCACGAAACGCCGCAGCGTTGGCGCTAAGTACGACTGCATTCGGATCGATTGTGGCTCGGTTGATTGTCGGTCGATTTGCCGACGGCATGGACAAACGGATCCTGACGTTCCTGGTCATCGTCGTCCAAGGTTGTGCAGTGTTGGGTGCCACCCTGATCGGGAATCAGGTAGCGACGTATGTATTTGTGCTCATCGTCGGGTTCACGATCGGCAATATTTACATGTTGCAAACGCTTCTTACTGCCGAGATCTTTGGCTTCGTCTCACTTGGATCTGTCCTTGGTGTGATGACCCTGATGACCCAAGTCGGAAGCGGATTCGGTCCGTTCCTGGTCGGCTGGGCCGAAGACTCCACCGGCTCTTATCGCACCCCATTTGTTGTCACCGGCATCGCCACTATTGCCGCTGCGTTGCTCATTCTGCTGGCTCGCCCTGTGGACCCCGGGTCGATCAACGTTGGGTCATCGAACGAGTGAACATGTAGTGATGAGGGTGGTGCACGACAACCTGAGCAGACGCCCAGGCGAGGTTGGTATCGCCATTAGGCTGCTGGAGTGGGCATCATGGGGACGGGCAAGTTTTTCGGGTTAGTACTTTTTCTCTTGCTGGCCGCGGGATGCAGCGGGAGTGATGGTGTCGCTGCCGCAAACAACAGTGGCGGGGGGCTTGCCGGAGCAGCCACATCGCAGCCGTTGGGCGAAGCCCCTCCATCAACCGTCGAAGAAGCGTGTCGGTCAGGTGCTCAGCAGGTGACCGCCCGCCTCGAAACCTTCGTTGGCAGTCTTGGCGATATCAGCCCCCAGGACTTCCTCGCCCAAGAGAAAATCAAAGGGCTTGCCGGGTTCCAGAACGACGTGGCGCAGATCATCGCGGAGATCGCCAACCAGAATTCAACACTGTGTGATCTCGATGGATTGCAGGCTTTGGTAGACGAAGAACTCGCTCAACTAGACAATCAAAGCCTCCTCAGTTCGTATCTGGTATCGACGATTCGGTTTGGGGGAACACGCGAGCGCAGCGACGTGCTTGCGGGGCCTGACGACGACTTTGATGCCATCTTGGGACTACTTGACAATGGCTCGTCAATCACATTGACAGCGGGAACCTATGCGTTTGATACGAGCCTGCTGATCCAACGCGACCTCACGATCGTGGGTGATGATGTTGCGAGCACGATCATCCAATCGACGGCGGCTGATGCCGCTATCGCAGTGTTTGGTGAAGGAAAGTTGACCTTGCGTGACCTCACGGTGCAACACGTCGGAGAGTCCAGTTCCTCGGTCATTCTGGCGTTCGGCGCCCCCATTGACATTGAAGATGTGATGGTCAGCGGGGGCCGAGGTGACGAGGACACCGGTGGGGGCAACGGCATCTTGTTGAGTGACGGGGTGGTAAACGAAGACGGCACAACGGGAGACCGTCCCGCCGAAGTTGCACCTGTTGGGGCAAGCCGGATTGTGAACTCAGGAGTCACCGGTAATGCCATTGGAGGCATCACCGTTGCGGGAGGTCTGACCCCCACAATCATTGGAAACAACATTGCGGAAAACGGCGCATGTGGTCTGTGTTTTGTCGGCGAAGCGGGCGGTCTCGCCCAGTCAAATTCCGTGGTCCGAAATGAATTCGGCATTCAGCTGAGCGAGGAATCCAATCCCCGGGTGACCGAGAATGTCGTTGCTGAAAATACCGCTGTGGGCATAGTCCTACTTGGCACGACAACCGCGCAGATCGACAACAACGAAGTCCGCCAGAACGGCGAGGTCGGTATTGCAATTCAAGGTGAAGCAGCTCCTCGACTCGACAACAATGAGATCAGCGATCAGACGGTTGGTATCTCGATGATCGACTCGGCGACGCCGACCATCACGGCATCAACTATCACTGCCACGGAAGTCGGAATACAGGTTGCAGGTTCGGCCATGCCGACCGCTTTAGCCAACGTTCTGGTCGACACCGGCAGCGTCGGTATTGTGCACCGCGAGCAGTCGGGTGGGTCGTTTATCGACACGGTGATGACTGGTGAACAAACGGTCGGAGTGCTGGTCGAGGGGGAAGCCAAACCGGAAATCAAAGGGTTGTCAGTCGAGAACGCGGAGGTCAGTGTCTCTTACCGTGAGATGGGTGCAGGGCAACTTTTAAACAGCATGTTCGTTGATCCCCAGATCGCTGTGCAGCTTGAGGATCACGCCTCGCCATTGATCGAAGGCAATGACATTCTGCGGCCAGCAGCGGCTGGCATCGTCATCCGTTCGGACGGCAATGTGGTCATTCGGTCGAACACGATTGTCGATGCCGGGCTCGGTATTGGTTCCGCTGGCGAGGCCAAAGGTTTGTTGGAAGGCAACACAATCACTGGTGGCGAGACGGCGGTTTCGATCATCGAGAACGCCTCGAGCAGCTTGGTCGACAACGTACTAAACGGTCAGACGGTTGCCATTCAGGTTGGTGATTCGGCAGCTCCATCTATTGAAGGAAACGAGATCTCGAACGCTACGGCTGCGGCCATCGTTTCGCGTGATGAGGCCACAGGCCGGATAGTTGGCAACACCATTTTGAACCCGCTCGCAGTCGGCATTCAAATCGTCGATTCGTCCACTCCAGAGGTCACTGACAATGTCCTGATGGCGGACCTAGCCAGCGCCGATATTGGCCCCGCCGAGAACACTTCTGAGGTCGATTCTGGGGGTGATTCTGAGGGTGATTCTGAGGGTGATTCTGAGGCCGATTCTGGGGGTGATTCCGAGGGTGAAAACACCTCGCAAGAACAGGCCACCGACGGCTCAGATTTTGGCGATTCCACCGTGGGCATTTTGTTCGCGGATGCGACCTCAGGAGCTGCGATGCGAAACCAGATATTTGGATTCGTTATCGGGGTCCAAGTTGGTGACAGTGCCAACCCTGAGCTGGTCGACAATGTCGTCGATGGTGGCGCTGCCAATGGTGTTGGTTTCCTCTATCGAGATACGGGAACCGGCACGGCGACAGGAAACCGCACAGCCGGCCACTCGATCGGTTTTCAGATCAGTGATGAAGCAGATCCAGAACTGACGCAGAATGTGGTCGAGCAAGTCGGCGATGTGGCTTTTCTGATTCAAGGCACGGCGACCCCAACCCTCGATGACAATTCCTGCCCTATTGGTGTCCCCGGCATCGGTGTTTTAGAACAAGGCGCACCAATTGTTGGTCGCAATCGATGCGAAGCAGTCGCTGGGTAACATTTTTCTTTTGTGTCACGCAAGAAAAACATTCTGGACTCACCGGGCGTATCGGGTTTGGCTAAGTTTTTCAAAAGGGTCGTTTTATTGGTTTACCCGTCAATTTGAGCCGGAGGCGTCTCAATAGCTAGCTCCGCGAATATCCACACCCTTCTCAAAATGGGGCCAAGTAGCCAAACCCATTTTGGTTTGGCTACTTCGCCCGATCGGCTATTGCCTTTTTACGTTTAATACCTCTTGTCCACTTGGTATCATTTTGGGCGAATGGGTGGCACCAAAAGAGTCTTCGTTTTGATGCTTGCTGCATTGTTGTTGGCGGCGGTGCTTCCCGTTGTGCCTGCGTCAGCTTCCGACTCACAATCCGATGTTGCCGTCGACCTTGGCGATCAGGCCGAATGTCAATGGTTGCTTACCCGCCTCATCGACCTCGACCGATGCGCTGAGACCGCTGCCGAAGTAATCAGCTCAGTCTCGAGTCCAGGCGCACCCCTCGTCACGACTGCTGACATCCCGTCTGTGGCGAACGTTCCCCCGCTGTCGCAGGGAACCAGTGGCCCGGCCGAAGCCGAATCTGCGCCAGTCACTAAGCCGTGTCCCAGCTACTCGGTTGAGCAGGTTCTGGATGCTCCGTTTGAGGACTGGGATGGCGACGAAATTTCGAACGTTCGGGAGCTCTACAACGAGCTCGATCCGTGCACCTTTAGTGCGCTAGAAACGGCACCGTTTCAAGACGCCGTTTCCGGCTTCGATCGAGCATCCGTTGCAGCTCAAGAATCCGATGCCCTGCCGGCTGATTCTGAAGCCCAAGAATCTGATGTCGAACAAGCCGCAGACGCCGCACCGATTGTGCCCTCCTGCCCGGCCTACACCGTCAACGACGTGTACGCCGATCCGACCGGCGATTGGGACAATGACCGGGCGTCGAATCTCGACGAGTTCAACAGCAACGAAGACCCGTGCGAGTTCGATGAAGATGCAACGCCGTCTCTCGCAACAACTGACACCGTTACCGTCGAGGGCCCGTGCCCGGCATACTCGATTGAGCAGGTGCTCGAAGACCCGACCGGTGACTGGGACCGAGACCGTGCGACCAACGTCGACGAGTTCTTCAACAATGGTGACCCGTGTCAGTTCGACGTCGATGCGTCCGAAGACGTCGAGTTGCTTGCCACCGCTGGAGGTCCCTGCCCGGCGTACTCGCTCTCCCTCGTGCTCGAAGACCCGACCGGTGACTGGGACCGCGACCAAGTCTCAAACGTCGATGAGTTCTACAACCAGGCCGACCCATGTGTCGCCGATGCCTCGACTGGCGACCTCTCGACTGCAGCGATCCCCGTTGCAGCCGGACCGTGCCCCGTCTACTCGGTTGATCTGGTCAACGCCGATCCGATGGGTGATTGGGATGGTGACACAGCGACGAACAGCGACGAGTTCTACAACTCTGGCGACCCGTGCTCCTACGACGCAGACAAGGCAAGCACCGAAACCGCCGAAGAAGAAGCGCTCCGCAAACTCAACGAAGCCTTGAACAGCGGCATCAATGCCGAACAAGCCAACGACTCGGGATCCGGTGAACCCGTCGTAGAGGTCGACCCTGAACTTGTCGTCACCGGTGAAGATGGCTCCGATATCGATGTCGACAACGCCTCAAGTGATTTGAGCGATGGCGTCGAGAGTCCTCAGGTTGATGTGACTGTGGGTGATAGCGGTTCAAGTTCCGGCCCGTCTATTAACAGTGGTTGGCTGGGGGCGTTCTCTGTGCTGACGGTCACCGATTTGGCGGAAGGTCGCGGAGTGGCTGCTGTCGCTGGTTCGTCTCTGTCGGTCCAATATGTGGGAGTCCTTGGTTCTGACGGAACGGAGTTTGATAGCTCGTGGGGTCGAGGGGCGCAGCCGTTCGACTTTATAATCGGGCAGAGTGCTGTCATTGCTGGTTGGGATGAAGGCCTTTTGGGAATGCGCGTTGGCGGTCGCCGACTGCTTCAAATCCCAGCGATAAAGGCGTATGGCTCGCAATCGGTTGGTTCGGTTATCGGCCCCAACTCTGACCTAGTCTTCGTTGTTGACCTGATCAGTGTTGACGGTGATGACACGACTATCGAGGACACCGCTGGTGGTACGACGACCGACGACACGACGACAGGGGATACCACTCGCACGCCGTTCGAGATCTCCCTCACCGGCGGGGAGGTATCGCTCGATGTATCCGCCGATGGTGTACTCACGATGGCTGGACAATCCCGTCAGCTCTCCTCCATCTCCGAGATCACGATTTACGGAAGCGGTCACGACGACCATGTGATCATCAACCTCAGTTTGAACGCCGACATCGGCGTGCCCGTCAACTTCGATGCGACTGTCGGCGACGACACGGTCGAAATCTTGGGTGCGGCAACTTCGTGGACGCTTGCGTCGGTCTCATGGGTCGGTGGAGCTATTGATTTCGTTTCTGTCGAGAATCTGGTAGCGGACAGTTTCGGCACGGACACACTGGTAGGGCCAGACGAAGACCGCACCTGGTCAATCACTGGCCTGGGCAGCGGCACGGTGCAGGGCGTCAAGTTCTCTGGATTCGAGAACCTCACCGGCACAAGTGTGGCCACCGATACATTCGAGGTCACCTCGACCGGAGCGATCAGTGGTCTTATCGAGGGCGGTGCTGCGGGCGTAGACGAGATCGTCATCGACGTGACGTCCACCGGCGTGACGAACACCATGACCGGCGACGGCGCTGGTCACATCGACCGCCCCACTGGCGTTATCAACTACTCGGGTATCGACCGGCTCATCGACCTTCCGACTGGCAATGTCGTTATTGGTGATGGTGGTGTGCTGAGCCCAGGCAACTCACCAGGTTTCGAAGACACAGTGAATCTCGATCTCGCCGCTGGTTCGATGACAATCATCGAGATCGACGGCAACGCTGGCGCTGGCGAAGACCCTGACGGTCACGACCAGATCCGTGTTTCTGGCAACGCCCACCTTGGTGGCAAACTTCAAATCGAATGGGGCGGTACCACGCCAGTTGTTGGCGACCGTTACACATTCATTACCTTCAACTCGATCACGCCAGCGTCCGACTTCACCACGTTTGTGGGTCTCGACTACGGCGACGGCACCTACTTCCGCCCCGTGCTCGACATCGTTGGTGGCACCTACGACATCGAAGTTGCCGAGCTCCCTGGCGGACTCGACATCAACCCTGGTATCGCCGACGATGATGTGTATGCACTGATCTCGGGCAAGAAAGTCCTCGACGTTGGCGGTGTCGCTATCGACACTGTTTCGGTCGCTGGCGACGTAGCGCTACTTGGCCAAACCCTCAAGGGCACCTTTACAGTTGCTGACCTCGACGGAGGCGTTCAACTTACGGCGTCCGACGTAACTGGCAATCTGAACGACGACGGAGCCACCGTTGCATCACTCGATAATGGACAGTTTGAAGCGGTCATTCGAACCGATGCCGTCTTCGGCTCTGGTTCTGCTGATCTCACGATTGCGCCTCTTGGTGTAAACGAGAATGTCGCTTTCTCCTTCAACTCCGAGAACCTCGCAAAGAGTGGCCGTGACGCTCTCGGCAACGAGATCGCGGCGGCGGCCGGACGTGGTCTCGCGCTCACACTTCCTGACCTCACACTGACCGCTGGTGGTGTTTCCGTCACTGGCGGGTACACCGTTGCCGCAGCAGATGATGCAGTCCTTATCGCTGCGACCAACGTGGCCGCAACCGTTCAACAAGGCGGCGAAGACCTCATCACACTCAGTGATACGTCTGGCCTGGTTGTGCTCCGACCCGACGGCGTGGCTGGCTCGCTCTCAACCACGGCTTCCATTACGCCATCAAACATCGACGTTTCGCTCGATGGGGAATTCGACCTCGAATTCAACACCACCGCTGCAGTAGTAACTCGTATCGCAACCATTGGTGAACAGACAGTCACACTTGACAACGTGGCAGTCGGCGCACACCTCAAGGGCGACAACGTCGCTCTGAACCTGTTTGGTCAGACACTTACCAGCGACCTGGACTTCACCGTCGGCACCGATCGCGAAGTCACCATCGGTGTCAGCGATGCGACACTCGCCTTTGGCGAAAGTGATGCTGCGTCACTCACGCTCGCGATCGCTAACACGTCGCTCACGTTGGGCAAGACCGATGGATTCGGCGTCTACGCCTACGGCAACCTCGACGGAACCGTCACATCCTCGCTTCCTGACGTGTCGGTCGATGGCGCGTTCTCGTTCAAGCTCGACACCCGCCCTGCCGAAATCATCACCAATGCTGCGGGCATCGACTTCATCGTCTACCAACGCTTCGACGAAGTGCATTCGACCTGGGCCGAGGCTCGGACCTACCGCCAAGGAACACGTGTCCTCGGCTCCGACGATGTGTCCTACCGGGCGCTCACGACCCATCAAACCACCACGGAGAATAATCCGGCAAAGACTGGAGCAAGCCCTGTCTGGGAAGTTGTCGTCCCGCGAGCAGGCGAAGATCCTTACGCCGAATGGAACTTCAACGGTTCCTATGGGGCAGGCGATCGAGTTCTCGCAACCGACGGCAAGGCGTACGTCGCACTCTCCGAACACAGCACCGACGCGGCGGATGCAGATCCGGCCGGTGGCCCAAATTCACTGTGGGGCGAAGTCCAGCTGACTCCGGGTAAGGCACAGCTCGTAGTCGAAGTTAGCTCCGACGGAGAAGCCTGGACCACCCTTACCGCTGATCTTGCAGACCCGGCACCGCTCCCAGGCGATACCGGCGCCAGCATCGTCTCCCAAGGTGCGCTTCGCTCCGATGGCCTCGGTGGCGAACTCGATGAGTTCCAAATCATCGATGGTGTTGTCATCGATGGCACCGATGGCGTCAACCCTGACTTCGGACGCCCACTTCGTCGATTTGGCTTCGACGTTTCGTCCGTCGCCGACAACATCCGTTTCATCCGCCTCGCCGGTAACGACACGACCACGACCGAAGCCATCAGCGACGAACCCGACATCGTCCTGAACGACTCAGGCAATTCGGTCTACGACGGCTTTGACCTCGACTCGATCGGCATCCTCGACGCAAGCAACACGATCGGCCTTGCCGATCCGACCAAACTCACCGAGGCTCGGTACCCACTTCTGGGACCACCCGACGATCGTGCGAACGATCTCGGTGCTGGTCCAGACAAGCTTGGTTCACCAACCGATGCGGTCACGATCAGTGCAGATCCGTTTGGTTTCGTGTTCACAGCAGACGGGTCGATCACAGTCCTTGGCCAGACGATTACTAGTAGCACCCTTTCGTTAGAACAGTTGCCAGACGGATCCCTCCGTGTAGCCGGATTGACCGGATCAACAATCGAATTCACCGATACGACCGGTGACGTATCGGCCGAGATTGTCACCATTCCAGGCGCAGTTGGCGATGCGGCCGAATCACAGATCACGATTTCACCCGACGGGGTGACCGCCCAGCTCGCCGTCGAGCTGACCACCAATATCAATGGCGCTACCTTCGATGGCGTCTTCGCTCTCGAAATCGACACAGTCTCGGCTGAATCACACTTCCGTCTCGCTGCGACCGACGCCACACTCACGGTCGATGGTCTCGATGTCACCGGCGACTTCGCGATCGAAAAGCGCAACGGTTCACTGCAGCTGACGGTCGCCAACGCCGCACTCTCCATGTACGTGGATCCAGCCGCAGATCCCCAGGTCGAACTTGTTGGGGTCTCAGGCGCATCGGGCACCTTCATCGTGTCGGCTGATGGCGTTGCTGGTTTCGCTACCGGCTCCTTGGAACTCAACAACGATGATCTCAGCATCACCGGCGCTGCCCGCATAGCGCTGAACACCACCGACGCAGCACAATCGTTTACCGCTGGCGGCACCACTGTTGCCGTACCGGTCGGGCCATTTGTCCGCATCGAGGTTCTCGATGCCAGCGCTACGCTCGAGAGCGCTCCCAACGACGATCCCGCAACAGCAGTCAACAACATCGCCCTCGGTGGCGACTTCTCCTTCGAACAAGAAGGCACTGTCACCAAACTCGGCGTAAACAATCTCTTCGTCACCTTCGGTGATCAGGGCCTCCAAGGTGGTAGCGGCGCATTCGTCTTCACCACCGATGGTGTTGCCGGTCAAGTTGTTGGTATCGCATCTGTCGAGGGTGATGGCGTCAGCATCGGTGCAACATTCGGCCTCAAGGTGAACACGACCGCCACCGACATAAACAAATTGATCGTTGTTGGCGGAACAACATTCGAGCTCATTGTCCCGCCACGAGCGTTCGAGTTCTTCGCTTCTGCTGACGTAAGCCTCGACCTCAACGAGGTCGGCGGCTTCCTTACCATCGTCGGCGATGTCGGCCTCACCATTGGTGGGGGAGCACAGACGATTAGCGGCACCAACATCCTGATCTTTGTTGGCGCCGGCAGCGCCACGATGGCCGACGGTGTCACTCCCAATCCCGCCGCCAGCGGGCTCTTCATTACCGACGCAACCATCGACGGCGTCCGTAACGCCGATGGCACTTTTGCGGTCAGGGCCACCGGCAACCTGTCCATCACCGGCGTCGCTGGCATAAGTGTCAGCGGCGCTGACCCAGTCACAGTGAGCTTCAACAACACCGGTGCTGCCGTCACGATCGGAACCGTCACGGTCGCCGAAGGTGGCACGGTCACGAGCCCTGGGGTCATCAACGTCACCGTGGCAGGTCAGGTCCTTTCCGGAACATTCACCTTCGAACGCACCACCACCGCATCGGGCGCCGCCGCCGTTGAGATGTCGGTCACAGGCCTCACGGCAACGATCACTGGTGCAGCTGGCACCGTCGCACTGACGGGAACCGGTTCAGGTGCCGCCCTGCTAAGCACAGACGGCAGTGCCGGTTCCTTCGAAGGCACGGTTGTCGTCACCGCCGGTGGCGACACCTTGGCTTCATTGCCGGGACGCATCGTCTTCAACACCGGCGCCGCGGTCAACGAGACAATCGGTGCCGAAACCCTCGACGCTCCAAACGGGCCGTTCATCGAAGTCCAACTCGGCACCGCCGACAGCCCTGTCGCACTCGACATTCATGGCCAGACGGTCTCGGGTATCTTCCGCTTCGAAAAGAATGCAGCCGGCGACATCGCTGTGAACGCCGAACAGGTCCTGATCGCATTTGTCGACGCAGCCGATAACACGGTGGTCTCACTCGCCAATGGCAGTGGCAGCCTGTTGATCGATACCGCCGGAACCTCTGGCAGCATCTCGGGCGAACTCGCCTTCGACGCCCAAGACGGCAATGCAGCGTCAGGCACCTTCGCCGCCTCGTTCAACGCCGCCACCAAAACAATCACGGCGAGCGCCGACGATGTGACGATCACGGTGCTCGGCCAGACCCTTTCTGGCGACTTCGATGTTGTCCAAACGGGAACCGGTAGCGCAGTCGAAGTTGTCATCACGGTCACCGACGCAGCACTCAGCTTCGGTGACGGCACAACCACCTTCGTTTCGCTCGGTGGAGTCAGCGGATCGGTCGAGCTCACCGATACAACTACCGCCGCCACCTTGACGGCGACCTCCGCGAGTGTTGACCTTCCAGGCGTTTCGCTCGTAGCGAACCCGCTCAACATCACCGTCGATGCTGATCTACTGCAGGTCGCTGCTACGGGCAGCCTGACCGTTGCCGGTCAGACCATCACCGGCGGCTTTACGTTCGTCCAGACGGCCGACGGCACATCGATCACGTTCACGAATGCTTCGTTGCTGATGACACTGCCAAGTGGCACCACGGTCGCAGACGTCACTGGTCTCTCCGGCACGCTTCTGTTGACCAGCGAGGGCGTGGCGGCAAGCATCTCCGCAGCCAACGCTTCTGTCACCGCCCCGGGCTTCTCGCTCACCGCGGTCACCACGCCGCCGGATGGACCCAATCCTGCCATTCCTGCTGTGGTCATCGATATCAACACTCGTTCTAGTCGGGTCGACGAGGCCGGGATTGCCTTGCCGGCTGGCCCATACTTCCGTATCGCGACCGACCTGGTCTCTGCAGACATCACCCCACCCGCAGCTGCAGCGTCATCGATCATGGCAAGGTTTACATTCGAACAATCGGGTGCAGGCGCCGACAGGGTCATCGCGGTTGGTGTTAGCGACCTGGCCGCAACGACCGACGGTGTCAGCCTTGAACAAGGAAGTGGTGCAATTGTCATCACCGAAGACGGTGTCGCAGGCTTCGTAACCGGCGTTGTTGGCGTCGCAGGCGGCGGCTTCTCACTCGGCGGCGGCGTTGGTCTGCGCTTCAACACCACCGGCGGCGCGGTCGACGAGACCGTCACGGTTGGCGGCAAAAACCTGGTCATCAGCTTCGACCACGACCAGGGTGAGCTGTTTGCACTCTTTGGTGCTGGGTTGAGCCTGAAGGTTGGCAACTTCGTCACGATCGAGGGAGATATCAGCTTCGAAACCGGCGCCAATGGCAGTTCCACCTTCGGTGCCAACAATGCACTTGTCTTCTTGGGACGTGGCCCGCTGCTGACCGACGCCAACGAAGCGAACGAGAACCCAGCCGCCACCGGTGTACTTCTTCGAGACGCAACCATTGGCGTCGTTCGAATCGATGGTGCCAACGCCACGTATGCGATCTCAGCAACTGGTCGGATTGAAGTTGTGGGAGTCGATGGTGTGGTCGTCGACGGCACTGCCACAGTGATCTTCAACAACACGGGGGCCGCAGCCACCCAGACGATCACCTTCGTAAACAGTCAGGGCCTTACCGAGAACTTCGTGGTCGACGTCGCTGACCAAGCACGTGCGTTCTCTGCGATTGATATCAAGCTCGACGTTCTTGGCCAGCGACTTGTTGGTGACTTCGCCTTCGATGTTGCGAGCACGGCCGATGGCGAAGAAGTCACCGTTGGATTCGAAAACGTTGACTTCGCACTCGGTGATGGCACCAACAACATCGTCAGTGTCGAAGACGCCGAAGGTGCGTTCCTGCTCAATGCCGACGGCATTGCTGGTTCGGCCTCGACTGGAACCGTCACGGTCGACGTCGGCGATGGCGTGGCCCAAACGCTCGGTACCAGTGTTGAGTTGCTCATCAATACCACGGGCGAACAAGTAACTCGCACACTCACCCCGCTGGCTCCCGCGGGCGCTGCTGCAATCGAGATCGATGTCGAAGCCGGGCCATTCGTGCGGCTCTCCGTAGAGGGCGCAAGCCTCGACATTGCCGGCCAGCAACTCGGCGGCAACTTCACCTTCGAACTCGCCACCGAACGCACCGTCGTAGACGGTGTCGAAACCGAATCAACATCAGTTGTCCTTGGTGTGACCCAAGGAACGATGGTCCTCGGAAGCGACACTGACACGGTCACGGTCTCCGCCGCCGAAGGCCTGTTTGTCATCTCCAACGACGGTGTTGCGGGTTCCGCAACCGCAACCGTCAGGCTTTCGACAGCCCACGCATCATTGCTGGCACCGGCCCCTGGTTCACCAGCAACGACCTTCAGCCTTGCCATCAACACCACCGGCGAGGCAGTTAGTCGAAGCCTCGAAGTCGGTGGCATTGTCGTCAACCTCGACGTGCAGGCCGGCCCATTCATTCGGGTTGCGGGCGAGAACGTTCTTCTCGAGGTGAACGTCAGCGGTACCCAAACGCTCTCCCTCGGCGGCAACTTCGCCTTCGAAGCGGGGACCGACGCCGATGGAGCGACCGTGCTTGCGGCCGCAGCCACGAATGTGAAATTCACGCTGGGCACCGGCGATCTCCTGACGCTTGACAACGGTTCCGGCTTCTTCGTTCTCACCCAGGCCGGCGTCGCCGCCCGAGGCTTTGCCGATGTAACCGCTTCGCCATCCACCGGCGTCGAACTCGCCGGTACGTTCGGCTTCGAGGTCAACACGACCGGCCAGCTCGTTCAGCAGACCTTTGATGTTGGTGGCACCGAACAACCAATCGACGTCGACAAGGGCCCGTTCGTCCAGATCATTGCAATCAGTGCGCTCATCCTGCTGGCAGGGGTGCAGCTCTCGGCCCAGAAGCTGGCATTGCGCAAGAGCGCCGCCGGCATCTCGATCACCGGTCAAAGCGCCGGATTTAGCGTAAGTGCTGGCGACAAACACATCATCGGGGTCTCTAAGGCCGACTTTGCGTTCGAGCTCATGGACGATGGCATCGCTGGTGCGTTGCGTCGAGGCACCGTTGCCGGGCCGGACTTTGGTGGCGACCTGACCATCGAAGGTGTCGTCGAGTTCGATATCAACACCACGACAGATGCCGAAACAGTCTTTGTCGTTGACTCCAGCCAGGACATCTCAACCCCGGCGCTACTTGCTACTGCCACCGAAGAGATCGAGGTGCTGGCAGGCACCACGATTAAGGTCAGCGGGACCGACGCAGCGACGCCAGCCAAGATCGAAATCGTCGGCAACGAGCTGACCGCATCGGAGCTCCTCTTCACCAAGGTTGGCAACGCCGTCGAGATCGAGGGCACCAACCTTGGCTTCTCGCTGCAGGTAGGCGGCACCGAAGTCCTTGGTCTGACCGCAGGCAATTTCTTCTTGAACATCGACGACGATGGCGTTGTCGGTGGCACCACAGGTGGCTCGATCAGCTTCACTCCTGATCCTGACGTGAGCTTCACCGCAGCGGCAGTCTCCCTTGCAGTGAACACCAAGCTCACCGCTCAGAGCGTCGATCTCGATAGCGACCCGCTCACTGCACCGACCATCCTGCCGGGCGCTCCGCTCGGAAGCCCATTCGTTCGCATCGAGGCCACCGCCGCCGACCTCACCATCCTCGGCTCCGTGCTGAGCGCAGACCGCTTCAGCTTCGAAAAGGAAGGCGCCCGAATCGCCGTCGAAGGCGACAACGTCGACCTGGTGCTCAAGGCTGGCACGACCCAAGTCCTTGCTATCGCTGATGCCGACTTGGGCCTTGAGTTCTCTTCGACTGGTGTCGCCGGTGCAATCCAGAACGCAGCCTTCACTGGACCATCATTGGGCAATGTTTCGCTCGATCTCACCGCTACTGCATCGGTGCGCTTCAACACCGGCGACCTCGAGACCTCGGTCATGGTCGGTGGGGTAGAGGTTGACCTTGCAGCGGGCAGCTTCTTCGAAGCCGAAATCGAGAACGCCGAGCTGACCACCGACGGCGTGACCCTCACGGCTGACCTCCTCACGTTCGCTCAGAATGACGATGTCGTAGAAGTCACGGGAACCAACATCGACTTTGCGATCTCTACCGCAGCGGCAGACATTGTCAAAGTCACCGATGCCGACTTCACGGCTCGCTTCACCGAAGCCGGTCTGGCTGCTGCAACCACCGGCGGCACCATCGACTTCTCCGGCGCAACCGCATTCGACTTGGCAATCTCCGGCGAAGTCAGCGTCGCTATCAATACGACCCCCGACGACGCAACCATCGTCATTGTCGACGACACGCTGGCCGTTCCGACCAGCACCACAGTCGAGTTGCTCGCCGGGCCGTATGCCCAGGTCGCAATCACCAATGCCGTCTTCTCGATCGAAGGCAGCGAACTTACCGCCGACCGCATCGCCGTCACCATGACCGCTGGTCAGGTCACCGCCGAAGGCACAAACCTCGACCTCCTCATCAATGCTGGTGCCACCCGAGTTCTTGGCATCCTCGATGCGAACTTTGAACTTGTTATCCAAGACGCCGGTGCTGGTTCAACCGCTGGTATTGCTGGCCGGCTATCGAACGCAACAATCCTCGGTCCTGACCTGGGTGATGACTTCTCAATACAGGGCGACGTTTCGGTCGAGTTCAACACCACCGACGCAATCCAAACCCTGGGCTCCGGCGCTTCCATCGGTACCCAACCCGGCGGTTCCTACGTTGCGGCAACCCTCACCCCGACTGCCGCCGATCCCGATGCCCCGCTCTTGACCATCGCTGGTGTCGCAATTGGCGCCGACAAAGTCTCGTTCGAATACATCGCGAGCGAAACAACCCCAACGGTCAATGTGGCCGTCGACATGCTCAACGTCAACTTTGGCGATGCGGTCACGGTTACGGCTGACTCGGCATCGCTGACAATTAATGGCGATGGTGTGACCGGCACCGTACAAAATGTTTCGATCGATGTCGTCACCGCCGACGATGTCGGCACCGACCGCGCAGTAGCGTTCACCGGTAACGCCAGCCTGGTGATCGACACCACCGCCTCCTCGCCATTCGTGCGAGCCGAGATCGCCGGAATCGATGCGAATACATCGGCTGAGTTGTTGGTTGCTGGCCAGCGCCTTACCGGCAACTACGTCATTGAACGCTTCGAGACTCTCGAGGGCGAAGAAATCGTTCGGGTCACAGCGACCAATGCTGGCCTCGAGCTGACCGACACATCAGGCACGGTCGCCTCGATCACCAACGGCACCGGCTTCCTGGTCATCACCGACCTGGGTATCGCTGGCTCAATGACGGTCACCGCTGACTTTGGCGGCACCGCGGCCAACGGCGAAGAGCGCTTCGGTCTCACCGTCGGCAAGGTCGAGGTCGAGGTTAATACGACCAATGTTGCCGTTAGCCAGAACGTACGAGTCAACGGCGAAATGCTCGACTTCGAGCTCAATGCTGGACCATATGTCCGGGTCGCTCTGACCGACGCCGTACTCACCGTCGGCTTGCTCGCAATCAGCGGCAACCTGACGTTCGAGCAACAAGGCGCCACCGCCGCCGACACCGTCACCGTCGTGGCGTTCAGCTCCGTTTCCCTCGAGGTTGATCCCACAGCTGACCCGCCGAATGAGAACACCGACAAGCTCGCCGTCACCAATGCACGGGGTGCATTCATCTTCGACGCTGATGGCTTTGCCGGCTTGTTGTCTGGTGATGTTGAAGTCGCAGTCGAAGGATTCGGTCTTGGCGGCAGTGTTGGTCTTCGCATCAACACCCGTGACACCGGTATTACCCGCACCATCACGGCCGGCGGCGAAGTACTCGAGATCGCATTCACCTCCGACGAAGTCGCAACCGTCAACGCTCCGTTCGTTGATGTGTTCGGTGGCAGCGTCAGCCTGGTCATCGGCGACTTCGTCAGCATCGAAGCCGATGCAACCTGGAGCGCCGACACTCTGACCGCAACAAACGTCGTCCTCTTCGTCGGCTCCGGTCCGCTCTTCCTCGAAGACGACCAAGGTGAGCGCACTGCCGAGATCAACCCGCTGGCTGTCGGCCTGCGTATCTTCGACGCAGACCTCAAGGTCACCCAGTCGGGCGACACCTACCTGATGTTGGCATACGGCACGTTGGACCTCGTTGGTGTGCAGAACGCCGATATAACCGGCTCCGTCCGACTCGAAATCAATACGACTGCCAATGACGCAATCGTCGAAGTTCTCGATGACACCCCCGCAGTTCGCGGCAGCGCCCTGATCGAAGCGGGTGTCGTCCGGGTCATCGGTACCGACCTCACCGTGGCCGTGGGCAGCCAGGAATTCTCTGCCGATCTCAGCTTCGAAAAGGCCGACGATGGCACGATCACGGTTGGTGTTACGAACACCACGATCATCTTGGCCAGCGGTGCCTTCACCCTCAAACAAGGCGAAGACCAATCCGGCGTTCTGATCTTTGGTTCCACCGGCATTGCAGGCTCCATCGAGGTTGCCGTCGAGGCGGGAACCAATACCACTGGCCTTGAGTTCGAAGCCAACATCACCGCAGCGTTTAACTCCTCGAGTGGCCCGGTCTCAAGTCCGCTGCTGACGGCTCCGCTGCCAGCAGGTCCGTATGTCCGAGCCGAGATCACCGGCATCGACGGAAACCTCGCCAAGCTCACCGTTAGCGATCAAGAATTCGAAGGTAACTTCGCTCTCGAAGTCATCGATTCCGATCCCAATGGCCCGACCGTCCGGGTTGTTGCCACCGGCGTGACCGCCAAGTTCGGCGACGGCACAAACGAACTCATCAGCCTGATCAACGGCTCTGGCTACGTCATCGTCAAGGGCTCCGGCGTCGCCGTGTCGGTCGAAGGCCAGATCATCGTCAACGACATCGAAGGTGTTTCGTTTGCGGGCGCCTTTGCGGTTGAAGTAAATACCACCGGGGCTGCGGTCAACGAATCGTTCGTGCTCGGTGACTCAACCGAAACACTCGTGCTCGAAGATGCCGAGTTTGTTCGCATCAAGGGCAACGACGTCAGCCTGACCATCGCTGGCCAAACCATCAGTGGCTCCTTCGTCGTCGAGACCGTCGAAGATACCGACACCAAGACCATGGTGGTTGCTGTAGCGATCACCGACGCTCAACTCCGCTTTAGCGATGGCACCACAGACTTCGCAACCGCCACCCAAACCGCTGGCAGCACAGGCCTCGTCCTGGTCCGCCGGGATGCAAGCAGCACCGCTGTAGCTCCGGTCAACCAACTCGCCGGGTCCTTCGCAGCCAAAATCGTGTTGAGCGTCCCCGACGTCGAATTCGACGTCGACATTGCACTTTCCTTCAACACGTCGGCTGATGCAGCGTCGGCAAAACTCGATATCAACGACGGTATTGCCAACAATCCAATCGCTCTTTCGATCGCTGGTGGCCCGTTCGTAAAGGGTGTCATCGGCACCACCGCTGCTCCTGCAAAGCTCACGGTCGAAGGCCAAACCATCGAAGGCATCTTCGGTGTCGAGGTCCGCGAAGACACCAACGACGCCTCGACCGTCACGATCTCGGTCAATGACGCCAAACTGGCCTTTGGTCCCGACCCGCTTGCACCGCTGGTCACGTTCGAAGCCGACGAGGGTCTGTTCATCATCAACGACGCAGGGTTCGCTGGCTCGATTGATACCACCATCAAGGTTGCTGCAGACGATGTGGCCATCGACGGCCAAGCCTCGATCCAGGTCAACACCGGCGATGCCCAAGTCACGCAGATGTTCGAAGCTGGCGGCGAAACCACCGTGCTCAATGTTCCTGCAGGTCCTTACGTCCGAGTCGACGGCGCCCTCGACTTCAATGTGCTTGGTCAAAAGCTCAGCGGTTCGTTTGCCTTCGAAGCTGCCGGCAACGACGTTTCCATCACCGCAAGCAACGTGTCTGCAAGCTTCGGTGTCGGTATCGCAGGCGACGTCGCTAACCCATTCGTTGGGGTGAAGTTCTCTGGCGGCGCTGGCCTGCTGGTGCTCAATAACGACGGCCTCGTCGCAAGCTTGTCTGGCCGGGCTGAGCTCATCGGCGTCGACGGCATCGTGCTCTCCGCTGAGATGCGCCTTGATCTCAAATCGTTCTTCACCGCAGCACCACTGACCTTCACCCTGCCGAACGAAGACACCATCGAGCTCGACGCTGGTGACGAATATGTCAAGATCACTGGCGAGACGACGATCGACATCGTCGACGCATTCGAACTCGCCGGCGAGTTCGCTGTCACCGCGAACCTCAATTCGGATCCAGCCATTGGCGCCGAGATTCTGCAGATCACCGCACGCGGCGTATCGGTGTTCGTGGGAGTGCCTGACGGCGCCGGCGTGCAGGTCTCCGACGGCGAGTTCGCCCTGACCCTGACCAAGACCGCTGACCCATCGCTGCCTGACTTCGATGTCAACGTCGCTGGCAAGGTAAGTCTCGCTGGTCTCGGCGGAGCGATCACGGCATCGGGCGATGTTGTCGCAACCGCAACCGGCCGCACCGTGGCCAACGAACGCATCACCAGCTTTGTGATCGCAGGGACCGTCGACATCAACACGGTGCTCGGCACGTTCACCGGATCACTTGAGTTCACCCGCGACGGCAACACTAGCGACGTGATGGCAAGCGGCACCGGCATCAGCTACTTCATAGGCAGCGGCAGTATCGACGACACCGCAACCTCTATTGGCTTCGGTATCGATGCTGCCCAGTTCGACCTCGCTCTCAAGAGCGACGGGACCCACGCCTTCAAACTCAGCGGCGACGTGCGCACGGTTGGCCTTGACGGTATCCAGGTCTCCGGTCTCCTGGCCGTCGAGCAAAACACCCACGCAGTCGACCTTCTCGGTGTCGAAGCTGGCAGCCTCCAGGTTGGCGGCGAATTGGTGCTCGTCGTGACCGACCCGAGCGTCAGGCTCGAAGGCTCCTTCGCAATTGAAAAGTCAGTCGCTGGTCCCGATGGCCTTCTGGGCAACGACGACGACGTTCCCGAATTGTTCATTGCCGCCACCGGCGTGCGGGTCGCAGTACAGACCGATGCAGGCATCGGCTTCGAAGTCGCCGACGGCGAACTTGCACTGTTGCTCACCGAAGCAGGATTCGCCTTCGACGCAAGCGGCTCGGTTGCACTCATTGGAGTCACCGGCGTTGCAGTCGAAGGCACATTCGGCGCCCAGCTCAACACCCTTAAGGACGCAGCGAATCAGGACATCGCCGTATCCCGCAGCATCACGGTTGGCGGTACCACCAAGGTCCTCGATCTCGGCGAAGGCATCGCTCGCTTCAGCGGCCAGGACATCAAGCTCATCGTTGCCGACCAGGTCCTTACCGGTTCGTTTGTTGTTGCGAAGTCGCCGACCGAGCTCACCGTCTCGGTCTCCGACGCACACTTCGCCCTTGGCTCCGAGAACCGCCCCTTCGTCGAGCTGACAAATGGTGCTGGCGATCTTGTGATCAACGACCAGGGCATGGCTGCTCGGATCACCGGCAGCGTTGTTGTCGATATTCCTGGTGTCGAAGTCGACGCCGTCCTCGAACTCGAAATCAACCAGGGCGCACTCAACGTGCTCGGCCTCGATGCCGCTGACTACATCCGGGTTCGTGCCCAGTCAGCCGCAACTGATCTCGCCGAACCAGCCAAGCTCGTCATTGCTGACCAGACCATCACCGGCGTGTTCTTGTTCGAGCAGACAACAGTCGGAACCGAGCAGATCATCAAGGTCGCAGCGACCGATGTGGCGATCGACCTTTCCGTCGTACAGATCACCGGCGCCAGCGGCGCCATCGTCATCACTAGCACTGGCGTGGCCGGCATGCTCAGCATCGACTCACTCAGCCTCAACGACATCCCGGGCATCACTGCCGAGGGCAGCGCCGAGGTATACATCAACACGAATCCGACCGCAGTCATCGAGTCATTCGATCTCGGCGATGTCGATCCTCTCGTGCTGGATCTCCCTGCCGGGCCATTCGTGCGAGTCGAAGTCACCGTTGCTGAAAACGGACTGCAACTCGATATCGGTGGCGACATCGCTGCGGTGACCGCAAGCGGCATCGTGGCCGTCGAGCGCAAAACTCGCGATGATGGCAGCCAGGTCACGATCGTCGGCATTCGTGACTTCGCCGCATCGGTCACCATTGGTGGCCCGGGCGGAGCAACCGCCGAGGTCATCAACGGTGTTGGCTCCTTCGTTGTTGTCCCGAGCGATCCTGATACCAACCCATCAGGCGGCATCGCCGGTCTGATCACCGCCGAAGCCAGCATCGATATCGCCGACGCCGCCAGTGCCGGTGGTGCCCTCTCGATCCGCATGAACACCAGCGGGCTTGCCGTCGACGAAACCATCACTGTCGGCGGCCGCGATCTACCGATCCGTTTCGGTGACTCCGAACGAAATGTCTTCCAAATCTCGATCACGGGTCTGTCACTCAACATCGGCGACTTCGTCACGGTCGAGGGCGATATCACCTGGGACGGCGACACCTTCGCCGGCGCGAACCTCGAAGTCTTCCTTGGTCAAGGTCCCGTGCGCCTCGACAACGGTGACATCAACCCACTCGCAACTGGTGTTCTACTCACCAATGCAACGATTGCCTTGCGCCGTTCCGCCGGCAAGTACGCCCTCAGCGCTCTCGGCACGATCTCTGTTGTCGGCATCGCCGACGTCAGCATCTCCGGCACCGCCCAAGTTCGCTTCAGCAACCTTGGCATTGGCATCAACACCGACGAGATCCTGACGATCCCAGGCAGTGACACCGATGTCGTGCTGCTCGTGGACAATGGTGTGGCCGAGTTCACCGGCACCGACCTGGCAATCACTGTCTTCGGCCAGCAACTTCGGGGCGACTTCACATTCAGCAAGACTGGCACCGGTCAGGGCAGCACTGTCACCGTTGTTGCCGAGAACGTCAGTGCAAACTTCGGTGGGGGAGCGGTAACACTCGCAAACGGCGCCGGCGGCTTCGTGCTCTCAGCAGCCGGTGTTGCAGCGGCTGTTTCGGGCGATGTCACGGTAACCACGCCGAACGTCTCGTTCGAAGGCACGACTCCTGGTTCTGCACTCACGTTCGCTCTTGAAGTCAACAACACCGGCGCCGCTGATGCTGTTCTCGGCCTCGACGCTGGCAACTACCTGCGTCTCGAAGCCGATGGCAAGCTGATCATCGCCGGCCAAACCCTTGGTGGCACCTTTGCCATCGAGCAAGTAACCAACACCGACGGCGCCAGCATCACTCGCATCGCCGCTCGCAACGTCACGATGAACCTTGGTGGGGTCGTCGACCTGGCCGCCGGATCTGGCTCCTTGCTCATCACCGATGCCGGTATCGCCGCTCGCATCGCTGGCACCGTCGCTATCACCGCCGACGGCATCGATACTGCAGGTGCAACGTTCACCGTTGCTATCAACACGATGACCACCGCAGTCGACGAGACGTTCCGAGTCGATGGCGAAGACATCACCCTGGTGCTGCCTGCCGCCGTTACCGGTCCTTACGTCCGAGTCGAAGCGACCGACGTCAACATCTCAATCGGCGGCCAAGCGCTTCGTGGTGACTTCGCCTTCGAGAAGACCTCGTTGTTCGACGGCACCGATGCTGTCCTGCTCGCCGTCGCCAACGTCGAACTCGTTCTCGGCGACGCTGGCACTGCATCGCTCAGCCTGACCAATGGCGAAGGTGCTCTCCTCGTGCTGCCAACCGGCGTCGCCGGAAGCTTCGCTGCCGACCTCGCCGTCGCTATCCCCGATGTCACTATCCGAGGCAGCGTCAAGGTCGAACTCAACCAGACCGGCGTCGAAGTCCACCAAACCTTCCTGGTCGGCACCGATGAGATCGACATCGACTTCGGACCACTCGAAGCAGCCGACTTCGTTCGAGTTGCGATCCGCAACGGTGAACTCGACATCTTCGGTCAGACACTGACCGGTAACTTCGTGTTCGCCCAGTCTGCGCCCGGCATCGAAATCGCTGCGTCGAACATCGGCCTAAACCTCGGCGATGGAGTCGTCACCGTCTCCAACGGTTCTGGCGCCTTCTTGAGCACCGCCGATGGTGTCGCTGGAGCGCTTACCGGCAACGTGGCCTTCGGGATCGACGACATCTCCGTCGCTGCCACCCTGACCATCGAAGTAAACACCACCGGCGCCGCCGTCATCGCCACCGTGGGCGACGTAGGTCTTGATCTGGATGCCGGCCAGTACGTCCGAGTCTTCGGTCAGCAAGTTGTTGTCGACATATTCGGCCAAAGCGTCACTGGTGACTTCACCTTCGAACAGGCCACCACCGTCGACGGCGCCAGCGTGGTGCGGGTCGCCGTGGCGGCAGTCACGCTCACCATCAGCACCGGAACCGGCGCTACCGCCGAAGACATCGTCACCGTCACAAGCGGCGAGGGCGCCTTCCTGCTGACCGACGCCGGTGCTGCCGGCACTCTCAGTGTCTCGGCTGCACTCACGATCCCTGGCATGCCTACGCCAGCCGCCTCGGTCGACAACGTCACCATCAGCTTCAACCTCACGCCCGCCCCGGTCACCGAGACCTTCGTGATCCCGGGTGTCGCAGGTAGCACCACGGTCGAACTCGACCTGCCGGCTGGCAAGTTCTTCCAGGTCACCGTGATCGGGCTCACCGTCGATCTCGACGGTGTTCTCGACATCACCGGCGACTTCTCGATCACCCAGAGCACCAACGACGACGGTTCGGCCACCACGGCGCTTGGTATCACCAACTTCTCAGACACCTTCGATACCGATGAACTGCACGGTGCCGACGGCCTGGAGTGCATATTCGATGCCGGTGCTGCTCTCTACCTTGACCAGACCGATAGTTGCATCGCTGTGACCGACGTTGAAGGTGCCTTCGTGATCACCGAAGCTGGCGTCGCCGGCGTCGTGTCTGGTCACGGCATTGGCACGCTCGGCGTGGTTGCGGTCGAGGGCACCGTCAGCGTCCGAATCAACAAGACCGGCGCTGCCGTTGATGAAACAGTGCAGGTCGGCGCACGGTCGATTCCGATTCGTTTCGGCGAAGACGAGGGTGACCTCATTGCCGTCTCCGTTTCCGATGTCACGCTCCGCATCGGTGACTTCGTTGAGATCTCTGGCGACGTGTCCTTCACCGGCAACACCTTTGCTGGCACCAACCTCGAAATCTTCCTCGGTGATGGCCCCGCCCGCCTCGAAAGCGGCGACATCAATCCACTCGCAACCGGTGTGCTCCTCACCGATGCAACGATCGGTCTGGTCAAGGTAGAGACCAGCACCGGCACCGAATATGCACTCCAGGCCGTCGGCACCGTGCAGTTCATCGGTATCGAAGGTGTCACCATCTCCGGTACGGCCGTCGTCGCCGTCAACACGACCGGTATGGCGATCAACGAATCGCTAGTGATCGAAGGCAGTAGCGCTGACCCGGTCGCCGTGGTCTTCGAGACCGCAGATCGTGTCACCAAATTCGAAGCACTAAACGCCAACCTGAGCGTCGCTGGCCAGTCGCTCGTGGGCAGCTTCTCCTTCGACCAATCAAGCGACGGCACACTCCGCATCGCCGCCACTGAAGTCTCGCTCACTCTGGGCGACGGAACGAACGGCATCGCCGTCACCGACGCTGGTGGCACATTGCTCGTGACCCCAGCTGGTGCTGCGGGTCAACTCCAGGGCACGGTCGAACTGTCATTCCCTGACATGGACATCTCTCCTGAGGCCAAGGCCGCCTTCGCCATCTCGATCAATACCACCATGGCGCCGGTGAACGAGACCTTCACAGTCGGCACCGAAACACTGACCCTCGATCTGCCGGTAGGCCCGTTCATCCGGGTCGAGGCCACGGACATCACGCTCGCAATCGCTGGCCAGAGCTTGAGCGGAAACTTCGCCTTCGAACAGAGCACCAACACCGACGGCACCTCGCTCGTAACCGTGGCTCTCACCAACGTCTCGTTGAGCCTGGGTGCTGCCGACGAACCAATCGCCACACTCACGAACGGCGAAGGCCTCTTCGTAGTGAAACCAGCTGGCTTGGCCGGCCGCCTTGCAGGCACCGTCGAAGTTGCCGTCCCGGGTGATGGCTTCGTCTTCACCGGAACATTCGGCATCGAAGTCAACACCACCAACCAGCCGGTTGAACAGGTCTTTGTGATCGGCGATGAGATCGTCACGCTCACCATGGACCGAGCGAACGCCGTGCGTGTCGTCGGAACCAATGTCTCGCTTGCCGTCGCTGGCCAGACACTGACCGCCGACTTCGCCTTTGAACAGGTCATCGATGCCGAAGGTGTGAAGTCAATCCGGGTCGCGGTCACCAACGGAGCCATCGACCTCGGCGATGGCCTCGTCACAGTCAGCAATATCGAGGGTGCGCTCTTCATCTTCGAAGAGAAGGTCACGCCGGCCTCTATTGGTGTCACCCGACTTGCTGCAACGCTTAGCGCAGACGTCGCCTTCGACTTGCCAAACGTTGAGTTCGTGGGCGACTTCGGCATCACGATCAATACCTCGACCGAAGCTGTTGACACCAGCTTCGTTGTCGGCGCAACCACGGTCGATCTCGCCGTCGATGCTGGTCCGTACCTGCAGGTCACCGGAACCAATGTCAGGCTCACGGTTCTCGGCCAGAGCCTCAGCGGCGACTTCTCGGTCACCCAAACCACCGACACCACCACAAGCACTTCGATCCTCGTTGTCACCGTCGATAAAGGGTCGATCAATCTGGGTGGCGGCACTGCGCTCGTCCAAGTAACTGACATCGCAGGTTCGATCACGGTGACCAACGCTGGTATCGCCGCCAGCCTCGCCGCCCAGGTCGACATCAGCCTGCCGGGTATCACACTCTCGTCGGCCTTCTTGCTTGAGATCAACACCGGTACCGATCCCGTTGCGAATGACCTGGTCAACCTGCCAGGCGGACAATTCCTGCGTCTGAGCGCAACCGGCGTTGACATCGACGTTGTCGGCCAACAGCTACGTGGTGACTTCACCATCGAGCAGCTCACCCAGACCGGCGGAAGCAGCTTGACCCGCATCGCTGTTGCCAACGTGAGTCTCGACCTTGGCGACGGTCTCGTACAAGTCACCAACGGAAACGGCTTCTTCGTGCTCTCGGGTGCCGGCGCAGCTGGTCGCCTTGCAGCCACCGTCTCGGTCACGATCCCCGACGTCAGCTTCAGCGGCTCCTTCGAACTCGAAGTCAACACCACTACCGCCGCGGTCGATGAAGTCATCCGCCTGGGCGCCAGTACGACAACACTTTCGCTACCAGTCGGTCCGTACCTGCGAGTCGCAGGCACCGACGTGCGCCTCACGCTCGGCACCCAGTCGATCAGCGGCGATTTCGCCTTCGAACAGATCACGACCGACGACGGGCCTCTCGTCAAGATTGCGGCCACCAACGTAGGCCTCGCAATCAACGATGGTTCGACCGATCTGCTCACGTTGTCTAACGGCACCGGCACACTCGTCGTGTTGCCAACGTCAGCAGTCGCCGCCGCAGGTGTAACCGGTGGCATCGCCGGCATCATCGAAGGCACTGTTGCCCTCGGGATCACCGGAGCATCCCTCATCGGAACCCTCCGAGTCGAGTTCAACAAGACCGGCGACGTCGGTCAGTCCATCGACGAGACGTTCCAGGTTGGTGGCGAGACCGTCACGCTCGAACTCGAAGCGGGCAATTATGTAACCGTCGCCGGAACCAACATTGCACTCGAGATTGCCGGACAGCGACTGTCGGGCGACTTCAGCTTCACCCAGAAGAACATCGTCACTGCGGCCGGCGGTACCCAGTCGGTTCTCGAAATTTCCTTTAGCAATGTTGTTGTCGCCTTCGGCGACGGCACCACCGACTATGTCGTTGTCTCCAACGGCAACGGCGATCTGTACGCCGCAGGCGACGAGCTATGGGGCCAGTTCGACGGCGAAGTTGCCGTCAATATCCCCGATGTCGATATCACCGGCGCCTTCAAGATTTCGTTGAACAACACCGCTGGAGCCAAGCAGTTGGTCACCTCGGCCGGGACCGTCACCGTCGCAACCGGGTTCCGCATCGAAGCGATCAACCCGACGATCGACATTGCTGGTCAAACAATCAGCGCCTCCAAGGTCAGCATCGGCCAAGACTCCTTCGACGACTCAGCGTCGCTGGCGATCGTGGTCACCGACCTGGTCCTCGCATTCGGCCCCGCTGGCGCTCCGATCATCACCGCAACCGCCGATGTCGCTTCGTTGCTGATCACACCGTCCGGCATCGCTGCTCACATCAAGGCTGGGGTCACGGTCGTCCTTCCTGGAACCCTCGGTCTGAGAGTTGAAACCGCATGGATCCGAATCAACACCGGGCTCGCTCCGGTCACTGCCGAGGAGCTATCGCTCACGGTCGACACCGACTTCGGTCCTGATCTCGCCTCGCTTGACCTCGCACCGGGCCCGTTCTTCGAAGTCGCCATCAAGGATTCGACGCTGACGATCGGTTCCGCTCCGGACGAGCTCACCATTGGTGCTGACTTCTACTTCCGTCAACTGACACAAGAAGATGGCACCGAAGTCACGTTCTTCGCAGTGGACAAACTGACCTTCCAGTTCGACGCAAACAACGGTGTACAGAACGGCACCGGCGCCTTCTTGATCTTGCCAGCGGACCCTGCGGTAGCAGGATCCGGTGGTGTCGTCGCCCTTATCTCTGGCGATCTCAAGATCGGCGCCGGAGGCTCGACCAGCGGGGGAGCGAGCCTCGAATCCAAGGTCGGCGTCGAATTGAACACGACACGCCTGGTAGTCAACGAGTCCGTCACTGTGGCCGGACGTACCTTCGTCTTCGACATGCCGGCATCGGGTGCAACCGTTACCGATCCGTATGTCAACTTCGCACTTGAGAACGTTTCACTCAAGATCGCTGACTTCTTGATCATCGAAGGCGACTCGATCGCCTACACCACCGTTGCTGGCGGCCAGGAGATCGTCCTCGAAGGTGTCAGTGCCTTCGTAGGTCAGGGTCCCGCACTCATCGACACAGGCACTGTCGACCTCGCTGGCGACCCGATCTTCCGCATCAACCCCGCTGCACAAGGCGTCTACCTGAGCAACTTGTACGGCTACGTGCTGAAGTTCACCGATGGCACGTTCTTGATGTACGCCGAGGGTGATGTAGAAATCCTCGGATTGCCTGGCGTAACAGTTGCCGCCCGTGCTCAAGTCCAAATCTTCACTGGCACGACGTTCGTCGACAAGGCTGGCGTCAAGATCAATGCAGCAGGCGATCTCGTCACCCTTTCGAACGACACGGCCAATCGCGGCAACGCTCCCTTCCGTGTTATCGAAGCCGACATGATCCGAGTCGGTCTTTCTGGCACGACCCCGGAGCCGACCCTCACCGATCCTGAACCTGCCCTGAATCCAAGCGCCGAGATTTCGATCGCTGGCCAAACACTTCGGGGCACGATGGCCTTCGAGAAGGTCGGCGACACCACCACGCTTATCCTGGGTGGCGCAGATCCGTCCGAGTTCGTCGAACTCGCACTCGGCGGCGACGGCACGACAGCCGGGTCACCGTTTGTTGTGAAGGTCGGCCAAGGCGAAATCACGCTCGACCCGGCCGGAGCCGTGGCTGCGATCCGCGACGCATCTGCCTCCATCAAGATTCCAGGCTCAACCAACGTCGAGGTCACGAACGTTTCGATCTACGTCAACACCCAGTCGGTACCGGTCGTCAATCCTCTGGACGCTGCCGAAACGTTGTTGCCTGGCGTCCGGGTCGAAGCAACCACTGACCTCACACTCTTCGAGCAAAAACTCAGCGGCACGTTCACCTTCGAACAGGTCAACCTGCCAGCAACCGCCGATCCAACAGGTGCCCCTCCGACCGCCGTGCGTGTTGGTGCCTCTAACGTCTCACTCGAGCTCGGTGCAACCGCCAACACACCAGCGATCGTGAGCCTCGCAGGCGGCAGCGGCCTGTTCTTGATCACCGATGCCGGCTTTGCCGGCACCGCATCGGGCAACGTCACGCTCGCCGTACCTGGACTTGACGAAGCAGACTTCGTCCTGATCGGCGATTTCAGCCTGGCGCTGAACACCTCGACCGCTGCGGTAGCGCAACAATTCGAAATCAACGGCGAAACCAAGATCCTCAACGTTCCCGCTGGTCCATACTTGCGCATCGCTGGCAACGATGTCGACGTCCGCCTTCTCGGTCAGCGTCTCTCCGGTAACTTCTCGTTCGAGAAGGCCGGCGACGCCATCAAATTCGCGGTCAGCGATGTATCTCTCGGGCTCGGCGATGGCACGACCGACTTTGTCTCGCTCACCGGCGGCGAAGGTGCCTTCATCATCACGCCGAAGTCCGCACCTACCGCTACTGACGGGGGCCTGGCTGGTCGTATCGGTGGCACCGTGAACGTAACGATTCCGAACGTTGACCTCGAAGGCACGTTCACGCTGTCGGTCAATGGCACCGAGGCCGAGGTCGATGAGACCTTCAATGTCGGCGCCCCCACCTTGACCCAGGCACTCGCGGTACGAGATGTCAACGGTGACAACATCGATGACCTCGTCATCGGCACCTACGGCCAACAGAACAAGTTGTTCCTGGGGCTCGCCGGGGGAGCGGGCTTCGAAGCATCTGAGTTCGAGTTCAGCGTCGAAGACAACACCACGGCGATCCTGCTCGCGGACATCGATGGCGACCTTGACCTCGACCTGATCGTTGGCAATAGCGGCGAGACCAACCTGACCTACGAGAACCTGGGTGGTGTTGGTGCTGCCTGGCTCGGCTTCGGTGCTGCGAACGAAATTTCAGTCGACGCGAAGAACACCACTGCGCTGGTACTCGCTGACATCGACGATGACGGCCACGACGATCTGGTAGTGGCCAACCTGCTCGAGGCCAATCGCCTGTACCTGGGTGATGGCACTGGTGGCTTCGGCGCTGGCTCCGATATCGGCGACGAAAACGACCCGACATCATCGATCGCCGTCTCAGATCTCAACGGCGACGGCCTCCTCGACATCGTTGTTGGCAACCGCGGCCTTCAGAACCGGGTTTACATCAACGGCGGCGAATACATCGACACGGCCCCTGATCCCGATGTCGTGACCCGAGTTACCTTCCTCAGCCCTGTGGCTGTTGGTGCGGAGTTCGACGACACGAACGACATCACAATCGGCGACGTTGATGGCGCAGACAGCCTCGACATCGTTGTCGTGAACGATGGCGAAAACGCCGTCTACTTGCTCGATGTCGACACTGCCACGATCACCGTTGCTCTCGCAGCCAATACCACCCTCGGCAACAGCAGCGTCGCAGCCTTCGTTGCCCAGCTTCAAGGTGTTGTTGACGCCGCAATCGATGCCATGTCCGGAGCCGACGAGCTCGGACTCGTAGCTGGCGACATCGTCGTCGAACTCGACGGCGACGACATCGTCATCCGCCTTGCCCAGACGGCAACGACGGCAGGCATCACATTGGGTAGCACAACAGCAGCGGCCGCCGAGCTCAACCTCAAACGAGACGAAGAAGACGACACCGCCCTAGAGGTCGACTACGCCTACAGCCAGACACTCGACATCGTTCGCATCCTGAGCGCAGATGTGATCACGTTCGGTGATGCGGCCGACAACAGCACCGCCGTTGAGCTCGTCGACGTAGATGTCGACGGCGACCTCGACTTCGTGGTCACAAACAACGGCTCGCTCAGCTACGTGTACCTCCGTAATGGAGCGACAGCCCTGACCGACACCGCCTCGTTTGCCGCAGCGTTCACCACAACAGCAATTGGCGACGACACCGACGATCCAAGTAACGCAAACTTCAGCGCTGCGACCACTGCCGTAGCGGTTCGGGATCTCGACGGACAGGGCAACCTTGACATCGTGACCGGCCAGACCGGTGACAACACGATCGTGTTCCTCAACAACACCGACTTCACCGGCAGCGCCGTCGGCTCAACGGTGTCAATCGCCACCAACGAGATCCGCCTGGTGCTTCCGGCTGGCAAATTCCTTCGCCTTGAGGGCACAGAGATCGACCTGACAGTCGCTGGCCAAACCCTCACCGGCAACTTCGCCTTCGAGCAAAAGACCAAGCCCAATGGCCAGCGGGTTGTTGTGGTCGCTGTGACCGATGCACAACTCAACCTGGGCGATGGCCTGGCAGTTGCAACGATTACCGAAGGTGCCCTCGTCATCACCCCAACCGGCATTGGCGGCAAGCTCTCGGCAACGGTCGACATGGACCTAGGCAACGCACTTGTCCTCGACGACGCACGGGCCAACATCGAGATCAACAACACGAACGCAATCATTCGTGACTCCATCGTGGTCAACGGCGACGAGATCGTCGTCGATCTCCCTGCCGGTCCGTACGTGCGGGTCGAAATCCTCGGTGCTGAAACCGACGTTCTGAATACACCTGACATCGACAAGACGGTCGCCCGCCTCACGATCGCTGGCATCGAACTGGCTGGCAAGTTCGTCTTCGAACAGACGACCAATGCTCGGGCTGAGACCATTGTCAAGGTCGCTCTCTCCGATATCTCGTTCGGCTTCGGCCCGGTCATGGTCTCCAACGGCTCGGGCTTCTTCGTGGTCCTACCGACCGGCTTGGCTGGCACCTTGCAGGCCACCGTTGATGTCACCGTGCCCGGCGTGGCTGTTAGTGGCACGTTCGGCGTCGAGATCAACAACACAGGCGCCGCTGTCGAAGAGTCCGTCGTGCTCGACGGGGTCACCAAGACACTTGACCTAGTTGCCGGGCCGTACGTACGAGCAACCGGCGTGGGCGTGAGCATCGGCATCGCTGGCGTCACACTCAGCGGCAACTTCGGGTTCGAACAGGTCGCCGATACAAGCTTAGGTGCAGCACCCAACGCCAAGATCACCGCAATCATCGCCGACAACGTGACCCTCGATCTCGGCACTGATGTGCTTGAAGTCTTCGACGGATCCGGCTTCTTCTTGATCACCAGCGCTGGCATCGCTGGTGCGCTCGCTGTGTCTGCCCGCATCAATGCTGGCAGTGCGTTCGGCCTCGAAGGTCGCTTCGCTCTAGAAATCAATCAGACCGGCGCCACGGTCAATCAGACCGCGGAACTCGGTGGCGAGACCCTGACACTCAACGTTGGCGCCGAAGATGTGCTTGCTGTCGAAGTCACCGGCGTCGTGCCTGGTAGCCCCGCAGTTCTTACGGTTGCGGGTCAGACCCTCAAGGTTGACCTGGTTCGTTTCACCCAGACGGTTGCGGCAGGCGTCGACGGTCTCACCGGTACGGCCGACGACGAAACCACGATCACGATCGATGCCCAAGGCATTCAACTCGACCTCGGTCCGGAAGACGGACCAGCGTTCGTCGAAGTCCGCAACGGCGTCGCCGTCTTCGAGATCACCTCCGAGGGCCTCGCAGGCTTTGTAAC
>Ga0115555_1000290_pt1 | contig 33966 bp, 19 predicted proteins | sample COGITO_mtgs_1104_2_FD_87285 | JGI IMG/M metagenome (GOLD analysis project Ga0115555, IMG submission 87285) | Pelagic marine microbial communities from North Sea - COGITO_mtgs_110407 | ecosystem: Environmental > Aquatic > Marine > Epipelagic | place: Germany:Helgoland, sampling site Kabeltonne... | reverse complement strand
TACCTCTTTACGACCTCGCCCCATGGTGAGCGCAGCATTAGCAACAGCAACGATTACAGTTACTACGAAAATCCCGCAAAGGGTCTGGATCAATCAATCACCTTACCATCGACTCTGCCATCTTCATCATCGAACAATAAAATGTGTGAAGGAAGATGCTCAACAAGGACAGCTAGGAGCGATCAACGTGGCTCTGTCCTGAGACGAGAGAAGGAAAGAAGTTCCGGGAAAAAAATGGAAGCTACGCGACGAAGGTCAGAGTTCAGACCCATTCATTTAGTGAATATTAATAATATTTGGCTACTGAGCGGCAGTGACGTTAGGGGAGTGAAGGAGTGCAGCGATAGCTTGCCTTTTGTCCTCGGCGGAAAACACTGATCCGCCGGCGACTGAATCGTTCGCTCCGGCCTCAAGAAGGGATGTACTATTGGACGTCTACACCCCGCCATCGACAGAGATATGTGGGACAGGAACTTTTAGAGTCTCAGCGAGCTCATGAACCTGCTTTATCTTCGATACCGCCTGAGACAAATACTTCTTGCCGCCCAACCAGGTTTGACGAGCATGACGACCATAATGTCTATATCAGCGATTACGGCCTCAATCAGCTGCCTTTGTCGGGTCGATAAAGAGACGATTATTCTCACCACTTTTAGGAGAGAACGTTAAGCCTTAAACACTACACTAAAATTGCATTCTTTATTTATTTCAACGAAGCGAGGAGCTCCTTCTGCCGCTGTTGGATGCGAGCATCACGTGCTGCTCGGCTAATTTTTGCGTTTCCGCGTCGTCTTATTGAGTCGTGAACGAGTTTGGATGGGTCACTCATCCAGACAACTTTTGTCACTGGTGGAATTTCTCGTGGTTGCTTCCTCGCTGCACCTTCAGCCGTCGAGACCGCACCGCCAGCGCCGGCGCCACCTCTGGAGGAGTTTCCTTTGCTGATGCTGCCGCCGTAGTTTTCGACAGTGACACTTTCGTCGCCTCCCAATGCGCTCATTTCACTCCCAGACATGATACTGCCGCTTGTATTGCCGAGTCCCCCGCTCGCTTTTCTTGCGGCTCCACCGGCTGCTGAAACTCCTCCGCTCATTCTTCGCGCAGCTCCGCCGGCTGTCGAAATTGAATTCCCTGACTTTCCGGTTTGTCGCGACATGTTGCTCACTCTCGACATCGACCCATGTCTTGAGCCTCCCATAGTACCTGTCTTGCGCCTTCCAGTCGCGTTCCTGGCGCCCCCATGTGCTCCCGCTTCTGAGAATTTGCCTAAAATACTTTCTGGCACCTCAAAATTAGGGTTTTTCCTGTCTGCCGGAGACAATTTCGAGAAAAGTTTCATGGCCAAGTGTCGGGCAGGGGCGGAACCCAATAGCGACTCCGCTGTATCTGACGCAAAACATTTTGCGATCCCGGGACAAAGCGCCGTAATTATGTCGCCGATAGGGAAGACTGCCAATTTAGTCGCGGGCTGTGTGTTGCTGGCATCAATCTCACTCAATTCGGAGTTGATGCCACCCGCCGCCAGCGACCCATCATTCCCAGCCATCGTTTTCTTGGCTTCTTCTTCTTCTTTGGACCCGTCGTCAAGAACAAGATTGGAAATCTTGGGCGGTCGCCACTTCTGCAGATCTTCACCGGCTGTTATCAATGTTATGCAGTCTCCTCCGCCAGACAACAATAGTCGATTGTCTAGTGCGTTGCGAACCTCATCGACCTCACCCGGCGACTCTTCTTTCAATTCGACTGAGGTATCAATCCCTTCTGATGAGTTCAATTCTTCATTCTTCTTCTCTCCTTCACCATCTTCCTCCTCCTCTGAATTTATGCTTAGCCGTTGGCAAAGATTCATAGTATCGGTAACTGTGAGGAATCTGCTGCTGTCATTTTGAGTGTCGGAGGCGTGCCCGGTGATAGTTATCGGGCTAAGTTTGCCAACCAAGTCGCCGGTACTGCAATCGTATACAACTACAACTCCGTTTTCCCCTGCAACGGCAACAAGTGGTAGAGCGCTTTGCCCTCCCCGAAGAGCAATGGCATTGACTATGGGGACATTGAAGTCCTCGTATCGTTTAGCGATGATTACTGTCTTGTCCCGAGGGTCGGCAAGAACTCGATTGATTATCTTATCTTTTTTACCCTCCGCGTCGCTCGCACGAGCCTCTGTCCCTTGTTCAGCGCCTTCTGCTGCGGCCCCTTGGTTGTTTTTGTTACCGTCGTTTTTAAACCCCTGGCCTGCCCCGTGGCAATTGAGGTCGATCACGTGGATGTTCCCAATCAAACTCCCCGTTACCAGGTGCCGACTGCCGTAGCATAACGCGATTGCGGTCACAGCAGCACTATGCTTGCTAGGTGTAGCGATGGGAATGTCGCTGTGGCTATCCCACAGCACAACGGCACCGTCTTCGCATCCGAATGCGATTTTTCCACTACCTGACAAGTCCACCTCAGCGGCAGTGATGGGTGAGGGGAAAACCCAACGCCCGATCATACTGTCTTTGAGCTCTTCTGCTGTTGTTTTCGTCACCCTTGTTTTCTTCTCTTCTGCTCCAGCGTCTCCTTCACCGCTTGCATCTTCTAATGAACCGCTGAACGATGGAAGTCTGAATCGTTTCCACACGTTGCTTTGAGTTCGCCAAACCAAAATACTCGCGGCAAACTGTTTGGTCCTTCCTACGGTGTTGATAAATGACCTGTCGAGTGGTGGACCGGGTAAAAAAATGAACCGGGGCAGGTATCGCGACTTTGCGCTGGCCAGCTGCTCAGCGGTTTTGGGCTCTCCGTCACCTGCCTGTTCACCGGCGGCGGAAGTCTTTTTACTCTTGGACGCTGCAGAAACAACGCTTCCGCCGTCTTCGACGCTGTCTTGGTTTAAAGGTGACCCTTCCGGTTCTGGTGGAGGCTCAAGTCTTATGTCTGGCTGCCCCAAGTCGTAGATAGGCACCTCTGGGATAACACCTTCTTCGTCGTCATTTTCTACACCCTCGTCATTTACTTCCTTGCCGCCCTCCTTCAGACCGGTGTGGGTATTTTCGTCGATAGACTTCATCTTGTTCTTGCTCTTCTTTGTAAATTCTTCCTCTTCTTCGGGAGCGATGGCCTCAGGCAGCGAGTAAATGCAGCCCGCGCCGTCGAGGCATCCGACGGCTAAAACCTTGCCGTCGTTGCTCAAACTCAGGCTCTCGACCGGCGCCTGTGTTTGCCCACAGCAGATGATCTTGCAGCTGTAGCTGTTCCCGCTGTTGCCGCTCCCTGCACCCAACGTTTTCCAGGCTTCGACGACTACCAAGTTAGATACTAGTGGTCCAGTCTCGACGTCGGCAGAGCCCTCGGATTCTACTGTCTCCTCCTTCTTTCCCTTCCCCCCCTTCTCCTTTCCCGGCACCGCCTCTTTCTCAAGGGGGAGGTTAAAGGGTGCAACGAGACCGACCCGGACTCCTCTAACTCCTGCGACCGTAAATCTAGCTGGGCGCGACACATGACTCACGCCGTTGGGGACATTGGTGAAAACAGCCGTCGACCCAAGAACACAGTTGCTCGCCAAGATTGCGTCGTTGGGCTGGAAACTTGAGAGCCTCAAGCTCTCCGTCGTGCCATCAACGCTGGTGGAAACCTTGGGATTGAGAAGAAGCATGTGGCCAGTGCTTGTGCCGACCACACAAATGCCACCCCCCGACGACCACTCACATGCAGTGACAGTCCCAAAGGCGGCGAGGTTTGTCGATGGCGATGCCAGCGCACTTTCCGCAATCTCGTTGACTTTTCTGGCTGGTCCAAGACCGTAGAGCTCCTGGTCTTTGACGTGCAGCTCTTTTAGCCCGGGGTGCCGTCCCCGAAGCTTCTCCCAGACTCCCTCAAAAACTCCGTCGACAAGCTTGGCCACCATTCTGTAGGGCTGAGGGAGATGGTCTTCCCAAGCATGAGGGTCCATTTGGTCCTCGGGTGGTTCTAGTTCCAGCGAAGCGTATAGTTTTTTATATGCAATCTGGGAGCGGAAATTTCCAAAGCGCTTCAGAATTAGCACATCGTCAGTTGTTTGAGATGGGCCTGTTGTGAGATTTAAGTAAGTTGTTTCAGGGTGCTCCTCTTCCTCGGAGTCAGAGTAAGCATGTTGGTTGGGATCGCGGGGTAAATTAAGCGGGAAGTTGAGCGCCCGAAGAATAGCGATTAGCTCTTCCATTTCCATCAAATCCTTGGTGAGATGTCCCTCCCCACCCACTTCCTCGTAAGTCCTCACGGCATTCTCCTCCAGAATGTCATAAAAATGTGTGCCGTCACTTCGGAGCATGAGCACAAAAGAGCGGAGTCGATCCTTCAGGTCTGCCCATGCTGTGGTGGCGGGGTGGATCGGGGGATCATCACTTGTTGTTGACATTTGAGAGAGGGAGTTGGTTACTTCGTTTGATCGGACAAATCGTTATACTGCCCTAAAGGAGGGAATTAAATGTGACTTTATTTAATCTGATTGAAGTGGGCAATGGAAGCTGTACAATGTTTCTGCCTACTGCTAAGCGAATTCGGCTATCGCTGCAGGAAGGATCTTTTTTAAGTGCAATTTTTCTAACTTCTTACAAAAATGCTGGCGAAAAAGTGAAAAAGTCCTGGTTCTCAAAAACACATTCATATTAGTGACAGAATAGTTAACAACGGCTGCGGTGACGCACACCCCGTCAATTGCTACAAAGCTAAAGGCTACGCGAAATTGTCAAATCTTGAATAGAAAAATGACAGAAAAAAGTAAAGGTACACCCCCCCAGAGGTTGTCCAGCTCTCGAAGCCTTGGTGATGTAGAAGAGTTGAAAGAAGCTGCCCGCGAGTTGCGCGGTTCGATTGAATTCCACCCGCAAGACCAGGCAAAGGGAAAGACGCCAAAATTTCGTGGTTCTGATGCCCAATCTCTTCTTGTGGATCTGGGAAGGGCTTCCAACTTAACTGAAGCAAGTGAGGTCCTTAGTGAGATGGAAGGTCTTGGCGTTATAAGTCCGAGCAAGGGGAGAAAGTCGAAGAACTACCGGTTTGATGATGTGGGCAGTCCGATTCAGGGTGGTGGAATGCGAAAGATTGCGGTGGGGGTAAATGGAAGCAATGGGCAACAGAGGAAAGGTGAAGAGGACACCAAGCTGCAGCAGCAGCAACGACAACGACAACGACAACGACAACGACAACGCAGTCTCCTTCCCTCTTCCTTTACCACTGTCATCATTATTGTGGCAGCCTCCTACCACAAATTCCGTCCTGACCTAGAAGAGTTCAAAAATCTCGCGAAGCAAAATATCGTCAATCTTGCTGCATTTTTGACGATTGCCTCTTCCTTAATAATTCTACTTCGCCGTCATGGAATTTGGAAAGCGACGACACCTGAATCAAATATGCCGTCTGAATCCACAAACTCAACTCCTCCACTGTCCTCGAAATCATGCTCCTCCCCCCCTTCCTCGGAAACAAAAGGGCGCACCCGCACCGGCTCCGGCAGCGAAGTGGAAGTAGACAAGCTCATACCGACCATTAAACCTGAGGACATTATTTCGACCCTCCAAGAGGTAGCAACCCAAGATGTGAATGAATTCAAGTGGATCACGGCCGGTCGGAAGCTGCTCGGTTGTGAGGATGCATTGCAACGTGGCGGAGACTTCATTACGCCCGCTATACGTGAGGGTAGTAACCGTTTTCTGTCTCTTCCCATTATGAAACAGGTCCGCCAAAGATACTCCGAGGGCTATGCATGCATACAGGATATGAACGCGGCAGGAAATGATTGGCGGTTCTACAAAAGGAGCAAGGACGGGGCGGATATCAGTAGCAAGTACGCTGAGGATGGGAGCCTGTGGATTAAAGTTGATGGGCCAGTCAAGTGCAAGCCAGAGAGCTGCGCGGCGATTTGGAGGGAGGGGAATCTTTACAAAAATTGGTTTCCCCATTCACAGTATTCCACGATCTTGCACAGCTACTCCGACACTGACATCGTGTTGCACTTTGGCGGCGCGAATCCTCTTGGTGACAGTGAGGTGATAGTCCGTGCGTGGGGTATCAACCACTTTGAGGAGGGTTTCTTTCTCATCCTTGGCCATAGCGTGTACGAATATAACGGAGAGAATGGGATGACCAAGGTGCACAAGAAAAAAATGATGACCCGTAGGAACCATATTAATGCACTGCAGATAATGGTCGAGCCACTGTCGGAGACTGAGACAAGGGTTTGTATGATTCAGTCAGTCGGTCTCCCCATCCCGCTGCCAAGAGCTTTTCTTGAGTGGCTTTTGGGTCATGTGTTCTGTGACCTGCTCACTGCAATGACAAGAGTTGCACAAGCTAATGAGGAAGAGGGTTCCAAGGTGAGTGAGCGATAGAGAAAGCGCCCACCACCCAACGAGGGTGATATCCGACACGCCTAATTATACTCACAAAAATCGAATGTCTGTGCAGCTCCCGCACAGGGCTGAAATCGAGACCAATCCTTTCTACTCAAAGTTTTTTGTTCCTGCGGTCAGGAAGCTGTTCCAAGAACAGAATGTTTGTGAAAATTACCAGAGCTGCTACCCTATTAACGAATGATCAAAATTGTACAACAATATTGAATTTGATTTGGCTGTTTTCAGAGGTCCAAGGACCGTTGAGATCAACATTACAGCTAATTCGAGGGTTATTTGCGCAGTAAACTGACAGTTAAGCTGAAGTATTAAAAAGGAATGAAGCTTGCTGTTTTTGATGAGTATTTGAGTTTGAAGATTTTGATAAAAAATTTCGACTACAACAACACACAACACAACACAACACAACACAACACAACACAAACACTTTTCCAATGGCTTGGACACTTATTATTAAGTTAAAAGACCAAACCACCACTCTACCAAACACACATACCCTCGTCTTCGTCTTCGCCTTTGTCTTTGTCTCTTCTCTGTCGCCCAAAAGTGTGCAGTCAATCGATTTCCCATCATTGATCACTATTGAATTTATTGAATCAGGCAATGACGCAGCAGGAGTTGGTCTTCTTGGCCTGTTTGTAGAACATCTTACTCTGCCGACTGAGATCGTCGCTCCTCTCCACAAGCTGGTCCAGTTTCACTCCCCTCTCCAGCACATTGTCAATGGTCTTGTGGAGTATCTCAGTGGTGTCATCGAGGTCCCTCTGGATCTTGGTGATTTTGTCTGCCGCCGCCGGGTCCTGGAAGCGGGCGAGGTAATCATTGATGGGGGGGAAGGGCACGTTGCTGAAGGATGAGTCAGGTACCACAGTTTTGTAGGTCGGAATGGCAATCGCAAATTCTTCGAGGAGCTGGGAAAGGAGGAGAAAGGCAACTCGGGGGGGATACTTTTGGGTGGATGAGTGGACAGGCGGTTAAAAAAAATTATAGCGTAAACAAAACCAACTCACCTCTAAATCTGTCGTCACACAGCCGCACAACCCATCCGCCCTCTTCCAGCAATGCACTATGTAACCTTCATGCTGCACAGATTGGCGAGCTCCAACATCGGTTCGTGCTACAAAGGTCTTGGAGAAGAATTTGAGCATCTCGGAGATGGAGCCCCGCTGGAAAAAGCCATAGGAGCTGAGGTCTGAGGCGGTGCTGAGGGGCAGGGGGGCAGCCGAACCCATTGCTGGGGAATGGCGCAGGATGGAGATGCCAATGATCTTCACCATCGGGATTTAGGGCTATGAATTCTTCCAACTAGCGCTGCAAAATTAGATGGACGGGTGGGGGACAGGTGGTGAGCAGATGTAAAGAGATAAGTCTTAAATGGTTAAGAAATGTTTGAGTCTTCCAAAACAACGAAGTGGGAATTTTAAGAGAGGAGTGATATTTTGCTTGCACGCCTTCTACTCTCGCTGTAGGGCTGCATACTAGTTTGGTTCGCCCTCCTGGTTTGAAAAATTCAAGTTTTGTATTTATCAAACGTCTACTTGGACATCTTGAAAGCTCGTCCACTTCTCGACATAAATGAGGGCGTCTCTCCTTCTCCTATCCCTTCTCTCCTTGAGCGTGGGCCAGATTACGAAGCCCCTGGGAGCATCTCCCGATGCTGCGGCGGAAATGCAACAGCGACAGCAGCAGCAGTACAGCCAGCTTCCTGATGCCGTCGGCAGGCCCGGGGGTGAGCAGAACAGGCTGAAGGTGCTGTTCTGTACGAGCTGAGGCAGTAGGAGGTGCGAACGACGGCCGGAAACTGTTGTGATGGCGATAAGAGTGAAATGTCGTGTAAATTCTCGTGTCCTAGCCGCATTTACGCCTCACTTACTCACAGTACCTCTCACCCCTCACATTTGAATCGTTCGTCACAGAAACTTTGTTGAGCTTAGCAGGTTTCTCCTCTCACAATTTCCCGATTTACAAAACGGGATCGAGGGGGATAACTATCCTCCTCCCGACTGGGCCATAATGCTCTCTCAAGTTACAGGCGTTCTCCAGCTTGTGGGGATGGCTTTTATCCTCTTTGGAGACGGGATTTGGGAAGCCTTGCCTTTTGGCGGGGAGCCAGATTGGTGGAAGGTGAGAGCGATGCTTGCTGACTTGTCTGCAGCGCTCGGTCCTCGTCGAAAGTACTCACTCGAAGGATCTTGGCTTTCTAACTTTTTCTTTTTTCACTGTCACTTTTGCTGCATGCAGCACGTAAAGGACCAGAAGATGCAGGTTTTCATGATGCTCTTTTTGGCCAATTCCCTCGCCAACAGTCAGCTTTCCACGGGTGCATTTGAGATTTACTACAACGATGAAATCGTCTTCAGCAAGCTTGCGGTGGGGAGGATGCCTTCGGGGAGGGAAGTTTTGAATGCCATCAACGAAATCAGGAGTAGGTAGAGGGTGGTTATAAGCGTGGGACAGTCGTCGAATTTTACTTTTTTGGGTTTGATTGTGTTGGGGCAATTATGAGGATAAGGATAGATGTGGACGGGGGCGCACAAGGCTTGCATTGCATTACACTCTGCTCACTGTGTAGACACTTCAATGCAAAGCTCGGGGAGAAATAAGCTGATCTAAGCTCTCAGCATTTTCTCGAGCCTTGCTTGATTCGTATTTTATTCGAGTAGCGAAGGGATTTAATGACGCTGCTAATAAGCGGCCGAGAATACCCTTGCTATGATGTCAAGTGTGGGGTGTGTTGTGTGATGTTGGACGATGTTGAAATGTGTCATAATGGTAACAGCGCAAAAAAAAATTTTAGCCCACAACTGATACTAAGGCATCGTTGTAATTCTTTTACATGCAAACACGCCTCAATAATTATCTCCTATCGCTTGCTCCAAAAACCAAAACACTAAGGGAATGAGGAGGTGTCGTCCGCTATCAGAATCTTTTCATGAACGAGTTGGCGACAATTCTCGCCCTAGCGTTCACAGCAATTTTCATACCCGATATCTCCTTGTCAACTTCCTCCATAAAGTGGATGATAAAGTCGATGAGCTTGTGCTTCCACATTTTCTCCAGGTGCGCGTGGGTTATTAGGAATGAGATCGAGTAGCCTTCTGCCGGCTTCCTCCTCATGACTATAAATTGTTCGCTCCTCTGCATCAAAAACCTACGCACAGTATATATGCCGAAAAAGTGCAATGATGAGATTCGTGATGCGCTTTTTTTTTTCATGAGAGGAAGCAAAGAAGCGAACTCACCTGGTAAATTTATGACAAAGGATCTCTTCGATCTCGTCAGCTTGCTTAACGCAAATGCTGACACGCACACTGTTGACACTTGCCTCTATCAAACACCGCTCCATATCAGTCCTGCATATCGTGATGGGATTAAGAAGCAGCTCCTTGGATCCGCGGATTTCAACTTCAGGCTTGTTGTGGCGCTCGACTGTTTGGGAAGGGAAGTTGCGGATACATGCTGCAGCATCGAGGGTAGAGCGCACACAGTTGAGGTAGGGGCGGAGGGTGTTGGACTGCAGGGTGGAGTTAGGGTTAGTGCAAATTAAACAGCGCTAATGTGAAAGCAATCTTCGCGCCGTACTTTCAAAACGTACTATGCTGTCTCGGCGGCACGCCAATTAGCCGTAAAAGCGACACAAAAATGCCACAATCATACTTCCAAAAAGGATCTTCGAGAGAGGGCCTCACCATTGTGTGCGCAAAGTGGTTCAGGTCAAGGGCAAAATGAGAGTGCTGAAGTGACTATCAGTAGTAATCTGATGGCAGTGGGAGGATAAATAAATAATTTAATGGCAAAGTGGACTTGGTGGTCTTTGTCAAATCTTTGCAGATGAATTCCCCGAGGAAAAAGTGAGTGAATATAAGTGAGTGTGTTAGCTCACGGCAAGTTAATACCCTAACCCTAATCCTAGGAAACTATCCCCCCCCGCGCCATGGGGATTTTGCTACTTAAATTCATCCTCCTCTTTTGCCTCTCTGCCTCGGCAACCACATTAAGGGTTAGCTCCCTCGTTGAACTTTTTGAAGCTCTTCGGCCCTCGAGGTCGACCCCTGATGAGCACATCGAGTTGGCCAGAGTTAGGTACGCTTGCGATGACGACGCCTCTGGTTCTACCTCATGCTACGAGTCTATGATGAACAGCAATGATTACCACGAGTATCGTGAGATGGATAACGACATGCTTGTATTTTGGGGTGAAGGTGTGACATTGCAATGTTTTGGGGTGTTTGGCAGCCTCGATAACGTGGATGATGACCATAGCGATATAGACCACGATGTTGGTTCAAGTTGTGTCCTCGATGGTGAATCAAATCGCAGAATTTTGAAAATATATTACATTGAGAATATTCCCAACAACAACAATCTGGATGTCACAACATCAGTAATCCGCTTGATAAGCCTTCACTTCCTTAATGGATACAACAGAATATGGGATGGAGGTTCGATCTGGCTCTCAGATCCTAACGTAGACTTAATTATCACTTCCTGTGTGTTCCAGAACTCTTTTGCAACACGATGGGGCGGAGCTATTTATGTAAAGCGGGCAAAGAGTTTTGAAGTCTTTGGAACTTCATTCATCGATAATAACATAGACGACGGTCATGCATCGGCAGCGGGCCGAGATGTGTTCGTCGAGAACGAGCTGTCTTCCATTTTAATAGGGAAATATCTTTATGGCTGCGGTGATGGCTTCTACGAGAGCAGTGCAAGTGATACTGTGAACAACGAAATCACAAAGCAAGTGCAGTTATCTAATGGCATCGACAATTTGTCCATAGACCAGCCCCCCACAAATTGTCGCCCTTGCAGCGATTTTAAAAATGGGTACTCAACTGGCGAGGCATCAATTGTTGGAACTTGCAGTGTCTGCGTAAAAAACTTATATCCCAACAAATTTTATGATGGCTGCGGGGCTTTCCTTGTGTGCGAAGAGGAGGATGAGTTTTCCGCACCCAATTCGCGGACTTGCACTGAGTGTAACGGAGTTTTGGCACACACAAAGTTCTTTTTATCGATGGCAATGTTAATGTTCACATTTTGGTTTGTGATAACCAAGGGATGCAGGGGAAACAAGTTTAAAATGTTTTTTGTTTTGAACGCCGTCGAGGTCTCTCAATTTGTGTGGATATTGACGCAGTTGAAGTCGTCTGTTTGGGAATATGTCGGGGAGGCGCAGGGAATATTTTTCAGTGTCCCATTTTATGCCTTAAAGTGCCTTTGGGAGATGGATTTTGCCGGGTTTTACATCCTCTACCTGTACGTCGGAATTTGCTTGGGCTTATTTTTCCACCAGTGCTCTGCAAATTTTGTGCCCGAAGGAGTGACACGTGTAATGATGGCCAGACAGAAAGGAGAGGCCAAGTTCAGGCACAGGGTTACAGTAGTAATTTGGTTTGTTCCCACTATTGTCATGAGCATGGCGATGCTCGATTGCAGTCTTGACTCGACCGGCGAGGTCTATCGACTACTGGCAGACCCCACGATAGTCTGCTCAGCAACCAGCGAAGAGGAAGACGATAGCTTGAGCTGGTACACATTTGCTTCAAATTCGAGTTATGTGGTATTATTCGTTGGTCATATTTTCGTCATGACGTTCCTCTTGAAACGAAATGATTCTACAAGGCTGGTCCCTGAGGATAGTGAGGAAGGAATCAAGTTGGAAACGACGTTCTACCACGGCAATAATAACCTTGACTTTGATTTCTGGAAGTACAAGGTTCGCCTGATTTTTGCATGGATTGTATACGCAAACCATGTCGCTGCAATAACGTCGACGACTGCTGCCATCCTGATCATCATCGTGAAAATAATCTATGTGGGAGTGTTTGAGAAGTCGGCACCTCTGGCATTCATTCCGAGGGGGAGCGACATGTCAAAGAATTTGCTCGCCGATATTGAACGGCTGACAAATGCTTTCATCGTCTTTGTGGGATTGTTCTTCGCTATCGGCGATGCAATTGAACATCATGGGTCGGTAGGGGTCAGTATTTTATGCTTCGAGCTAATCTACTTCTCTGCTGGCATCTTTTTCTACAGAAAGTACGTTGGGATGGCAGAGACTTTTGCACCTCCAGTTGTTGCGATAAATGAGACTGGCATCTTCCCAGTGAATGAAGAGGGTGTTGAGTTACATGCTGTTGCACAAGTCGCTCAGGTGGAGATCCAAGCAACGATAGTGGAGATACCGTCAGAGTTAGAGGCAACTTCATGATAGTGGGACGTCGCTCAGGTGGAGATTCAAGCAACGATAGTGGAGATACCGTCAAAGTTAGAGGCAACTTCATGATAGTGGGACATTTCTTACCACATTGATCGGAAACAGAGGAAAGGAGAAAAGTTTCTCTCACTCACATGAACGCGGTAGCAACTCATGCTCATCCTCATCCTCCAAAAATATAAATGATAACGTGAAGTAGAATTATACACACTTTAGTGCAAACGACAAATTCTTGGAAGGATTTTCGAAGTAGTGAAAGTATTTTGATGTTTGAGATTGTTCAGCTGTTGTTTGTTTGTTGTTAACTGAAGTTCAACAAAATTTTGTCCTTGTAAACAAAATACTCATACTTAAGGCTATTTAGGGCGCGCACCCAAATCGTCCTCATCTCTAGCGACAATATTTACTTGCTCATCATCATCTTGACGAACTCCTCGTAGTTGATCTGGCCATCACCATCGATATCAGCCTCGCGGATCATCTCATCGACCTCCTCATCGGTGAGCTTCTCTCCGAGGTTGGTCATGATGTGGCGGAGCTCGGCGGCACTGATGAAGCCATTTCCGTCCTTGTCAAAGACCTTGAAAGCCTCAAGGATCTCCTCCTCGGAGTCAGTGTCCTTCATCTTCCTGGCCATCATGGTGAGGAACTCGGGGAAGTCAATGGTTCCGTTTCCATCGGCATCAACCTCGTTGATCATATCGGTCAACTCGGCCTCAGTGGGGTTCTGTCCAAGGGAGCGCATGACGGTTCCGAGCTCCTTGGTGGTGATGGTACCATCTCCATCCTTGTCGAAGAGACTGAACGCCTCCTTGAACTCAGCAATCTGCTCCTCGGTAAGTTGATCAGCCATTTTAAAGTATTGAAAAAGTCTGGGGTGGACAGGGTGGTTGTGGGCAGGGGAGAAAGCGTCGCGATGAATTATTTCAAGGCAAGGCAGAAGTTGGGTGGGGTGGGGGGGGTTGTTAGTGGGATGGAGTTGTCAATAATTTGGCGAGAGTTTTTTAGTTCATGGGAGGAGTCAAATAGCCCGCAAATTCTTTGACCGGGTACGAAGACATGTTTTGTAACCACAAACGAAGTTAAATACTATCGGGGTCGAAATCACAAGAGCAATCAACAAAAAACACTCCGACCAAAAACAGACCACTCAACTCCACTCGATTGTTGGTCCTCAAAGAGAGTGTTGGAAGTCATCAACGAAAAATAAAACACACAAGCGGCCGCATCCTGCCAAGATCTATCAAGTAAAAGTATTTTAAGGTCGATTCCTGCCCCACTAGGCGTGGGGGGCACCCGCAAACACCGAAGGCAAAAACAGGATAACGGCCACCTCCCTATTGTGGCCTACAAGGCGGTATGAAAACGTGCTCACACCCACCGGGTGTGTATTTCTTCAAACGCATCGACCAGGCATAAGAAAGAGAGCAGAAAGGAGCCAAACACACACACACAGGCACCTGCAAAATCAAAAATTTCAGCCCCATCACCAACGGGTAACTTGGGAGGGGGCTTCTGGATTCTCGCTCGGCGAGGGGTGGTCCATTACGACATAGAACGCGCTGACGGCAACAATTTTTGAAAAGAGCGCTTATTCCTTACCTAATGCAATTTTTGCCGCTCCTTGATTCGGAGCTGCTAGAAACGGGTGTTGATTTTCTCATGATGAGATGATTCACAGAAATCTCTTTTTTTTGTCATTTATCTTCTGAAACAGCCCGTTGTGGTACTTGTTGACCCTGTCCCTGCTTTTTTTTCGTTGAAAAACCTCTAGAATCTCTGAAGACCCCTGCATCCTTGTGCTCAATACAGGAGCTCAATGTCAGCTTGCTGCAACAAAGACTGAGCGATGTTTAATCCGATTTTTCGCGTCGTCGGTCGATTCAACATCTTAAGTCCTGTTGACTTGCGAAAAATCCGAAGAATGCTTTCGAAATTGTGATGAAATAAAGACTTTCTACTGTTCTCGGGCAAAAAAAAGCTCAAGAACCCCTGAAAGCCCGCCATTGGAAGGGGGTATGAGGTGAAAAAACAGTATTATTTACTTGGACGAAAGGAGAAGATGATCAGGTACTTTGTATCTAATGTTGCGCCATTTTATTCATGTTAAAATTAACGGCTACTGTACCAGTTGCTACGTACCAGTAACACAAGAGGGTATCATCACTGACATTCATCAACAAACACTGTCAATCATGTCAATCACGTCAATCATGTCAATTATTTTCCTAGTCAATCACTGTCCTCGTCGGTCACTTCGTTTTCGCTTTTATCCGGCCAGAGTCTCTCAACTGCCCCCATTCCAATGTTCCCAACAATTGACATGAACCTCCGTTTTCTCTGAGGTGGCGATTCCTCCTCGCCCTCCTCCGGCCCTTCGTCCATGTCCCCTTCATCGCTGCTGCTATCCTCGCCGCTCTCGGCAGCCTTCCCATCCAATTGACTGTCTGGAATTTCTATTGGCAAGGGGACAAGGCCTTGCATACAGCCACATTTGCAACCCTCAAGGGTTTTTCTCAGAGCCGCTACCTCCCCCTCCAGCCTCCTCCGGTCCCCCTGTAGGCTCTCCACCAATGCCTTCCAATCGTCCCTTTCTTCGATTCTCCACTTTTTTCCCATCTCTAACTTCATTTGCTCAATGACCATGTTCTTTTCTGAAATGATATCCCTCAGCCCGTCGTTTGTGATGACGCTGGCCTGCAGCTCCTTCTTGAGTGTCAATATCGTCCCCTCTGACTGCTGTCGAACGGCTCCAAGCATAGAGACCAGCTTCTTTATTGTGTGCGTGGACCTAGCAGATTCGCTATCAGGGAGTGGGGAAGAAGGAGCCTGAGGGACAATCTGAATCGAGGGGAGAGGTGAGGGGGGTAGCGGGTAATCCATGTCCCTGCCAGCCGTAGTCCTCGTCTCCTCGACAAGCTGCCCGTTGGGGCTGGAGACAAGGCGACAAGGAGGTAAAACCCCAAGTCAGGAGGACTATGAAGCCCAAAAATCAACAAGAGGGAAGGTTTCTGGTGGAGGACCTTCTGATCAGAGCTGTGGTTCAATTTTGTATTTGCGTATCTCCTCGCGTGCTTACTACAAGTGTTGGCTGCTGCTAATCAAGGGAGTGCTCATCATTTAAGCATGGTGTTGAACATTCTTAGAAAAAAAATATTTCAGTTTGCTTTTTGCTACCAACCTTGTACAAAGCCCATACAAAGTCCTCGTTCTCACCTTTTGGTTTCTGTCACTCCTACGGTACCTGCACCAACGCTTGGCGCTAAAATAATCCTCTCTGTCCTTATTTCCTACAAACCTCTTTCAAAAACGTTCCCTAGGTTGGTCTTCTTTCTCGCCAACCTTCCCCTGCCAACTGCCAACTGCCAATTGCCAATTGCCAATTATTTTGCAAATCAGCGATGCCCTCTTCCTTGGCCAAAATGAAAGACTTAGAGCTCGCTACGGGTCGCGAGTCTGTGACAACTTACACTGAGGTGGACGCCCCATTCCTTCAGGCCAAGAAGGCAGCTGCCTCTAAAACCTCCAAGGAGAACATCGAGTGGAAGAAGAATTCCCGCCTCGAGGACCAATCAATCAAGGCGAACAAAGATAAGAAGGACCTTGAGGCGGAACGCGACACAGAAGAGCTCGGGGCGAAGCTGAGAAAAGGAATCCTGGAAGAAAAGAAGAGGCAAAAAAAGGGGGAGGGAGATCGCGATCGCCTCTTTAAAAAAGACGGCAATGAGGCCAAAAAGCTTATGAAGCGGAAACAAGGTGAGCTGGAGTAGTGTTTAACCTCGCTGATTCCCTAAACTTGACAACATCACCTAACAAACATCAACCAACAACATTCCTTTTGAACACACACAACACTGCCAGATGAAATGGAGAAAGCTGAGGTGACCTTGAGGTACTCTACAGAGACAAAATTCAATAAGGATATGTCTGATCGCGCCAGACAGGATCGTGCAGAGCGTCTTCGTCGCAAGAAAGAGGAGCTGGAGGATAACCGTCGAGCAAAGAAAGAGCGAGAGGCCCAAGAGCGCTTGGAAAGGCAGCGCGAAATTGAGGAAAGGAATGAGTTTCGCAAAATGGATGAGGCGCGCAGACTTACCGAGCGGATGGCAAAAAAACAAGAGATCAAGGACAGAGCGGAAATGCTCCGAAACGAAAAGCTCGTGAAAGAGAGGGCGAGGATCGAGAAGAACAGGGAGGATAAGCGTGTTAGAGCGGAGGAGCTCACCAATGAGCGTAAACTTCGTGAGGACCTCAAGAACAAGGAAAAGGTCAAGAAACAAGTTTGGAAAAACTTGGAAAAAATGCCTGAGGGCAAGACAATGATGGAGCTGTGAGTAGACATCGTGTAATTGATTGCCAAAAGTTGCCAGCGAAAGATGGCATTTCTAAATGGCCGAAAACTTTGCAAAAAGAAATGAAATTGTTTCCCTGCAACACATTCATTCATTTACTCATTTATTTACATTACTCGACTAGAGACTGCTGCTTAAGGTGTTTTCTCGTTAACTTTGTCGGTGGCTAATCGACCAAGTCAGCCTCCCACCCATTCCAGCCATCTCCAATCAATCAACAAAACTCCCAACAGTATTACACACAACAACAATAACAACCGATACAGTTCATTAATTCGCGGTACTTAGTAGCATGGCGACGCCCCTCTTGGTCCAGAACTCTGCATTGGCAGACCCACATTTCAGATCAACTGTGATGACATAGGAGGGCCTCTCGCGACTACCTGTTCGAATAGGATACATATAAGTCGGGCAGCTGTAGACATTCTTGCCCGCCTTCTTCTTCCCGTCAACAGGTTTGAAGTGGATGATCGGCATAGGTGAGGTGAGCTCCATGGGAAGAGGCTCACACAGACAGCTTCCAGGGCCGTCCCATCTTGCGCCTTCCAAGTACAAACCACTGATATAAGCCCCCTCTTTCGCGGGAGTCTGGATATTATCCTCGGTCAGGTTGATGATGGGGAATTCCCAGCTCAGAGTATCAATAGCTATCCCGTTCTTCCTCGCAGTTGTTTGTAACAAGGCTGTGAGGAAGCCAGTGGGGTAAGTAAAGCCCGCCAACCAGAAGACCTTGGGCAGCTCCTTCTTGATCCAATGGTCCATCTGTGCAACCCTGGTCCCCAAATCACGGAGCCAGTTGCTCAAGCTTTTCACACTTGGATAGGCGACGTTCCACACCGAAGGGACCTTGAAGTCGAGTAGACTATCCATGACTGCCTCTAGCGCAGGTGTGATAACAACCAATCCTAGGACCGCCTTCCCGCAATCATGAAGGGTGCTCTTCAGCACTCCCAACAGCTTGTTGTATCTCTCAATTTCCTGATACAGGACAGTTTTGAGTGCATCTGGGTCACTCCTGCCGGCAAAGTCCTTCTTTATCTGCCTCAAGTTGTAGGCCTCCGGGACTTGCTGTTTCATTAATGCAACCTGCTTCCCAAGTTTCTCGTCGTTCGTTTCTCCTCCCTCAGCCACGACCTTGGGCTGCAAACTGATAATAGTGTTTAGCAAATCATTTGTGTCCTCGATTTGACTGCTAATGTCGGCATTGGGATGCTGACCAAAGGCGGCCGGATGGTCATTATTAGGGAAGCCGCCGATCACGCCCTTGTAGCTGGCAAGATCCCCGTCGTTGGGTACTGTGTACTCGTTCAACTCGCTCAACGGGAAATTATCCAAGCTGATAGTCTCATCGCAAATGAATTGGTTCATGTAAACATTGACCAGTCTCCTGTCCCAATCGTCCGTGATTCGTCCTCCATAGTTCGCCTCACTAATCAAGTATCGCATGGCATCAAATGGTGTCTGGTCCGGGTACTCGTCCAAGAATACGATAATTAGATCGTGACAGATCAAGTAGTCGCTCTCGTTAAACTCGTAAGGAATATTGAACCCAAGTGCCTTGAACTTTCTCCTCTCCAACAAGCATGCGTGGAACCAGGTCAACGCGAACAGAAGCTTTTTGTACTTGTATTGTTGCCCACACTCCTCGAACTTTTCATCGCTGATCAGATTGTACAGCTTCAACATGTTACTCCTCAAGCCTCTGGGCGGTTCCGTCGTCATCTTAATTCCCCTCTGCAATAACGTGATCGGGAACGCCGGGCTGGGAGAACTACTCAACCACAGCCTAAACTGCTTGTGCATCTTTCCGACCTCGCAGTAACTTTCCACCATCTTCTCAAGCTCGGGCAACCAGCTTAACATCAGGTGACAATTTGCCAACATGACCCAACTACCGTTGGTAAGCCCGTCGTTGATGCTCTTAACTGCGACAGGTCCCTGTCCCTGTCCTAATGCAACCTGCTCGAAGTGAATTCCCCTCTCGTTGGCCATATTCTGCACCTGAGCGGTGGGATCCACACCAGGACTCAGGACGAAAATCAGCGGTGTAAAAGCGGTCGCACCCTTGAAGATCTCCTTGAGATCAAAGGGTGGTGCCTGGGCGTATTGCTGTCCCATATTGTTACCGACAAAAATGCTCGCGGCAAACAACACTCTGTCCGGTCGCATTGCACGCAAGATGCACATCTGTTGCAATTCGCCCAGCTTGTTGTCCCACTCTCCCGGTAGAGTCTCGGTCTCCGGGGCCGCGCTTAAGTACCAAACTTTCCAGTCTCTCTGGCTCTGGTCGATGGAACTTGCAAGACCCTGGAACGCGGGCAATTTGTCAAGTTCTGTGATATTATCCCATGTGATCTCATCAATCCATGCACTGCATGGGTTGGCCTTTTGCTCGCTCTTGTCCACCACGACACCTCCAAAGCAGAAGAAATCGAACTCGCTTTTTGGGACCTTATTCTCCCTCTGCATAATTTTGATGCAAAGCTGGAAGCTGAAGAGAATCTTGTGCCTCTCAAACAACCCCACACAAGTGCTCTTGAACACTTGCTCCGTGTGGTAAGAGTTGATGAGTTCAACTCTCTCGGCCACCCCCCCTCCTGTGCTCCCAATCCCTTTCCCACGACTGTCCTGGATACTTTTGTTGAACAAATCAACATAAGCATCAAGACTGAACTGGTACATAGGGTCAACCCTCGCCATGTCGTTCAGCACAAAATATGCAATTGCGCTCCTAATGGCCGCTGGCCGGTATCCTTCTCTTGCTACGTCGATTTTAATCTCCGTCTCCTCAGCAACCTTCAACTGCTGCGTGACCTCCTCACTTGTAACCTTACTGACCTGCAGCGTGTTCACCAGCTCCAAATCGTCCAGCAGACTTCCGGTACTGCCCGCCAGCAAACGCAAGATCTCATTCTCCAAATCCACGAGCTTCCTCTTCCCCGCCGCTACCCTGACCGTCAGCTCGCTTTTCTGCTCCTCGAGAGTAGGCTCCTCTTGCTGAACGACAGTTCCGAGCAGCTGTGCCTCTAGACCCTGCTGCTTGACAGCAAAGTTCACAACGGTTGTCTTTGTACTCACTTCTGGCGTGTAGTGGGGGTTGCCCATCTTGGTTGTAATGTAAAGCTTGAAATCTTCGCTGTAGTCCAATTCTTTGTCGCCCAACTTGATTATCTGTCTGTTCCCCACCTTGATGATCGCCTTGCTCAATACAGGCTCCAGACTTGGGTCAAGCTCTTCCAATACGTCTTGCAGCAATACCGGCAGACCGTAAGTGATGCCGTTCTCGACGTCTCTCAAAAAGTCCTTCATCTTAAGATCGATGATCTTCAGCTCAGACCCACACATTTCCCGGACCCACTTATTGGCCTGTCCCTGAGGATCGATCATTAACGGCCACCTAGAGCAACGCGTGACAATCACTCCGTTCTCTGTGCTAAAGTTATCCGCCGGCAAGCCTTGAATATTCCAGTCCCTCACGTCCGTGGGCTTGGCCAAGAAAAGGCTGAAATTAAAGTTATCACTGATGGGCAGTTTGTTATCCCCGACGCTCTTGATCCAGCTACCTACCAGCTCCCCCCTGTACGTGGCATCAAAAGGCCCGGCGTAACTCATAAAGCCAGCTCCTACAAGCGAATCTCCCACCAGATTAGTGATCGCACTTTCGAAAGTCCCGATGCTTGCTTGCCACCTAGTGTACTCTCCCCCTAATCCGTTGATCAACTTCTCGGCTCTATTTAGCTTGTCCTCGAGATCCTCCGCCTCTTGCTTGAGCCTGTTCTTCTCCCCTACACTATCGTCGTACTGCTGCTTCAGTTTCGCGACCTTTTCCACGACCTTGGCCAGCTCGTCACTCGCAACCTTCAAAGCTGCCTGTTTCACAGCAAGACCACTCTGCGCCGCCTTTAGTCTCGCACGCTTCGGCGCGACCTCCTTGCTAACGTTGCAGTACAGGAATATCGCATGACACCAAGTGCACAGCGCCCCAGCGGCCAAACTCACTTTGGTTACGCCTTCTGGTGTAAATTCAGAATTGTTGATATATTTTTTCACCTTGCTGATAACGCTGTCCTTGACATTGTTTTTATCATAACCCTTGATGTTTGCCAAGAAAGAAGCTTCTCCAAGAGTCTTCTTAGCCGTGGCCCAGTCCGTAGCTTTGCCGAAATAAATCATTACGCAACTCATACAAGTCTCGACAAGCGCAGGCGGCTTAGCGTAAGCTTTCACCTCCGTGATAGAGCCTTTGTCAAGTTTTTCGACTTCAAGCATCGCCTTCTCTAATGCTGGCATTGCAACTGCCAAATCGGCTTCCGCATCAGCGGCAATAGCCAAGCACTCCTTCTCTTCTTTCCCTATCCTCTCGCTATCTGCCTCAACGGTCTTCTTCTGTTCATCAGCCTGGCGCCTCTCCCCGACAATCTGCACGAGCAATTCTTCGCAGTCTTTCTGGCTCTTGGCAACAACCACCTTCTTCACCTCAAGCTCCTTACTCATGCTCTCGACCTGTTCCCTGCTCTCTTCCAACTTTTGAAGTCCGTTTGAAAGCTTATTCCTCTGGTCTCCAAGCTCCTTCCTCTTCTCGGCCAACAGGGCCAAATAACCCTTCACCAGCTCCAAATAGTTGGTAGGTGTTACATAATTGTACCTCTTCAGCTCAACAATCATCCTCGCAGAACTGTCAATGACACTCAAGTGTGTACCACTGAAAACCTTCGCGATGTTCTTTCTTTGGCTCTCGTCGTCCAGTGCCACATTTTCCAAAAATTTGGTCGCGACCTCCTCCAACGCGTCAGCCGGCCAAGTCTGGAACCAATCAATCGTGGTGCAGTTCACCAATCCAGGATACATCCGGCACCTGCTGCGCAACCCACTGCCCACGGGACTCATGGCTAATACAACATGTAAATTTGCTCTGACCCTGTCAATGAAGAAGTTCCACATATTATCTGGCGTCTCGTCCATTCCCGCCTGCTGGACTGCCTTCCTAACTCCATCGTAGATCAGGCCCATGTCCTCCTTGGGGAATAAGTTCGGAACGCTTCCGCTGCTCAAGATGTTGTTGACGTCCTCTAAAAATGAATCCTCCTTAATCTGCGTGTCATTGAATAAGAAGCAGGTGACCTTGTTGTCAACACCCGTCTTGAGATAAAGACTCTTGAGGTCCTCGCGAAACTCAATGTTCCTGTACTGCTTCGTAATTTCGATTGTGAATGTTTCGATCTCTGCCACGTAGCAACTTAGTCTCGTTAGACTCTGCCTACCGCTCCCGCCAACCCCTACTAGCATCATGTTCCCGCGCTCTTGTTTCAGGATCCTGTGGATCCTACAAATATGTCTCAGAGCATCCTCAAACAAGACCAGATCCATGGGTATTAACTTCGGCTCCATGTTGTAATCCTCCAGCTTCTCGTCCAAGAAAGTTTTCAGTTTTTTCATACTAGTGTTCTCCTCGTACATAAGCACGTCCCCGCCCTCTTTCAAGAAGGAACAGAAGATGGGCCCCTGCGATGAGTCGTGCACCTCATCCATCAAACCATCCCAGCTGCTATCAAGATTGTCCTTCAAGACTTTGCCGAGCAACTTGACAAACCTCTCCTCGTCTTTCGTTGAATCGTTGAAAAATCTATCGGAGAAGGCACGCATACACTCGTGAGCCCACAGCCTTAGCATTGCGTCCTTGGTGTCCACACACGCTTGCTGGGCCTGCATGACACCCTGGACTACTTTGGCCACGTCCCGCAGATTGAAGAGATAATGGCTCTTGACGGGGCTGGGGAGGAATTCTTCTACCACATCCTTGTATACGTTCAACGTCGCCTTGGCGATGGCGTTCCCAAGTGGCTTGATTTCGTTGTCGAATTCGCTGAATTTAGGGTTCAAAATACTCTCGAAAATCCGAATCACCTGGCTATCAACGGGCTCGGCAGTATAGACCAAACTAAACCTACTCTGCGTCCGGTTACTGATGACCTCCCTGCCACCCGTAGGCGGCGCCATCGCTGCAATGATCTGGGTGTCCAAAACGAACCTCCAGCTGCACTTTACCCTGTCGTACCAGCCCCCGTAATCCATCCACAGTCTCAGCAGCTCCAAGGGAGGCTGGAAAGGCGACTCCGCGTTGGTCTTCTTGGGCATATTGAAGTCGTCGATAAACAAAACAAGCTGCTTCCCGCCGGCAGGTCCCATCTTATCCTTACTCTTCTTTTCCATGCCGCTCTCCACAATAGCTTGTGTCGTTCCACTGTCGGTAGCACTGGAAAAGTTAATTGTCAAGCTACTGTGCGTCTCAGGCAATCCATGCAGCATGTTTTGGCACAAAATTGTCTTGCCTGTCCCGGTTCCTCCTGTGATCAGCACCTGCTTCCCAGCATTCACTAGCGTAGTGAGGATGAAGTTGTTCCTCACGGTGTCTATCGTAGGGACTATGAGAGCGTGGAACGGGGCGCCCTTCCTCGGCCGCCAGTTGGGGATCTTTGTCTCCCACAGCTCGAAGTCACCCTTCTTGGGGTCCACAAAAAAGTCGTAAACTGTCTGCATCGGGGGGAACTGGGCCTCAATTTCCCTCAAGTACTGATCCAAGATTGTCCTTCCTGCTTCGTCAACTGCAGCCATGACACTCCAAATCATACTGAACACAAACCACTTCTCGCTTATAGCATAGAATTTGCTCGCACTCTCGCCTTCCGTCCTCACCACGCCATTAGCTTCCGTTGCCAGGGCATCATAAATGTCAATGAGTGACTTAACGGCGTTGAAGTCATTCACAGGAACGGGCTCGTGACAATTCACTTCTTTGAAGGCAATTATTTTATGAACGTATTTCTGGAAAAGATCCTTGTGGAAGGTAGCGTCCTCCGCGTTATCTGCGAAGCGACGTTCGATCCAACTCTGTACATAAGGCATGTAGCCCATGCTTGCACCATCAATGTAAATCATGCCGGCGCGACTGACAGTAGCGGGACTGGCCACGGCCAAGTCCTCGACCTCAAACAACAAACACATGCTGTTGGTCAAGGGAATTCGATCTCCGTTGATCAACGTGAGGATCTTGTTGTCGTCCATAACAGAGTTCATACTCTCGATCCACATTGCGTCAACGGGTCCGTCGAAGAGAATCCATTTCTCGTCGGGCTTGTCGCTCTCACTACACTGCTTAAAGATGCAACTCAGGATACCATCAGCCCACTCGAAAGTCTGCAAGTCGTAGGCTCCATAAAGCTCGCTCAGAGTGATACTTTTGCTGTTCATTACGAAAGTATTGCAGATGTTGTAACCATTGATCTTGTCCTCCTTACACATGGCAGTCTTGGCGTCAGTGAGCACCTTCCAGACAGTAGACTTTCCACTCAGAGTATCCCCCACAAGCATGTTGCAGTGCCTGGTTAATTGCGAGTCGTAAAGCTGGATGATCTTGCTCATCAAGAAAGGATGCTGCTGCAGTTTCTTCCTTTCAAGCTCCCTGTTCAGCGCAACCTGCAAATCCCCGTATTCGCTCGTCGGTAGCTCCAGTCCAGGGAACAAATCCCCGAGAAGCAAAAAGAATAATTTCAAGTCGTCCTCGATGAACTTTGGAAGGTTCATGTCCCGCAGCGCACGCATCAAAATGAACTCCTCGTTCACTGACGCATCTGCCCTCTTAAGTGCCCCAGCCATGTTCAACACAGCTTTGAGATTCCTCAGACCGTAGTCATAGTGATATTGCTTACTCAACTGCTGCTGCATCAAGTTGTACAGCGTGATGGTCTTCTTGGCCAGCGCCCTAGCCTCCGCGAAACCTTCTGCGGCCAACATTACCTCGGCGATCAAATTCAAGTCAGGGGCCATCATGGCTACCGGCCTCATCAACGCCTTCAAGTTATCCGGTAGCTCGGTCCTGCCAGCGTAACCGGGGTTCAAGGTGATAAAAATTCCCGCCTCCATACTGCAAGGAATCACCTGACCCATGAAAGAGAACGGACTCTGGTGCAACCTCTGCGCATTCACAATGCTCAGAACCTGCATGGCAACGACACTAATGACTTCAATCTTGATTCTGTTGAACTCGTCGAAGCAGCCCCAGCTACCGCTTTGGCACAATCCGCTAAAGATCCTTCCAACACTCTTGTAGTCCATTCCGTCGGAACAGTTGATCACGACTACGTATTTTGCTAGATTCTTCCCCAAATCTTTCACTGTCTCTGTCTTTCCTGTTCCGGCCGGTCCCAGAGGGTTGCCTCCTCTGTGCAAAAACATTGCCGTCAATAACGTAAGAACACAGCGATCCGTGAGTGGGGTCACGACTAATCTTCCGTTATTACCCTGGTACTCGTAGCTGTAGGTCAGCGTGCAGTTGGTCTGCTTCACAATACAAGTTCCGTAAGGGCCTTCATCTTTGTTAAAAATAAACCGAAGCTGACTTAACCATTCGAAGTCCTGAGGGTTAGTGCAACCAGCCTTGATCATTCTCTCCATCACATCACGGTTGTGGATCTCCATTGTGATTAGAGCGACCGTCTTGTTTCTGTCCAGCTTGCCGAGCTTCGGATCTCTCACAAGGTCAGTCAGCCGATTCAAGTAGCCGACCTGTTTCTTCTTGAGAGCCTTGAGGGCACTCTTGTTGCCGTTTGAAATGTTCACTAAGGCTTTGTTGCAGTCAGTAGTCCACGCGATTGCCCCGGTGGTTATCAGAAGACTCCCTTGCCACTCTCTCACCCAAGCTTCCTTCTTTTTTCCCTTGAATGCCTGAATGCAGCCACTCAACAATTTCGCTAACCCCAACTTCATCGCCTTCTCGACCTCCACAAGCCACAGCTCCACAGCCCCCTCCACGATCACATTAGCAGCAAAGTCCATCGTCTCGCCGTCTGGGCTCTTGCCGCCACTTGCTTCGTACGTTCGATTGAGCTGCTTCAGCGGTTCGATCAAATTAAGAGTCTTGATCCCTTCGAAGCACTTCTTGACATGCTTTTGGACCATCTGAGGTTCCTTGCTCTGTCCGAGGATCTCCAGTAGATCATCGTCAGACACAAAGTAAAACCTGGGGAACACCATCCGCTTCGTCTCCAAGTACTGATCGAGAGACTTTTGAATACGCTCAAGCTTATTGTCATACTCTGTGACCTCGTCGAGCATGTTAGGGTAACTGCAAGCCCTTTGTGCGTTGGGCTCGTTGAAAACTCTCGTCATGGTGACCTTGAACCCATCGTTCACAGAAACAAAAAGGGTATATTCTTCGGGGAGCTGCTTGCTGATATCCCCGGCAGCCATGAAAATACTCTCTAGATACATCCACTTCCTCTGCACAGTTAAGATCATGTCGACAATCTCGCTGATGGCCGAAAGTGTATTCTCCCAGTAGTCGATTTTCTCCTGAAAAGATGAGTAGTACTTGCTCGCCTTCATGGTACTCAACGCAACGCTGTCGTCCTCCAATATCTGGAAAAGATCCTCAGTGCTCCTAATCTTGAAGTAGACCTCCTTATATTCGGCAATGTCAATGCTCACGTCAGCCCATCGCGTCTCGATGTCTTCCAACGACCGCTCGATATTCAGCTCCTTAGTTGCGTTGGCGGAAAGTTCTCCAATAAACTCGCTATAGTTGTGCAAGCCAAGACTGAAGATATCTTCCAACGTGAAATTATCTGAATTTTGGTCGAACTCTTTGTTAATTTCATTCTTGAGAGCGGACCAATGACGGGGCCTCAGAGCCTCGCTCTTCAGATCCATGATAAGCGGCAGCGTGTCCTTGAACTGCGTGATGCGGTCTCGCATTGCAGCCCAAATGCCCCAGCTGGCAATCTCCCTTCGAAGCTTCCCGACCGTCTTCGTGTAAATACCCGCAGCATTCTCCATCTGTTCAACATTCAACTTCTTGAACAAGTTGCCCTTCCACTTATTCCACTTCTCGTCCCATTCAATGCTGAGCGTCCAGATCTGTTTCATCAAATCCAAATCCTTCTCGGTGTCCCTCATCTCCTTGTGATCAGGTGACGGGATGCCGAAAATATCAAGCCCAGGTTTGAGGGCCCTCTGCCTCTCCCGAGCTGCTTCTGCTTTCGTCCTGTATGTGTCGATCAGCTTAAAGGCCTCCTCGGTGCTCGTCTCCGCCTTAAAAGGCAAAGAAACCAATACATCTTTTCGCAAATCGACAACCTGCTCGTGGTATGACTCCACGTTGGTCTCCAAGTCGCGCTTCATGTTCACCTTGCTCTTCTCCAGCATCTTCTCAGATATTCCGAGCATCGTGCCGAACGCATCCCAGCAACCTTGCAGAGAGTCTAGCATTTCTCTCTCTTCGTCCGTGATTTGAACCTCGAACTTTTGCAATGTAGCGTACATCATTCGCAAGGGACCGAATTTCTTTTCGATCTCAGGTGAAGTCTTTTGGAGATGTTTTAGCGTCTTGATACTCTCCGAGAGGTGGTCCAGATTAAGAGGAACGATCTCTAGCTTAGTTGTGTTGGATCTGAACAACTCGTGGAGGTCCTTCAACTGCGCTATTGCGTTGCTGTTGAGGAGCCCGGTGAGCTTGTTCTGCCATTGGACCCCGTGGGAGACAAGGCTGCCCTTCAAGTGAGTGCAGTCAATCTTGATAAAATTAATGGTGTGAGAGATATCTTCCGCCTGGATCAAGGCCTGCTGGTCCTTGTACCTTGTCACATCAGTGTCGTAACTCTTCAGCGGGCGGTTTGCTTTTGCGTACCGGCGAATGAAAGATTCTTTGTCCATTTCCCAAAGAGGCTTGTATTTGTCCCAGTATGAGAGATACTTCTGAAGCTCTGTAGCGGAGGAGGACATGCCATTCATAATCTGGACGACAATCTTCAAGGTGTCCTCGTCGTTAGAAATGATGTTGTAGAAGGTCTGCTCGTCACGGGGATGGTGATTATCAGTAAAGTCGCCGTCTTCGCTGTCAACATTCTTGAGACGTGGAACCACACCGACCGTGGAAATGAGCTCCTTTGCGACGATATTGACGACATGCGTCAAATTGATCATAGTGGGACGGTAGTCAACCCGATTATTTTCCAAGACGATGTTCACCTTGAAGAGAGTCTGAGGCTCGGTCTTGGCGTCGCCATTGATCGCCTTAGAAAGCTCTTGCAAAGATTTCTTCACGGTGTTGCGAAGAGCCATCTCAACAGCCTTGTCGGTCGAGGCCGTGAAGGCGCGCCACTCCCTACGAACCTCTCCACTGCCGTCTTTGAAATTAATGTGCATGTTGCGCATGGTCGTCTTGCAGACCTTGTGCGCGTTCTCGAGCTTGACCTTGACTCGGACTCGGTGTTCCATCTGCTTCTGGTCAAATATTCCTTCATCGTAGACCATGTTCTTGTCGATCTTGACAAGAAGCATTTGGGATACCTCCTTGCAGTTCTTAAGGATGGTATTCTTGCCCTCATGAAATTGGCGGACGATCTTGTGTGTGTCAGCGCACTGGGCACAGCAGTCCTTCACGTAGTACTCGATGACACCTCGTGTGACCCAAGTGAGCTTGACCAGACCCTGGTTGATGCGCTTGTCGAGGCGACGAATATGGTCATTGAAGAGACGGCGCTCTTCGACAGATAGATCGGAAAGGATGTCGTTGTAGGCGCGCACCACGAGCATCACGTGCTCGCGCATCACTCGGAGCTTCTCGCGCTGGTTGCAAATATCGTGGGCGACGTAGGGGATGACAAATTCCCCGTGGAACTTCTCCCAGTAGTGAACCTCTGTGAAGAGGGCAAGGAGCTGTTGGTCAAAGTTGCACACAAGGTGCCCAGAAGGGACACCGTGCTCATGCTGCTCGGCCTGAGTGGTTATTTTCTTGATAAGCGGGAACTCGAGGCGTCGCTGTAACTCCGCGGAATCGATTGATTCTAGCGTCTCGACCCAATGCTGGTAGTGCTGTGTCTTGAAATCGCTGAGCACCCCCATGAGTTTGTTGAATACCTCTTCGGCTTCTTCGGCCTCCCGAGTATAGACCAAATACTTCGCCTCCTGGAGCATCGTCCAACTCTCCTGCACCATTGTTGAGAGAGAACGAGCCCAAAGCGCCGTCCCGGCGTACTGAGGTTCGTTGGGGCGAAGGGGTGGTTCCCGCCGGTTGTCGTCAAACTCGTGCCTAATACTCTGGCATTGGCGAATAAACAGACTGTAGATCTCAGCAGTTTTCTTCTCAACGCACCGTTTGATGGACTCTCGCTTGGCAAGAGAATAGAAGATCTCAAGCAGCACCACGCCTGAGGATACTTGCGTGACGCCCTCAAATGCTGTGTTTATGACGTTGGTGTACATGACCTCCAAATCTTTGACTCCGTTCTTGAAAAAATTGTAGTCATCGTGCCACTTGGAGGTCTTCACGTCCAAAATATCGTACTCGAGGCGGCGGAGGCGGTTGATCTGCGTCTCAAATGAAGCTTCAATATCCAAGAGTGCCTTCGTAATCTCGCTTCCCTTGGTCCCTCCAAACTCGGGGAGAGTAGCGGAGGAGGAGGAGTCGTCACCGCTCTTAATCGTCGTCTTGCGAGCAAACTGAATCTGCCCCTCGCAGACTTCCAAAAGATCCCTGCACCGCTGTACAAAGGCGTCAATCTGAGCAAAGATTGACGCCTCGTCGAATTTCCACCCCTGCTCACCATCGCTTTTCCGCTTGTTCATGGCCCGGGCAGTGCGGCGGTAGATTTCCTTCCAAGCAACTCCGCACTCGATGGACTCACTGAGAGAAATCATAGACTCTTCCACGTCCCCGTTGAAAACGTCATCTAGAGTAATCTTGGCACATGAACGTGAGATAATCTGGTTTGATATTTTCCTTAGGAGGCCAGTGAGGCGATCTGATGTGTTGTAAAACTTGGACAGCGTCGAGATCATCCTAATGCAATGGAGGAGCTCCGGCAAAATGGCGGGAATTTGCTTGGGCTCTGCGGCCGCCAATTTCTGACAGGGCTCAGTGATGAGCTCTAGAAACTTCAGATTGTTCTCGGCCTCGAGAGAGCCCTCCTTGATTCGCATCGAGAGAACTTCGAACGGGCCCAGATAGGACGACTTCGCCCCTTCCAACACGGACACGACACGCTTGACGTCGGGTCGAGAAAGCTGCTCACTGATTCCAGAGAGGTCAACGGTACGCTCCCTCCAGAAACCAATCTCCTCCAGTGGACCTGATATCTCCGTATTGTAACCATTGTCATGAGCATTCACCACCTCCTTGATCTGGCGCGTCCAGTGGATCACAATTGACTCGAGATGCTGTACTGTATCCTTGTTCTTAGAGGCCGAGTCAATGTCAGTGATGTTCTCCTCAGGGAGATAAAGAACGGTCTTGCCCGAGGAGGCGTTGGAGGTTTCCGTCAAGGAAGCCATAAAACGGTGGTAGTGTGCCGCAAAATCTTTCTTGACTGAAGGAGGGAAGGTCGAGCCAGTGAATATCTGGGAAGTGTAAACAGTAGTCATAAGACGAAGTAGAGAATGCACAGAGGAACCAACCAGGGTTCCAAACTGGATTAAGGAAGAAATATTCTCAGGCGTTAAGGTCGTGCTCTCTGAGCGAACAAAGTATCCGATTTCAGTTACGCTGTTCACATCAGGAATTGATGAGAGCGAGTTTGCTGTTTTGGTCTCGTTATTTGTGCTACCTTCATTTGAGTCCGTAGGACCTTCCAGAGTATCGTTATTTGACACCAAGTGAAACGACCCATTCTTGTCGCTTATAGCCAATAGGCGACGCGAATTTGGGTTGCTCACAAAGTCAATTACAATCTCATCGTGAGAGGCAGTCCAGGAAGAGGGATCATAGGTAGATAAACTGATGCGCGACTGAATCCAATTCACGCAAGCGTCTATAGAGGATGTGTTCGCCTCCATCACTTAGTTTTCGCGTGGGTTAATCCCAGGCTGTTTTTGGTAATGTTGTGGTCAGTTGAATCGAAAAACCCAAAAAAGTTTGGCTCGATTTTCATTTCGCCCACCAAGGCGCCCACCGATTTTCCACCGATAAATTCCCCCTGCTCAAAACCGCTGGAAATACATTTTTAGTTATTTAAATCCGTCCCACTGGAGATCTGATACTATTTATCTCTCGTAGAATAGCATTAACCCCTGATTTTTTCTGTCCTTTGTGTTTTGAGGAGGGTACTGACACTGGCACCACTTCTTTCCGTGGCCACCTTTGTACCAAAAAAAATACTATGGCCGTAGCCACTGTCGATGGTCAATTAAGCTCCTCGAGAGCGACGACTGACACTCTTCACAGCTCGAATGTGTACTATGAATCGATTATAGGTCTTTTTGACTCCTCCATCTACATCACCACAAGCACAACGGTGGACAATGCCTTTGACCTAAAGTACAAAAAGGGTGGCAGTAAGGACGGGAAGGATGAGGGGCGACGAGCGAACAAACTGCGCAAGAGGGAGAAGTACAGCGAGGAGGGTTTGAGGGAAGGGACTGTGGGGAAGAAGCGCAAGGCTGAGAAGGAAGCAGAGGAAGCAGAAAGGTGAGTGAAGATGAAGATGACTGAAGATGAAGATGACTGTGTGAAAGCGAAAGGAATCGTTGTGGTCAAGGTGGTGATGGCAGGCAATTAACCGTTCCTCTTCACCCGTGCAGTGATGCTGAATCTGACAACGACGAGTCTGAGCTCTCCTACAATTCCACCACAGCAAAGCAGAACCCCCCTCCAGCGCCAAAAATCGTGACCCCTGACATTGACTCTCCTCCGCCCACCGATGATACAAACCTCTCCAAGCTCTCCAAGATCGAGCTCCTCCGGCAAAAGCTGCAGTCGAAAATTGCAGCAAAGCAGGCCCAGCGGGGCGGTAATAATGAAGACAAAAACAGTTCAGCCACCAGCAAAAGAGCAGCCCGGCGGAAAAGGAAGGAGGAATTAAAGAAGCACCATGCAAAGAAAGAGAAGAAAAAAGGTTTCACGGCCACTGCAACATCGAAACCCAACGACGTCGTCGCCATAAGCCCCTCAGGGAGCTCGAATGCGACCACCCCTGTCCCAACCCCGACTGTCACTGATGATCTCACCAGTATTGATTTTGGGGGAATCACGGGCCTGGTCAAGAAGAAAAATCACGGCAACAATAAGAGCCTAAACGGAATTGGGAAGAAAAAGAGTCTAGATAGGCTGCTTGCTGAGGCAAGTGCCAAGAAGATGAGGCTGAAGGAGCTGAAGAGCAGCGACAAAGCGAGCGACGTGGAGAAAGCCAAGTCCATCGAGTGGGGGGACACTCTTCGAACCGCATCCGGAGAGAAGGGAGCCGATACTGTAGAGGGGATTAAGAAGCAAATGAAGAGGAAGGAAAAGAAGAAAGAAAAGAGCGCGAAGGCGTGGAAGGATCGTATCGAGACTGTGGCGGGCAAAATGATGGAGAAACAAGATATCAGGAAGCACAATTTGAACGAAAGGAAGAAGGGGGGGAAGACCGCAGCAAATCTCAGTGCTAAGAGAATTGTGTCTGAGGAGAATGCCGATGGGGAGGGCGAAGACGGAAAGAAGAAAAAGAGGAAGAGGGAAGGGCCATATGCAAATGTGGGAAGGAAAGATGAAGAGGCTGACGGAAAAATGAGCAAAGGCCGGGCCGGATTTGAGGGCAAGAAGGGCAACTTCATCAACAACGGGAAGAAGCAGAAACAGTGAGGAGTCGAATAATGCATATTACATTTGTTAACCGCTGAATAATGTACGATGTTGTGTTTTGTTTTGGGGTTGGTTGCGCAGAACACAATTTCGTCTTAGTCTTAGCGTGTGGTTTATTTATTTATTCAATAGCCTTGCAATAATATCACACTCCGTCACTTTTTTGCTTTTCGGGGTTTGGCAAAGTTCGCGACAATCGCCCTGCAATCATCCAGGTTTGCACAGGCCTCCGCTAGCTTCAGCTTCACATTTACGTAGTCCTGCTCTAAAATCTTGTTCTTGAGCTTTAGCTGGTCAAACGCAGTCTTTGTCTCCGCTGTCTCGAGCTTGGCCTGGATGAAATCCTTCTCCATTGTATCAAAGTTCTTTTTATACTCTTTCAATTCAGTTTTACTTCCTTTCAGCTCGTCGCTCATTATTGTGGTCTCGCTCTTCATTTTGTCAACCTTCTCGACGCCTTCGAGGTACTTGCGGTTGATGTTCGCTTTGTCTGTCGCGGCCCGCTCGAGCTGAGATTCGACCTGCTTGATGGCGTCCGAATGAGATGACGCCTCCTGCTCCAGGAGTTCAATGTGTCGCTCTTGCTTCGCAGCTTCTTCTTTCAGCTCCTTGATATTCACCTCGTGGGATTCGTTCTTAGCAATCTCGTCAAATAAAGAGGATTGAGACGCCTCCAGTTGAAGCTGAATGTCATCCCGAGACTCCTTGAGCTGTCCAAGTTCCATTTGTGCGGTAGCCATCTCCTCTTCAAACAATTTTAAAGATTGCTGAAGGCTTTCGTTTTCCATCTTTTTCTCCTGGATCTTCTCTTGCTCGTTGTCCACTTGAGTTTGGAGTGCACGAACAGCCTGCTCTAAGGATTTGTTCAATTCATTCTTCTCAACAAGCAACATGTCCACTGTATTGATCTCGTTCGCTTTTTCAGTCTCAAGTGTCGCGCTATTTTTTTTCTCGTTGATAAGATCTTCGGTCAAAGTCTCCAATTTGCGGTTCAACTCGGCAATAGCTGATGCATGTGATTCATTCACTTCGTGCAACTTAGATTCGTGTTCTGCCGTAGTCTGCTTCTGAGCAGCAAGTGCCTGGTCATAGAGAGTCTGATGCTCGGACTTCGCCTTGTTTATTTCTCCATCGTGGTCAGCCTTTATGTCCTTAATAAGTTGTGCGTGCTGCTCCATAGTCTGACTAACGTCCGATTTTACCGATTGAATTAGCGAATCGTGCTCCCCTCGAATCTTCTCAATCTCGGTCGCATGCGCACTTTGCTGCTCGTCGTGTTTTTGCTTCAGCAAAGCCGCATGCTCTTCTCTCAATGCCGCAAGCTCGCTATCCTTCATCTTGGTCAAGTCGGCTTGGAGATTTGCCACAGCCTCGTCGTGGCTGGCAACAAGAGATGCCTTCACAGCGGCAAGCTCGTCT
>Ga0115555_1000284_pt1 | contig 34067 bp, 21 predicted proteins | sample COGITO_mtgs_1104_2_FD_87285 | JGI IMG/M metagenome (GOLD analysis project Ga0115555, IMG submission 87285) | Pelagic marine microbial communities from North Sea - COGITO_mtgs_110407 | ecosystem: Environmental > Aquatic > Marine > Epipelagic | place: Germany:Helgoland, sampling site Kabeltonne... | reverse complement strand
CTCGGAACGTGTCCGTCCTCTCGTTTCATTCTTCCTCTCGCGCTTCTCGCATTCTTCTTCTTCGTATTCCTCGTCGTCGTCAAACCGTCGTCGTCGTCGTCGTTCGCGCACTTGTTTCCAAAAAAGTCGATGCTTAAACTTTGAAACTTCTCTCCGACGCCTCGCGTGGCCGTCGTTTGCGTGGTCGTGGACGTCGACAGCTCCTCTTTTTGCGAGAAGTCTTTCGGAGGTGACGAGAGCGTTGGTCGGTCCATGAGTGTGATTTCTACGTCTCTCTCTTTCTTGCTTTTATAAAACAAAGCGCGCGTGTGTTGTGAAGTGTTGAGAGAAAATTTGAATTTCTGTCTGTCTGTCCTTTACGAATAAATCACAGTCCCGCGGGTCTGTACCTGCTCTTGGATCTTTAGTGACTTGTTTTAGAGAATAGTTTTAGATAGCATAGTATTCTTAGTATAGTTCTAGCTTGATTATTGGTTGGTAGAAACAAGGCTCTAAAAGCTATCGATGGAAAGCATTCAATCGGAGCAACTCGTCGCACCTTCGCATGACCCACACGGCGTTGAACGTGCATTTATTGTACGAGTTCCTCCCTACGCTGTTTTTATTCCTCTCTAACATATCTGGCGAGGCTTTCGCGCGGTGCCATTGGTAGCCGAAGATGCACCGCATGGTGTCTAAAATGGAAACGTCGACTTGACGCCGGAGTTCGTCTTTGGTGAGTATGGATTCGGAAACGTTTGCACCGCAGCCGAATTCAGTAGCAAAGGTGCAAAAGTTTTCGTAGTAGACGTCGATTAAGGTTTGGCCGTCGTCGAAGAGCGCGTCGGCGGTGACGGAGGCGCAGATGAAGTGGCCGAGGTCAGTGCCGGGAAGACCGAAGCCGGACCATTGAAAATCGATGAGACCGCAGTCGTACGACGACGAAGACGATGACGATTCTTTTAAGAAAATGTTGCCCGCCTTTGGATCGCCGTGAGCGATGGTGCGCTGCTTTCGAAGTCTTTCTGGAACGGAGGCGATATCGTCAACGTCGAACGGAAACGCTTCGTTTCCAATGGCCACCGCAACTTTTTGTAACCGCTCGCCGACGGTACCGATGTCGTTGGTTTTCGGTACGTGTTCGGCGATTTCCTTTTCGAAGGATTTCAAGTAATTTTCCCATCGTTGAGGAAGATTCGCGACTTGCTCGTCCATGGTTTGCATGGACGGTTGCCAGTACGTTCCCGAGCGCCAGACGGCGCTTTCTAATTCCCGAATGTTCTCTTCTGATTCTTTCAAATAGTTTGCGTCGGGTAGGAAAAACGCGTGCATTCTCGCCAAAGCGATAACGGCGCTTTTCGCTTGCGCCAAGTTGAGCGACTTTTCTTGGTACCACCCGTCCTCAGGCGAGAAATCTTCCAAGCACAGCGCGAATTTCGAGTCCACGGAGGAATTTTCGTTGAGTTGAAACGCCGAGGCGTAGCATCTGGGCACGCCGACGCCGGCGGAGTGCAAAGCTCTCGCCGCATTCGAAGAAAGGAACGCAGACTCGACGTAGAAAGACCTCACGTCGCGTCCAATTTTCATCGGCGCGGTACTTTTCTTCAAACGAACGTGCGCGAGACTTTGCATGTCCACGCGTTTATAAAATAACGATTTTGGCGTCCTCGATTTTTCCGAGTTGTCTTTCCACTCCAAGTGTATTCGAACCGCGTCGGACATCAATCCTCGAACCGCGGTGTCTTCGTTTACTGAGTACGAAACTAACGCGTTCGATGAGGTCATGGACATGACATCGTCAGTTTTCTCGTCGTCGTCCGAGTACGCGCTTTTCCTACTCAAACTACAAAGAATCTCGTCGCTTAAATAATCTACCGTCAACGGGGCTCCGTCCAACGCTCTCGCGATGTCAAAAGCTTGAGCTTTTTGAACGTCGCTCTTTTTTACACTACCGTCCTCGGAAAAACCCGCCTCTTTGCCGAACAAAGCGCGCAAAGTCTCGCTCTCGCGCAGTTTCGCGCACATTTTCGCTCGCGTCGGCGTCTTTTCTCTCGGCATAGATGCTATGATCCCGAGATTGTTTTCCACCGTCCTCGCGTCTTTACTGTGACACAAAGGCGCGCCGAAAAAATCCGACACGTACCCTCCAGCCGCTTTCAAAACAGCCTCTGGTGCGCAACTATCCCACAAACACGTCGGGTGCATCAACGCGACGTCGGCTTTACCGAACGCGACGTTGACAATCTTACTGCCCGCGCCTCCGACTAAAGGTCTATCTATGTCCTGTACATACGATTGGTTTTCCTTCGCCGCTTCGACGACGGCGTCTACGCTCGCTTTCAACAGTAAGTTCTTACTATCCCCTGTGGTTATTGAAAACCGTTCACTTCCATTTACTTCGCTCGTGGTTACGTACCCATCGGCTAGTAAATGTTCGTTAAACACCCCGACGACGCCTTTATCGCTCTCCGGATCGTCCGCGCCTCCCATTCCGCACAAACCAAACACAATCGCCGATTTCTCCGCGTCATCTTTATCCTCCTCAAACCCTTTCGCGCCTTTTGGAAACGGCAACCCAATCGCCCCCGCCACGGCGCGTCCATTCACGGAAATACCAATCAAGCACTGACAGTTCTCCAATCTCCCTTCCACGAACTCCCTCGTCCCGTCCACGGGATCGACGAACACGCACACGTCTTCCATCGAAACCGCGTCTTCGCCCTGTCGAAAACCACCATCTTCGCACGCTTTTCTCACCGCCTCCTTCACGCACTCGCTAAACCGCACGGCTTTCCGTAAACTCTCGCACATTTCGCTTTCCGTCGGCGTCGCGTCCTCGTTCCCGTCCTCCTCGCCGACGACGTTCAATCTCGCACCGTACGTCTTCCTCAAGCTCCCGATAACGACCGCTTGCGCTTTCACGTCCGCTTCGGTCAACGCCGACCGCGCGTCGCCTTCGATTTTCGATCGCACCGAAGATATTCCTTTCGATCGCACTTCCCGGATTTGGACGCATCCGAGAAAGCAGCTTTCGATGCAATCCGTCAGGAGTTGTTCCACGGAAATCATTTCCGACGATGTGGTCGACATTTTCACTTCTCTCGCTCGAAGATGATTCAGACTTTGACGTTTACGACGAGACCGTTTCGACGATAAAAGCGCTTTTGTCGTTACGCGAGAAGAAGCCTTCTTCGCCGCGGGTGAGGGTAAAAACGCAAGAGACCGCGACGACGTCGTCAATTGCATCTCACGACGGAGACAAAAGGACGACAGAGAGATTACGCGGGGAAAGAATGACGCATTTTCCGCACAAATTTAACTTACAACAAACGCACACACATAAACACACTCGCAAGCGCAAACGCAAGAGAGAGGAAGACCAACGCTCCTCCGCGCACAGAGCACGCGAGAGGATGTTTGCGCCTTTTTTATCTCGAGACGACTGCGACGAAAAAGACGAGGACTGCTTCTGTTCTTGAAACGAATAATACACTTCACGCATCATCTCGAGTAGTCGCGCTGCTCGAAAGGTCATCGAGAGCGAGATGATGCATCGACACAGCGCCGGCGTTTCTTCTTCCTCGGACGATGGGTCTTCCTCCGAGAACGGTTCAAAGTCGTCGTCCTTTCCGAAAGGCTCGTGCGTGGTGACAGAATCGGACAAATGTGAGATTCACATCGTACTCGTCGCCGCTCGATACGCGCCGAAAGCGAGAGTCGTGCGAGTGTGTCCGACATCCGGCGCGCTTTTGCGCGTGAAGAGACCCCGCGGTTGGGGAAACGATGATGAGGAGGAAAGCGTGTTTTTTGCATCCGATTTGGACGCGTTGACGTACCTCAAAGAACTCGGGAAAATAAAAAACGCGACGAGAGGGACGTGCGTTTTAGGCATCGCGCGTTTAGGCGACCAAGTCGCCGCGCTGGTGGCGACGAAAGTGCAAAAAGCGATGCGATTACCTACCGGAGAGGACGTGTTTCGGATTTGCGAGACGAAGTGGATTAAAACGACTTCAATTTCGAGTCCGGTGAGACTATTGACGGAGCAAGAGAAGGAACACGCGAGAGCGTTGATGGATTTTCCAATCGATGGGTTACATTTTTATAGCGAGACGTTTGATTTGAGGAAGAGTTTAGCGTTTCGAGATTCGTCTCGTTCTTCGTCTTTGGCGTCGCCGCCGCCAAAGGAGGAGGAGGAGGAGGAAAGCGAGTGGGTGTGGAACGAGGCGATTGCAAAACCGTTGAGAGATGTGTTAGACGACGATGCGTCTCGATACGTTCCAGTTATGATTCAAGGTTTAGCGGAGTGCAGAGAGATTTTAGTGGACGCGACCGATCCGAAGAAAGGATCGTGGCACTTTGCGGTGTTTGGGAAACGGAGTCGATTACACCCGGGGACGAGGTTTTTAGCGAGAGGAATAAACGAGGACGGGAATCCAGGGAACGAAGTTGAGATGGAACAAATGGTCTGGCGTTCAAGTAATGGTAATAGTAGTGGTAGTAATAGTGGTAGGAAAAAAACTATTTGGACGTCGTACGTGTGGCGCAGAGGTTCCGTGCCGCTTCGATGGAAACAGGAGATCAAACAAACCGTCGGCGACGCACAAATCGAGGTGGAGACTAAAGACACGTATAAGAATGCCGAGCGATATTTTGCCCGACTGCGCGAAAGTTATGGAGAGTGCAACCCGATCGCGTGCGTGAACTTGTTGCGGATTGCACCCGGGAAACCCGAGGCGGAGTTGTCCAGACATTTCCACGAGTGCGTAGAATTATGTCGCAACATTTTACCAAACGATCCAAACTTGACGGTGACGAATTTCGATTGGCACACGAATGTGAAAAGTATGGGCGATGCGAGTGCAGTCGAAGCGATGTGGAAAGTACTTCGCGATAAGATTGGACAGCACGGTTACGGTTACGGGACGTTCGACGAAGCCACGGGGGAAATGATAACGCTCAGGAAACAAGCGGGCGTGTTGAGATACAACTGCGCGGATTCTTTAGATCGAACGAACTTAGCCGGATTTTTTGTTGCAGTTCAATTGCTCGCGGAGCAAACAAAGCGTCTAGGATTAGCGGACGTGCTCACCGACCCTGAGAGTAACTCGTTACAATCGACGAAGCTCATGGAGAAGGCGAAAGAGGATCAATTCTTGCGCTCGGCTGATGAAGATTTAAGCGCGCGATTACCCGAGGGGTGGGAGTCACGTTTAGACACGACGACTGGAAGAACGTTTTACATCGACCACAACATGCGCTCAACGTCTTGGGCGTTACCGGACGATTTCGTAAAAGTCGTCGACGAAGAGAGAAAAGAACGACAGACAAAACGCGAAGCTATTCTTCAAAAACGCAAGGACGACGCCGTGATACGCGAAAAGGAGAAAGAGGAAGCTGAACGAAAACTGTTCGATATGGATAAGACTACAAACGTATCTGAACATTCGATATTTCCATCCGAGCAAGACTCGTACGTTTGGCTCGAACGAACTGTGGACACTTTGCGAGTGAATATGTCTCGAGCGGCCTTATCGGCGGCGTCGGAGGTATACTTGCAAAACGGGGATTTACACGCTTTGATTTACACGTCGACGCGAGCGTCGCACACGGCGATGATGCATTTGTTGGATTCAACGACAAGTCACGATTCAAACTCGCGGTTTAAGTCTTCGCAGTCAACGGCGTCGAACCTGAGTATTAGCGTTCAGAGACGGTTCGTAAACTTAGTCTCGGACGGGTTCCGTCAGACGCAGTTTGAGTTGTTTTTAGGCCTTCGACGGAAATATTACTTTCCAAGCTTGGTGCAAGACCCGCTGGAAGAAAAGGGAAGAGTGGTGAAGTCACGAGCTTCGTTCGGTGCATTATTAGCGGCACCGAGATGTGCCATTAATTTAGTACAGAACGGTGAAATGCTCACCGAGGAATCTTTTTTCCTCGGCGAAGAGTCTGGTTTATCCGAAACTAGTGGTAGTAGCGCTTCTTCTTACGGCAACGAAAGTAATGGTAACGACAAAGTCGCGATCGGTCAGTTTTTTAAATCGGTTTGGCCGTGTCCACGAAGCTCGCGTTCCGAATCGCTCACGTATGAAGTGCGAGAGTTTGGTGATCAAGTCGATAGCAGCGGTGGTGTCGAGAATTGGTTGTTGCTAACCGACCCGAAAGGGGCGAACGAACGTTTCGCGCCAGGTCGCGTTCGCGTAACCTTTCTTTCTGCCAGTAGGAAGAAGAAATTTTCTATCGTACTCAAGCTTCCAATAATCCCAACGCATGCGACGATGGCATTGCCTCTCGTAGAGTGCGCCGGGCCGTTCGACGCCGAAGAAGGCGTGTGGAAGTACAGCTATAAGAGACTGGATAGGAATTTCGAAGACGTCGAGTTCTACGAGCAAGAAGGAGGTATCGCCAGAGAACATCAAAATGAGATTACTCCGAGCAGCGAAAGCGCCACATCAAAGATCAAATTGACGTTTGAACCACGCACGGTGGGCACGTCACCGTCGGCGTTAGCGCTCACCATGGCGCTAGGTCGCGTTGAAATACTTGGTGGTGATGATGGCGCGTCAATTTCAGACAAAGATATCGTTGGTACACTAAGCCCGGAAGATGAGGCGTATCTCGAGCAAAACTTTACTTTAGACGCCTACGAGCGCGTGGCAGTAGAGATTGTCGAGCATGCAAATACCCAAGATTTCGAAGACCGTCTTAACGCGAACTTGATGCTCGAGATTTTGCGTTTACGTTTGCGTTTGACGTCAAAGTTTCGCGACGCAAAGTTTACAAACTTACGAAACGTCGATCCCGAGAAACTCGACCCGACGACCATGTTGCGGACGCGACGCGCTAGGCGAATCTTGGAAAATCTTCGATTACAGAAAGAGAATCCAGTGAAGCATAGCGCCGTCGGCAACGCTACAAATGCGTCTCAAAGCGTCGGCAATGTATCGTTAAAGTCTTCTACTGCGGATAAAACCATGTCAGGCGCGACGTATTTTCCGGAAGAGGCTCAAACGATGTCTCGATCGAAAACACCGATACTCGGCGGCGCGTTGACTTCATCCGCGAGTTTAACATCCGTCGCTACCGCGGCGGCGAGTAAATTTGCCGGATTTGCGAACTCAATCGCCAATACGGCAGGTTCTAAGCTTAGCGGTAGTTTGAAAGATTCTACCGCCGCCATGGAGGGGTTATCTATCTCGAATAAGAACGAAACTGGGAGAGGAGATTCCATCCACAGCGGCGGCGGTGGAGGCAGTCACTCCTCTCCGGAAAAGATGGTCTCTCATAATATCGTTCCTATCTCACCGGTCTTGGTAGAAAAGAAGCGGTTGGACGACGAGAACGAACGGCGCGTGTTGACAAAGCTTTCCGTCCTTCGCGATTTGGCGATATCTTTAGACGAATCCGCGGATGTTCTTTCGCACAGCGCTTCGTTCGGAAACGCATCAGCGGCGAGAATTTCGCAAGAGTTTGATCAATCTCCATCCTCGCGCCTTGTGAACGACACAAAGAGCGACGACACGGCAGAAGCTATCCTCGAAGAATTGAAATCGCGCTCGAGAGTGAAGAGAGAACGCGTGAAAGACGTCGCGGAAGAGACTCCCGACGACGCTCACTTTTTGACTCTTCGCGGACGTCACATTTACTGTGCGGTTGCGTTCACCGCGACGAAAGGATCGTCGAGGAAACTACTCAGCGTGCCGGGTTCACCATCGACTTCATCACCATCACCACCGACATCATCGCCAACGATCGAAGTCGACGGGTTCAAATTCATGCCGCCTCCGATCCCCGTCCTTTCCTCTATTTCCTCCTCCTCTTCCTCTCTCTTCTGGTGCCTCCGCGTCTCCTCCTTCCGAAACGAAACCTTAGACGACGCCGAGCACATTGGCGACTTCCGCATCCCGCTTCTAAAAAACGCGCCGCGAACGCAACTCGCGTTCGATTTCGACGGCGGCCGGAAATCCGCGTTCGCGTTCGTCTTCGAGTTGGCGTGCGCGGACGCCGCCTCCTCCTCAGAAAGTCAAACGACCTATCACAGCTTACACTCGAGAGTGCAAATGTTTCGGTACGTGCCCGCTGAATGAACAACGAGGAGAGATACTCAAAACCAGTTGTTGGAAAAGTATTCACACTAAGAGAGAGAAAAGATTCACCACGCATAGATAGCCTCGCGCGCGTGCGCATATAGAGACGTTTTTTTTGTAAGAACACCTAAATACTGCCGAATACTAAGTTACCTCGACGGGCCTTTTTTCGCTCTGTTCCTCCTCTTCCTCTCAAAAGAGCGAGGAAAAAGAGATTTCCAAGAGTTTTCATTGGCAGTTTGTTGAATGAATACTTGAGCAAAACATTTTGTTGTTTCTCCCCCGCATAAAAAAATATTTATTCATTCACAGGATGACCAATTGCATCGCACTCTCGATGTCGTCGTCGTCGTCAAAATCCCTTTCCTCCACCTCGGCGTACTCTTCCGCGCATTTCGGCGCAGTTGGTCGTCGTCCTCGCGCTCGATTCATTCGCGACAAACAAACGAATTATTTTTCCATCGAGGAAGATCGAAAAACATCTTTGACGGAAACTCAAACCCGCGCGTTTAAAAGAGGAACAGAAGAAGAAGAAGAAGAAGAAGACTGCTGCTGTTGTTCGACGAGCGGTCGGAGTTTTAGCGGTTCGAAGATGATTTTTAGCGCTTTTGTGATGTCGGCGTTTCTCGCGCTAAATGAAAGTAGTAACGTCGCGAATGCGTCGACGATTTTGTCCTCCTCTGCCTCTTTAGAGGAAACGACGAAGGAACAACTTTTTAGTACGAACGCGGAGGAACGGCGGCGGAGGATGTTTGAAATAGCGACGAGCAGTTCTTCTTCCGAGAAGCAAGAATTGAACGACAACGCGGTAGCCAATAATAATAACAACAACGTGAATGAAGAAAACAAACCGGAACTCGGCCAAGGGTTCTTTAAAGACTTGGAGATTTTCATCGAGCGCGAACCGCCCATCGCGGTTGGCTTCCTCTTTCTCTTTCTCATAAACGGCGTCTGGGGGGTAATATTTACGTTATTCATTCGAGAGACGAACGCTGGGCCGGGAGGGGAGTTCGGGAAAGGTCTCGCCGCATTGAGGAAAGAAATCGTGAAAGGGATATTCAAGTTCTTCGGAGGCGCTTTGGGGCGGTTCACGAAATAATAAAGAAACGCTCGCTCGCTTTGCGAGAGCGACCTCTTTCACTCGCACTCGTCGTTTCGAGAAAAACGATCAAAGACGAAGAGAGAGAAAAAGAGAGAGAAATGGTAGAACAAACGCGCGCGTAAAACACTTCGTGAAAAGGCACATAAATTATAATCAGATCTGTACTTATATATTACTCTAAACGTATCCCGCTCGTTGAGAGAGAGAGAGAGGTCAAACAACACCAAGATCGTCAGTTAAAACGCTTGTGCAACAACAAACACACAACAAAGACGCACGAAAGAACTCTGATGAACTCTACGTCCATGGAGGATAACGAGGCCAACGGTGTTGACTTCACCAGGGAGCGTTTTTCGCACGTGCCGAGGGACCCCATGCGCGATGGTTTACATCACACTACGACGACGACGACGACGACGACAACGACCCATCCCGTCGAGCAGATCCAAAACCATTCGCACCCGTACGTGCTCTCTCAAACGAAGAAAAACCACCTCGCGCACGTCTACGGCATCGCCTTACCGGCACAAATGGACATCGAACGACAAATATTACAAAACGTGGAACGATTACCGAACAATCAAACGGTGAAAAGCAAACGATTCGGGTTGGAGATTTTAAGCGGGAACGTCGATCGGATCGGATTCGAGGACTATTTAGGGCAGATGGAGTTCCAACCGGAAGCGAGGACGAGACAGACGACGCACGAAGTCATGGAACAAAGGTTAGGATTAGGGTTAAATGGACCGAAAGGCAAATAGAGGATGAGAAAAAGAAGACCACACGGAGGGATGAAATACTAATAGAAAGAAGAAGGTGTAGTAGCAAACACACATATCGCGCTTTGCGCTCGTAATACATTTTACGTATATTCAACGCGTCGCCCCCGCGGTAGAGTCGTCTTCGTTTTATCGTCTTTATCGTTGCTGTTTCGCGTACGCCTCTGCTCTCAAAACGGCTTCAAAATCGCACTCCTCTCCTTTATTCGCTCGGAGAACGTCCAAATCGCACCTCCGCATGCGTAAAAGTTTCTCTCGTTGCGCTCGCTCTCGTTCGACCACTTTGGCCATTCTTTGGCGCAATTTGGAGACCGATTCGAGCACGTTTCGTAACCGCTCGTCGATTTCTTCTTCCTCTTTTTCTCTTTCTCCTTTCTCAGTGTTGTCTTCTTCTTCTTCTTCTCCAACCGTGGTAGAAATCACTCTCTCCACTTCGAGAGAACACCGATCGGTTGCATCCGTGACTTCTTTTTGCATCCATCTCGCGTTTGCGATCGTCCCGTCCAATTTGCGAATCTGAGGCAAAATGGATCGTTTCAACCCTTCGGTCAACACATCCAGAGAAGAAGAAGACGCGGGTTCATCGAGCTTCTTCTTCTTCTTAACTGTTGCGCTCATCGAAAGGAATCTCTCGTCGTCGTCGTAAAGTCATCTTCGGACTTCTGTCGTAGGTGCGCGTAAAATGTGTCCGTCGGTTCTTCAAAGTTCGTTGAGAGAAGAAAAATCGAGAAAAAAAAATAATTTAGGGTATCACTCCTAATTAGGGTTTAAGCGTCGCTCTTTTCAGATCGCTCCTTTCTCTCTTTTGTTCTGTTCTTTAGAAAAAAAAATCGAACATTTCGTAGGGGTGTTGCGTTGCGTGTTGTTTTCGCTCTGTTTGAAGAGAGGCTTTAGAGAGGCTTTCAGAGGCGTAAAAGTCACGGTAACGCAATACATAGAATATTTGCTTTGCGATCTCTCGAGAGCGTTAACTATGATTTCCAGAGGAGGACGACGACAGTTTGTTGAAAGTACGACGAGTCAACAGATTTTGGCGCGATTTTTCTCCTCCCAAAATCAGACGTCGGTTCGAAATCTTCATCATCATCATCATCATCCGTTGGTGGTGTTTTCTTCTTCTTCTTCTTCCTCCTCGTCCTCAAACTCGGCGCGCTGTTCTCCGTCCTCTTCGTCGTCTTTGTTGTCGTCGCAAAAGAGACAACAAAGAAGGGGGGTGGTGACAACGACGACGAAAGAGAAGAAGAACGACTCTCATCATGGCGGCGATGATGCAATCGGAGGAAGAATACCAAAGAAGAATAGTAGCAGTAGCAGCGTTTTCCAGAATGATAATAAAACGATCGCGAGATCTAACAGAGGATTTGCGGCAGCGGCAGCGAAATCTCCGGAGGATTACCCTCCGCACTCGGTGATTCCGTTTCCGTCGCTCTCGCCGACGATGACGCAAGGCGGCGTCGCGTCGTGGGCGGTGAGCGAAGGCGCGAAGATTAACGCCGGGGATATTTTAGCGGAAATTCAAACCGATAAGGCGACCATGGAGATGGAATGCATGGACGACGGGTACTTGGCGAAGATTTTGGTTCCAGCTGGAGAAGCGGACGATATACCGATTGGAAGAGCGATTGCGGTGACGTGCGAAAACGAGGAGGACGTGGGGAAATTCGCGGATTACGTGGCGGAAGATACCGTTGGTAATGCTTCTGTGTTGGACAGTGGCGAAACTTCTTTAGCATCCGCGGCGGACGAACCCGCGGCGAAAGCGATTTTGGAACGACCGGAGTACGAGGCGATTAAAAAAGGAGATTTGACGAGAAACTCGCGAGCGGCTGGGAGAGACTTAGACGGATCGAAAGACGAAGATTTGAACGGCGGTACCGCCACGGCTTCAAAACTCCCGGCGGATTCACCAAGTATGACCGTCCGCGACGCCTTGAACTCCGCGTTGTCCGAAGAAATGACCAGAGATGAAAAAGTGTTCATCATTGGGGAAGAAGTCGGCGAATACCAAGGCGCGTATAAAATCACCAAAGGGTTGCACCAAAAGTTTGGCGCCGAACGCGTTCGAGATACGCCCATCACCGAAGCCGGTTTTACCGGCATCGCGTGTGGTGCCGCATTTATGGGTTTAAAACCAGTCGTCGAGTTTATGACGTTCAACTTTGCGTTACAATCGATTGATCACATCGTCAACTCCGCCGCGAAGACGCTATACATGTCCGCCGGTACCATCTCGTGTCCGATTGTATTCAGAGGTCCAAACGGCGCCGCCGCCGGAGTCGGTGCGCAGCACTCCCAGTGCTTCGCCGCCTGGTACATGTCCATCCCCGGTTTGAAAGTTTTAGCCCCGTACGACGCGGAAGACGCGAGAGGGTTAATGAAAGCCGCCATTCGCGACCCGGATCCAGTCGTTTTCCTCGAAAACGAACTCTTATACGGCGAAAGCTTCCAACTCCCGAAAGAAGCCTTAGACGAAGATTTCACCATTGAAATTGGCAAAGCAAAAATCATGCGAGAAGGTTCCGACGTCACTTTCGTCGCCTTCTCCAAAATGGTCGGCTACTGCTTAAAAGCCGCCGAAGAGCTCGAAAAAGACGGCGTGAACGCGGAAGTCATCAACCTTCGCTCTTTGCGTCCGTTCGACCGCGAAGCCGTCGCTCGATCGGCCGAAAAAACCGGACGCGTCGTCATCGTCGAAGAAGGCTGGCCGCAATGCGGCGTCGGGTCTGAAATCGCCGCCTGCGTGAACGAAGACGCGTTCGACTACTTGGACGCCCCGGTGGAAAGAGTCACCGGCGTCGACATCCCGATGCCCTACGCCGCAAACTTGGAAGCGATGGCCTTGCCGAAACCAGCCGATATCGTTTCCGTGGCCAAAAGGACTTTGTTTCGAGGCGATTAATAATACTATTTGTAGAGAATTTGTTGTTGTGCACGTGTAAACACTTACGTAATATATATATATTTAAAATACAATTTAATCAAAGCTTCTTCTTTCTTCTCGTCATCGATCGCGTCTTCTTCTTTACTACTGCGTCTTTTCGCGCATCGTCATCAAACACATCAGGGAAACACTATTTTTGAAATCGGTTCTCACAAAAAAAATTCATCTCGAACAACGAACGAAATGGTACCAAACGACGACAACACCACCACCAACAAAACGCCTCTCTCCCAAATTCGCGACGGTGGTCGGCAAAAAACGCTCAAATCTTTCTTTTCCACGACGACGACTGTCAGTTCCTCGAACAAGAAAAAGAAGAGCGATGATGCGATGAAGATGATTCAAAAGACTTTAGGGGAGAAAGAGGATTCAAAATTATCGCACGGGGACGATGAGAACAGGAAACCAACGCATATTTCGTCGTCGTTCTCCGGGGAAAAGGAGAACACGAAAGAAGAAAAGGAGTCCATCGGAGTCGTCTTTGCAAAGGAAAAGGAAAAGGTGCATGCAATCGCTGCTGATGACGATGCGAAGCAAGTAACAAAAGGAGGTGATGTTTCCAAGAAAAATGGTGCCCAGAATGCACCTTCTTTGGCGAGCGTAAGCGAGGAGAGGAAAGGCGTCGAGATGATCGCGGAAGCCACGAGAGCGACGGGGAGAACCACATCGACGGTAAAAGAGAACGAGAGAACAGAGGAAAAGATGGACGTGGACGTAGATTTCGAGGAAGAGGAGGAGGAGGAAAATCCAATTTCCTTCGCGCGAAGGAACAAGCGCAAGCGGTCGAACGCCGCGTCGTCGATCGCGAAACGACCGACCCGGGCGACGAGGCGGGAAGAGGAAGAGGCGAAGAGGAAGAGGAAGAAAACGGTGATTATGGATTCGAGCGATGATGACGAGAACGAAGAGGAGGAAGGAGGAAGCGAATCGGACTTTGCACCGGAAGAGTCCGAGGATGGCGACGACGACGACGACGACGAGGACTTCGAAGAAGAAGACTCGCCGGTGGCAAACAAAAAGACGAAGAATAAGCCTCCGTCGGCGCAAGCTTCGAAAGCGTCCGCGACGGTAGCGCCGATAAAGCAACGCGCGTCACCGCCGAAACAACAACCGTCCTCGTCGCAGCAACAAAACGGACTCCAAGCGGACCAAATATCAAAGTTTGACGAACGAGAGCGTCGTTTGTTTTCCTTCATGTTCCCTCCGAAACTGAAGGATCAAAACGGAAACCTTTTCGAAAGCCCAAAATACGATCCAACCACGTTGTTACTCCCGAAAACCTTCCCGAAGAGCTTTCCGAGCACGGATGGCTCTCAGCATAAAATCTCTCCGGGACAGCAACAGTGGTGGCAGTTCAAAGCCACGCACTTTGATGCCGTTTTATTGTTCAAGATGGGCAAATTTTACGAAATGTACGAGATGGACGCGCACGTCGGCGTGAAAGAACTCGGATTGATTTACATGAAAGGAGAACAACCACACGCGGGTTTCCCGGAAAAGAACTACCAGAAAAATGCCGAAACATTGGCGAGAAACGGGCACAAAGTGGTCACGATTGAGCAAACAGAAACGCCCGCCATGCTCGCGGAGAGGAAAAAGAAAGACTCGAGATGCAAAGATACGGTGGTGAAACGCGAGAAGATTGCGGTGGTGACGAGAGGGACAATGATTGATCGCGTGATGGTAGAAAGTTGTCCGGATGCGTCTCACGTGTTGGCAATTTCAGAGTTTCGAAAGAATGAAGATGGGGCTATGCATTTTGGCGTCTGCGCGGCAGAATGTGCGGCGGGGAAGTTTGTTCTCGGCGCGTATAAGGTCGTGCCAGGAAGCGGCGACGAAGAAACCCTGTCGAGTTTACGAACGACGTTGTGCGAGCTGAACCCGGTGGAAATTATTTTTAGAAGGGGCGAGACGGATGCTAAAGAGTTCCCTGGACCGGCCGTGGCGGCGGCGCTCAGAGATTGCGTGCCAAATGCACACATTCGATACGTGTGTTCGTCTTCGATGACGTCCTCAAAAGGCGTAAGAGAGGAAGTTGAAAAACAAGGCTATTTTAAACCACTCGCGGCGTACCCGGATGTTATTGAAACTTTTTTTGGCAACGCAAGTAATATTAACGCCGAAGCTGCGCTCGTAGCTTTCGGCACGTGTCTGCTCTACTTGAACGATAATTTGGTCGCACACGATGTTGTGCCCTACGGAAAATACGAAACCATCGCCAACGACGAGACGTTTTTCGGGGTCGAAGGAAGTGTTGTGAATTCTTCCGCACCGCCTTCGCCATCCGCCATGGAACAAGAAGCGACAACGACATCAGCTGCGACTACGAAAAGGTTACAATACCAACACGCGTTCATGCGCCTGGACGCTGCTGCTTTGTCCGGTCTCGAGATTCTAGAAAACACTGAAGGCGGGAGATCGGGAAGTTTGTTAGAGCTCGTCTCCCGAGCGGCATCTGCACCAGGCACGCGCGTCCTCCGAATGCAATGTTGTCGCCCATCGTGCGACGCGTCAGTGATTCGATCGAAGCAAAAGGCAATAGACGCGTTGCGCTCGAACGACTCCGTCGATACGTTTCAAAAAATTCGAGCGCTGTTGAAAGCGAGTCCAGATTACGAGCGGTGCGTGGCGAGATGCGTCGGCAGCGGGGATTCAAACAGAAACGCCGATCGCGTCGTTTTGTACGAAGACATGCGCAAAGCAAAGTTGAATGACTTTTTAGCGGCTTTAGAAAGCGTTCGCGCGGTCCGCGATGTCGCCGAGGAGATCTCGAGCAACGAGCACGTGTTGGAAAAATCAAATTTGCTCAGAGCTTTAGTCACCGGCGAAAAAACAAACGCCGACGAAGAAGATTACTGCGGAGACCTCTTCTTCCCGAAAGACGAAATTATTAAAGGTTTGCGCGAGTTTGAAACCGCCTTTGATTGGGTTAAAGCGAAAGAATGCGGCCGCATCGAACCAGCCGCTGGTGTAGACGCCGCCGTGGACGCCGCGGACGAAGCCATCCGACAAGCAGATGCAAAGTTGGAAAACTGGCTCGACGAAGCGAGAGCGTTGTTGCAGTGTCAAAAATCCGAGCTACAATTCGTCACCGTCATGCGCGACACGCACATTATTGAAATCCCAGATCGATTATCTCGACGGGTTCCAGAAATGTGGACGAGAGAAGGTAAGCGAAAAGGGTTTGAGCGATTCTCGTGCGAGACGGTTGATCCCTTGAGAGAGGCGCGCGCGAACGCGATGGAGGCAAAAGAAACCGCCATGGAAGGCGTGATGAAAGGTTTAATCTTAAAATTCCGCGCAAACTGGCGCGAATGGCGTTTGGCGACGGAGTGCATCGCCGAAGTCGACGCGCTCGGCGCGCTCGCGGTGGTTTCGGATGAGTTCGCTTTGCTCGGCGAAGGCCACGCGGTGAAACCGAACGTCTCGCCTTTTCCCGGGGATGGTAAGAGCGCATTCCTCGAGTGCGACGTTTTGACACACCCGTGTGCATCTCTCTTAAACAAGCAGTTCGTTCCAAACGATTGTCACTTTGCCGCGGATAAAAACTTCCTCCTTCTCTCCGGTGCGAACATGGGTGGAAAATCCACGTATCTCCGACAAATCTGCGTAGCCACTATCCTCGCGCACATGGGCTCGTCGGTCCCCGCGAAGACTTTCAACCTCTCCGCATGCGACGCCATTTTCGTTCGCATGGGCGCGAGAGACGACTTGCGCTCTGGATTTTCCACGTTTGCGGTCGAAATGTCCGAAATCGCGAAGCCGTTGCGCGAAGCTACGAAAAATTCCTTGGTGTGTGTCGATGAACTCGGTCGAGGCACGTCCACCACCGACGGCTGCGCCATCGCTTTAAGTTGCGGCAAACACTTGATGTTGCGAAACAAATCCCGCACGCTCTTCAGCACGCACTACCACAAACTCGCGGATTACTTCGCGTTCGCCTCTAGCGCGATATTAAAACACGTCGAAGCGCTCGTCGACTCCACTCGAGTCCCGCCCCGAGTCGCGTTCACGCACAAAGTCGTCTCCGGTTCGTGCCCGAAATCCCACGGCGTCAACGTCGCTCGCTTAGCCGGTTTACCCGAAACAGTTTTACAAACCGCCTCCGCAGTCGCGTCCAGAGCGGAAAAGTCGGACGAAGAAAACGCGATCCAAGGTGGTAAAGAGTGTTCCATCGGCGCTCGAGCGGGAGTTCAGTATTTGTTCTCCCGCTTTCGAGAAGAGAAGGCGTTGTTTTTCGCCGACGACGAAAAGTCCGGAATATCGAGCGCGATCGAGACAGTTCGCGAAGCTTTGTTCCTCACTCACGAATAGACAGACCCGCGGCAGAGAGAGAGAGAGAGAGAAAGAAAGAAAGAAAGAAAGAAAGAGAGAGAAGTGCACAGTTCTATTTAAACGAAGAAACACTACATTGTACAACAGATATTGATGAAAATTTTCTCTACTTCCTCGTCGTTGCCACGTCGTCTGTCGAATCGTCCAAAACGCTCTTCCGTTCGCTCCCGTACATCTCGTACACTTTCTCTTGCCTTTCCATCCATTTCAGCTCTTTCTCCGCGAACTTTTCAAACTCCTCCGGTTTTTCTTTCGTACCTTCGTACGCATCGTTCGTCCTTCGCACGAGGTACTCGCGGACGTTGTAATCTTTATACGACTTGGCGACGCGAAGCATTCTCGCGAGTAAAGTTTGCGCGTTTTTCGTCGTCGTCGTCGTCGCGCTCATATCTTTTTTACTCCTCCGCTTCTTTTACCACAGAGTGTACTACTAATACTACTACTAAAACGAATGTTGCCGCTGCTGTTCTCGTTCGGGAGGCGCTCAAAGGCTTCTTTTACGCGCGTTTATATGCGATGGTTTGTGTGTGAGATAAAACTGAGGCATTTCTTTTCCAATGTGCGTCATACGAAAACGTTTTGGTTTGTGGTCGTCTCGTCGTCGTGTACGTCGAATCGTGTTGCGCTCTTATTTCATGCCTGGATAAACGAAGCGATCGATGAACGACTCTGAGCAGCAGCGCGAGAATAAAAAAATGCGCGCGTTCGTCCGCACCTGGCGCGAGTCTCGCGACCACGCGTTCGAGCTTTTCGACGTCGTCCTCGACGTCGTTTCCCGAGTGCCGATGTTGAAAGAGAAACGTTTGTACCCTCCTTCGTCCGAGGAGGAGGAGGAAGAAGAAGAAGAGTGCGATGACGATGAGAATAACGGTGAGAATGAGAGTGTGGTGAATATTGAGAAAGAAAAACGGACGCATCGACGACGCGTTGCGGGATCCAACTCGGTGCATAAAGAGACGGTCGCGAAACAGATGGAACAGTTAGGAGTGATTCTGGAAAAGTTAGACCGAGAGCGAGATCGAATGAAACAGTTCGTGGACGAGATGGAAAAAGTAGTCAGTCGAGGAAATCGAGAACAAACGCAATCGAGAAAAACGGGAGGAGGATTTGATGAGAAATCACAAGCATCGTCGCACATGTTTGAGTCGATGGAAAGGATAGAAGCGTCGTGGCGGTTTTACGGGGAAGAAACGAGCGCGTGCGAGGCGCTTTTCGGGTTGTGCAGAGAGGCGGCGGAAGAGGCGGCGGAGGAGAAGAAGAAGAAGAAGAACGATGGTGGCGAGGCGAGTGACGGAGGAGAGATGGTGAGGAGCGCGCGGGCGTTTTTAGAGGTGAGGAGGAAAGTAGATTTAGAGCGGCGGTGGATAGTTTAGCGGATACTAGCTTTTTATTAGCGCGTTCTGTGAATTGCGTAGTGTACAAAATTTTCTAAACCTAATAAGTTTTAAAATAACTCTATTTTCAATCGCGACGCGGCGTACCGAAGCCATCTTTCGAACGGGAACTCGAATTCTTCATCTGTTTGCGACGTTTCATTCAGCATATCTAACGATTTGGACGTTTCGCACGGGTGCACGCACACCCATCCACCGCCAACGGAACACTTTGGAAGTTTTTGTTGTCGATCCCAAGGGGCGAGAAGTTGCGCGAAGATGTCGTCGTCGTTGTCGTTATCTTTGTTGTGAAGCTTCGTCACCAACGCGCGATTAGTTTGGTCTAAACTCAGCGCCGAGCCGCTCCGCGAATCAAACGCGCGGAGACACAACACCGGGACCTCGTAGGATGGGGAATAGATGACGTCGACTTCTACTCGAGCTCTCGAGGAAGCTTTACTCGTGTCATTCTTACGGTGGCGAACAATAAAGACGACATCTTCTTCAAAATATCCTTCGTCGACTTCGTTGTCGTCCTCTTCCTCCTCCTCTTCTCGTTGTTCGTACGCCACCGTCCCAACATTTCGAAACGCCAAAAACGCGCCTTCCTCGTTCCCATCGTCGCCTCTCCCGACGTATCGACAAACCGTCGCATCTCTCTTTTCCGCGTGAGCCTTCGCAGCGCTCTCGAAATGCGTTCGAGATATCTTCGATCCTTTCCTCCCTGGCCGCGTCGTCATGTTCGCCAACGGTTAATCCGCAACTCTCTACTTCTTCCCTTTCTTCCCTCCTCCTCTCTTCGCTTTCTTTACAGTAGCGCCTTTGTCGTTCCCTCTCGCGAACGGATTTCTCTCGCCAACGCGGCCACCTCTCTCCTCCTCTACTTCCTCTTCTCTTTTCTTCTTCCTCGGCGAAACGCGAGTCTCCAACGTGGTTTCTTTCTTCGGAACAACAGCAAAAGCCGTGAATCCTCCTCCCGCTTCCGGATTCGTCCTCGTATCCGTCTTCGTGGAAGCAAAGAGCTCCTCTTTCACTTTTTGAATCTTCCCTAACGTCGCCTCTCGTTGCGCCTCCAACAAGCGTTTCTTTTCGTTCTCTTTTCGTATTCTCACGTGTTCCGATTTCTCTTTGTTCAAACGTTCCGCGCGCATGCGATGGACTTCCAACGCGCGGATCACAATCGACGTTGGATCGGATGTTAAACGCGAAGGTGGTGGAAAGAATGAATCTGTCGTCGACGGATGCTTTTGTCGCGGAAAGTCTTTCAAGCCGTTCGTGAGAGAGGATTGTTTCGGAGTGTACGACGTCGTCTGAATCGATGTCGTTTGCTGCTGCTGATGATGATGATGATGATTCGTAAACGCGCTTCCTCGAGACGGATACTTCGCGAGGGGCATGTTCTTCTTTTCGCGCTCTCTTTCTTTGTGCGTGTTTGTGAAGTTCTTTCGATGTGTGGAATATGGTATACAATTACGCGAGAGCGCGCGGATGATGTCCAGAAGGAAATAGGAAAAGGAACAGAAGATGAGATGAATACGTATTGATGAGTACCTGGTAAAGTATCCGTGTATCGTTAAAACGTGTATAAAAGTATAGTTTAAATAGAAGCGAGCGGCGCGTTCCTTATTACTGCTCCAATATCCCTTTCACTCTGACCATCCCTTTCTCGCACAAGTTCAAATCTCTTCGAAACCTTTCGATTTCTTCCGCGTCGCCTTCGACGATGACATCTGTCGTGACCTCGTTATCGACCATTTTCACTTTTACCTTTTCTTTTCGTCCGGCGTTATCCAAGTAATACTTTCCGCTCAGCGGCGAAATTAACGCCAAAGAGTACCAGAGATTCCCGCCGGGCAAGGCGATTGAACACACCAAACCAACGCACAAGAGACCAACGGCGATACAAAAAGTAATGTACGCCGCCGTCCCTCGTTCCGGCGCGATGTTCCCTTCAAACGTAATCACCTCCCCGGCGTCCGCGACCACGTAGTTGTTCCTCTTGAAGTACATCGAAATCTCTCTCGCGACGTCGTCCAACGGCAACGCGGCGTCCCCGGCCGCCATCGGACCCGGAAGTTCGAACGTCTTTCTCGAAATCTTCGATTTCGCGGACCGTTTCACCAACGAGTACAACCCAGGTGCGGATAACACGAACAAAAATAACGTCGCGTAGTAACTCTTGCTCGTTTGGCCGTCGAGGACCCCTGGAGCTGCCTCGAGACCTTCATCTGCAAAAGCTGGAAACGCAGTCACGAAGTGCGCGAATGCGGTCGAACCAATCGTAATGGACGCGGAATCGATGGCATCTTTCGAGAAGCTAAATGATGATGATGATGATGATGATAGTGCTGAGGTGTTTGTGTCGTCGTTTTCTTTGGTGTTGCCTTTCGGAGTGGTGTCGTCGCTTTGGGGAAATGCTGACGAGACGAACAACGCGCTGAATCGATTAGTCGTCGTCGAAGCTTTCGCCGCCGCCGCTTTGCGAAAAGAGGAAGAAGGAGAAGAAGAGGACGAAGAAGACGCGAATCTGGACGCGAACGAGCGCGAAGAATACGCGTTTATGCCGGTTGATGCGAGCATTGTGTGTGTGTGTGCGTGTATTTTGGATATGAAAGTGTGACGTAGTCTTGGACTTTTTTCGAGGAAAAATCACAACGCGCGCGGTATTACATGTTTTCATTATTCTAATTCTGATTCTGATTCTGGTTCTGGTACGTATAACTCTCCATCTACGTATAACTCTCCATCTTCGTATCGATAACCGTCTGGTAGAGGACAGTTGTTGTCGAGGAGGTATTGTAAACATTCGGGGTTGTTGCTCTCGTGCGCTACTTGAACGCACCAATAGTCCCAAGGCGCTTTGGCGGTTTCGTGCAAGTACTTCAAACAGTCTAAGTAGCCGCACATGGCCGCATTCTCACACGCATGTTCCACGAAGTGATCATATTTACGCTCAACAAGGTATTCGAGTATGTGGAGATGATCATTAAAAGCCGCCGATGAGGCAGTTCTCGAATCCCAAAGCGCTTCCGCTTCTTCGCGTAAGTATTTGAGGCACTCGAGATGACCGTTTCGGGCAGCACTTTCACACGCGTCCTCATCGACAGGACACTCATTTGCAACGCAATACTTTACAATTTCCAGATTACCTTCTTCTGCGGCCGCTTTAACCGTCTTATAATCCCACTCACACTTTTTCTCCTCTCGCGCCCACTTGAGCAACTGGAGTTTATTCGTTTCAGCAACTCGAGAGCAGAAATATGTTTCGTCCATCTCTGCTTGCCAGTATTCGTCATACGTGCCCCACGGATAATGCTCCCACGCTACTTTCAAAGTCGATATCGACGACATCTCATCAATCAAAAACGGTTTCTTTCTCACATCATACCCGCGAGACGATCTCTTCACCAACTTTCTCGTTTCACTATTCACTTCGTACAAGAATTTCACATCATTCAAATCCAATCTCGGAAGAATGTGTGTGAAACAAATATCGTCGTTATTCACGATCAAATCCCACAAAGAATCTCTCTGCGCAATCTTCCTCTTCCGCGATCTCGTCGCGACTCCTTCTCCAGACATCATCGTCCGCTTTTTTTCGGTACATCTTTTTGTCGCGTCCAAGGCAAGACAATCCACATTTTCGTCACCTTCAGCGACGGGTTCGCGCGGTGATGATTTCGACCGCGCGGACGAGTCAGGAGCATCAAAGAGGTCCTCACGCTCGATATTAAAGCGTTTGCACGCGCGTTTGAGGATGCGTGTTAAGATTTTTTTCATTTTCGCGCGTCGAGGAGTGTGCGCACGTATCCGGGCCAAACGAGAACAAAAGAGCTCGTTTTTCAAATTTTGTCCTACTTTTTAGGGGTGTGACATCTCTAATTTTACTATAAAAAGCGGTGCGATGGATACGTATAATATCTGGCTATGGAAACTCCTTCTCTCTACAAAGGGTTCTCGCGTATTCTCCTCGCGGCTTCCGCGATGGTTTCGCGTTTTTTACATATCGCGAACCGGACTAAATCGGTCGGGTTTTCGGGGGAGGATGGGTCGTAGAAGGGCGTCATCGGAACCGCGCTAACTTTGGCGCCTCGGCGAGCGAGATTTTTGCAGTATTGGATGGCGTCGCCGTCGACAGATTTGATGTTTTTGACGGAGGCGACGAGGAAGAAGCCGCCTTCGGGTGGGTAGACTTTCAAGCCGGAGGCGGTGAGCGCGGATGCGAGGATTTGGGCGTTCGAGGCGAGGATTGAGGCGTTTTCGTCCGGGGTGACGCCTTCGCCCGGTTTCGCTCGGTCGCAGATGTCGTTTAACGCGTCCGCGACGCCGGCTTGTAACGGCGTTGGCGTGGAAAAAGAGGCGTAGGAGTGGAATATATTGCACGCGTCGACGATGACTTTTGGGCCGTATATCCATCCCACTCTCCAGCCCGATAAATTCATCAGCTTACTCGACGTGCCAACCGTTACCGTTCTTTCCGGTAAATACTCTCGCAAACGCAAATGCGGCTTGCTTTCTAGAAACGTAGACCGTTCGTACACTTCGTCCGCGATCGCCACGATCTTATGATTCCTACAAAACCTGGCGATAATTTCCAGTTCTTCTTCGCTCGCGCAATGACCGGTTGGATTATGCGGCGAACAGTGCACGAAAATCTTTACTCTCTTGTTGCTCTTGGCGTACGCTCGTTCTAACATCTCTTCGGTCACCGCAAATCCATCCTCCGGATTTAACGGGACTCCAAGTAGCGTACACTCCGTCACCGTCGCGTGCGCTAAATACCACGGGAAGAACGGACTTAACGTCATCACCTCGTCGCCTTTGTTCAACAACGCTCGAAACACCACGTACAACCCTTCCGTCGCCGACGTCGTCACCAACGAACTGTCTCTCGATTCGTCCACCGAGGATACATTTCTCGCCGTGTCTCTGTAATACCGTTTCACCGCATCCAGCATATCCGCCGTTCCTGGAATCGGTGCGTATTGATTCGCTCGAGCGTCTGGAACGTCTCCCGAAATTGTCTTTTCGTCCATCGATATCGCTCGCTTCGCGCTTTGTTTCGCGATCGCGTTCGAACCGAAATCAGGGTACCCTTGCCCGATATCAATCACCCCTTCTTGTCGAGAGAGCGCGGTGATTTCGGCCCACAAGGCGCCCGGACCGGATTGTTGTCGCGAGAATGCGGTCGCTAACGAGGAGAGTTCAACGGTGTCGTTGCTCATGACGGGAACGACGATGGTTTTGGAACGACGAGAGGTCTGTTTCTGTCGCTCTTGCGCGAGGATGAGCTGCGGTTTTGTCGTGTGCAAACTGTGCATTTACAATGAGGAAAAAAAAGTTCGAGGCGAAGTTTTGCGTTTTGCGAATGGCCAAACTTTACTGCTACATAAAACAATCTCTCTCTCTCTCTATTAGTATTATTTCTTAGCGCTGTGCGTATTCATTTGCTGATGCGACACCTTGACTCGCGCGAAAGAGTACAAACCGAACCCAGCCAAAGCGACGAACGCTCCGAAAACCATGGATACGCTCCAATCTTTCGTCTCGCCGAATAACACGCGCGAGCATAAGATTAACAGAGCGACTTTAATGTTTCCGAGAACTGTCGTGGTCACCGCCGACGTCGCCCCGACTAACGCGAAGTGAACGAAATTATACGACACCGCGTTCAAACACCCGAGTAAGACTAACGTCAAGACTTTAATCGGCGACACGTATTCGTCGCCGTACATCAAAGCTTCCCTCGATTGCACGTCGAACGAGTTCGAGCCGAAATATTTGTTGACGAACCGATCGCCTTCTAAGAGTAAAGCGACGGGAAGTAACGCGCACAACGTCACCGGGGCGGTATAAAACGTCAGTCGCAACGCGTCCAATTTTTCTCCGCCCATGATCTTCCCGCTAAACGTCATCATCAACGCGTTTGAAATCGTCGCGGTTACGCAATACAATAATCCGCTCAACGTCCGCTCCTTCTCCTTCGATGAAACACCACCACCACCACCACTACTCGCTGCCGCGTAACTCCCACTAATACAAAACATAACTCCACCGGCGACGAAGAGTAACCCGATACTTTCGATCCCGCCCGGTACTCGTCCTTCCACGAACATCGCGCACACCGCGCACACCACAGGAATGGACGCTCGAATCACTTGATTTAACGATAACGGCATAGACACTAAACTCGCGTTATTCATCGCGATGTTCAAACTCATGAACAAACCAATCTTCACCACCGCGTTTTTCACTCTCGGTAATATCTCCTGGTGCGAACTCGCATAGCTCAACTTTGGAGATAACATGATTGGAGATAAACATATCACCGAGAACGATAAGTGCGCGACGGTGAGTAAAATCGGAAACGAAAACCCAGCGTGCCCGAGCGTGTACCGGTTTAAAAGGTTTAACGAACTGTTCAAACCTAAGTAAAGGAGGACGAGGACGAAGGTTTTCATCTGGTGATTCGGATGATGATTTTCGCTGGATGTGATTTTATCCAACGTGGTTTCCGATGCCATGATGTGACTTTTTCTCTCTTTAAACTCTCGCTCTTTAAAAGCAGGAAAAGCACCTGCACAAAAAATATCCTCTGATAGCAGGTATATGCGCGGTAGTCTTTCTCGCGCTCCTCGAAGCTCCTCAAAGAAGAGAGAGCAAGCGGTCGGTTTCTGTAGTAAGTAAAACTTCGTACCTCCGAGAAAAAAAGGAATCCCCTAAGAGAAGGGAGTTTAGGGTTTATCAGGCGAAAGGAAAAAAGGACAAAAATTCTGTTAACGCGTAGAAGAAAACTTCAGAGAGAGAGAGAGAGAACACACACGATGAGCGTTGTCTCCTCTCCTTCTTCTTCTTCTGCTTCGACTTTTCCTCCTCCTCCTCCGACGACGAGCGCGAACAATGATGGTAAAGCTTCAGAGGAGAAGGTGGAGGAGGATGTTGTATCCGAATTAGAGCAAAGAGTGAAGGACGTGGAGGACACAATTTTACGTTTTGGTGAAAAAAGCGACGCAACAAAATCAGCGACAAAATCAGCATCATCATCGAAACAACAAAGCGCGTCGTCGACGTTGTTGTTCGCAAAACTCGCGAGTTTGCGCTCGTCTTTGGTGGATTCGCGGACACGTTTTATCGCAGCAAAAAACAGCGGCAAAGAAAACGAAATCAAGCGTTTGCACGATCGATTGGAGAAGGTGTTGTTTCAGATTGCCGTCGTAGGGGTGTTGAAGAGGGAGGATGAAAAAAATGGGTACCAAAGCGTACCTTTTGGTCGAAGCGCGAGGGCGATCGCCAGAGACTGTTTAGTGCTGACGTTTTCGTTCGGTAACAGGTGAGTCATTACTACTAAGTATTAATATCAGCATTTCACGTGTTTTCTTACCGTATCTATCTTCTCTTTAATAATACGACAGACAAAGCGTCTTCCGATTCGCGAACGAACGGTTAAACGATATCGACGATTACCCGAAACGTAAGAGCGCGTTTCAAGGTGTCGTGGGTGAAAATGTGTGGGAGAAAATGGAACGGTTTTACGGCGCGTGCGATTGCTTGGAAGCTTTGATTTGGTCGTTCGGGAAAGAGCTGGGCACTGGGCAATTTTGCGATTCGGCGTGCGCGAGCGCGATGAAGGCGGTTGATAATCGGGCGTACAAGGACGACATATCGGGGATTAAAGTTGCCACCGTGGCGTTAAAGGTTGCGGCGAGATGTGTTGGGAATCCAGACGCGGTCAGTGATGGCGGATTAAAGTTAACCGCAAAGACTATCGATCATATGCGGAGAATGATTAAACGAGTTGTCGCTTTAGAAGGCGGGAGAAGAGCCTCCACGGAAATCTCGAGAGCGACGCAAGAGGCGAAGCGAAGAGCGTTGGAGTTACGAGCGGCAATGTTGATGGCGATGAAGAAAAGCGATGCAAATAGCATAAAACTAGAAATAGAAGCGTTCAACGGACGCGGCGATTCGAATAACGTATACTCGGCTGGGTATCACGCTTTGGGCGAAATCGAGCAGTACGGAAAAGGTAAAAACGTTCTGAATCTAATCGCCGAGACGAAAAATTTAGGTAATTCTGGGGTGGAAGTCATATCGGCATTCGCAACCGTGGCGAGTCAAGTGGAGCGAAAAATAGGTACTACTGCTAGCGTTGGTATCAGAGGAAGTAGCAGTCAATTGACCCAATCTACCGAGGAGGAAGGTGTAGTGGACGATATCGGAGACGACGACGATACGATGGGGGGCGAGTTCGCCGATGAAGATCGCGCCCTCTCGACGTCATCCTCGTCGTCTTCTTTGTACACCGTAAAAACGTGCTTTATCAAACCTTTGTTCGAAACGAGTGAAGTAACGACTTTTAAAGATTCGAGAGCGATACAAGATGCCGTCGCGCGCGCGTGGATGCGCTACGCGACCAACCCACAATTCAGCGGCAAGTCGTACTCGGTGGAGGAGTGCACGAGAGATATCGTCAAAGTAGGTTTCGCGTCGAAATTAAGAAAGAACGACTGTTTTGCCGCAGCATGTGGGTTGGCCGTGTTACGAGTCGCCGCGTTCGAGAAGCGCGTGGACGAGTCGACGAGAAAAGCGACGTTGAAACAAATTCTCGATATTTTACGTTGCCAAATCGTGTCCACCGCCGACGAGAAATTGAAAAACGCAAAGCAGAAGAGGAGAGGAAAATTAATCGACAATACGAACGATTTACGAATTGTTTCTATACTTCGCGCGGTGAGAGACGGGATAGATGCGATCGGGTACGTCGACGCCGAATCGTTTTTATACATAAAAAACGTGTTTTCGAGTAAGCACGGCGACGCGCTCTTTCGAACGAAATGGCGAGTGAACGAACGCGCAGGAGCTTTGGCGAAAGCGGCGTTATCTGCTGGACATGAAATGGCGACGCGAGAACTCGCGAGAACGCTCTCAAAGTTGGAAATGTTCGTCAAGTTTCCGCTAACGATGCATAATAGTGATAGAAAAAAAGGAGGAGAAGAAAAAGGAGAAAAAGAAGATGGAAATGCGCATGGCGCAGACAGCAACGCTCCCTCGTATAGATTCGACGACGAGCTCATTGCCGATGCGCGCTTTATTTGCGCGCTCATCGGTGAAAAAACGGCGAGTTGGCCGCTTGGTGTGCCCATAGACGCCATCGATCGCGTCGAAGAAGTTGGCGCGAGGCTTTGCATGTTGAACGCCTCGGCAAAAGCGAGAGAAGCTGGCTTTATTTGTCTCTCGGCATCCTCGTTAGCGCGCTCCTCGATTTTCATCTATTCGCAAAGACGCGACGAGGAGAAGAGGAAAAAGTTTGAAAACATCGCATTTGTCATCTCTTCCACGTTTGACGAAGTAGCATCCGCGATGCAAACAAGCTCTGAAGGAGAAGAAACGACGAGTAGGGATGATTTGGCGGCGGCGTGCGCAGCTGCAGAGGCTGTCGAGGCGTACGCCAGATTCGCCAGCGCGGAGGAAGAAAACGGTCGAGCGACAAAACTTATGCTCGGATCTCTTTTGTGCGCCTGCGAAAGAATTCAACTGAGAGACGCGCAAATTAGCATCGAAAATATCGAAATCGTTCGTCGAAAGTTGCTTTTGCATCTACGAGCAATGTCTGCGTACGCCTCGTGTTCGAAAGATGTCGAGAAGGCGTGCCGATTTCAAGATTTCACGCCACAGATTGCAAACTTGATTTCTAACTTTGAAGCGTTTGCAAAAGAAGTGAGGGAAGATGACAAGAATGTATTGTTCAATCAAGATGAAGAAGATCTCGTTTACGACGACGATGATACGGATAGACTCGATTTTGGACGCTTGACGTCGCTTTCTTCTTTCTTGGACGAAGCGGAACGCGAATTGCTCGTGAACACGCACGTCGTGACGTTAGAAAACGGAGACGAGACGGTTTCGCAAGCGTTTGCAGATCTGAGAGCGTACAGGGGAAACTCAAACGCACCTCCAAATTCGCCATCGCACGTGTTTGATGACAGTAAAGAGAGCGATAATATAGTGAGGAAAGATGTCTTCCCTTTTGCGGCAACCGTAGTCGACCAGATAGACGAGGCGAGTCGCGCCTGCTTCTCTCGCGCTGTAGAGGTTGCTATCGCTGACGGGGGTAAAGATGCAAAGTTACAAGCAGCGCTAGCACAACTTCTCTATGCATGGGAGGAACGGTGCATTCAGGTTATCGAGCACAGTAAAATGCTCGTAAATTTGAACTCGTCTGAGTATCGGAAAAAACATGTTTCGCTGTTCAACCACCCGAAAAAGCCTGTGTTGACTGATTTTTTGAGATGCGATGCGGCTGTATCGAGGCGATTCGCGGATATACTGAGCGTTTCTCACATGCTGCGCGAAGATGCGAACGAAAGTTCTCAGTTACATCTAAAGATGTTTTCGAGGTACTCTAGAGCACTTCAGAACGCTCTCTCATCACACGCGCCTCTCGAGTCTGCGCTACTTTGCGCCAAGTGCATCGAGCAAACCGCATCGAGCGAGGAAGTCAGAGAGCGCGCATATAATTTGTTCGAAACGTATTCACGCGATATGGACATGCAAGATACTGGTCATAACAGGCGCACTTGGAACAGCGCCATTGAATGTTTATCCCTCTCAAAATCCATCGAGCACATTGGCGCGATGTCCATCGGTGAAACGACGCTGCGCAGGCTCATCGAGGCGCTCTCAAAAATTTCTCTCAACATAGATCCTACGCACAGATCTACGCACGCGTTTGCAATTCGGGCATTAGCAAACGTCGCAGAAGTTTGTGGTAGTAGATTTGCGAGAGATTCGGATCGTGCGGTTGATCTGTCTATGCATATGTTAGATTCGTTACCCGCGCAAGAAGCGCTGTTAAAAAACGTCGTCTCTTTCGTCCCGGAATGTGGGCACCTGGCGAATGCGGCTGCTATTGCCATTGGCCCGGACTTATCGGCGGAACATAAAGTGTTCATAAAAGCGATGAATGTTGCTGCAATTATACGCGACGTGCAAAGCCATTCACGTTTTCAAAATTTCCGCTTAGCGTTGGATAACCGAAACGGTAAAGGAGTAGGTGGAGGAAAAAGAAATCCGAATTCTCAGCAGGAGTTGCGGCAGCAATATCCGACGCTGTCGGCAACGTCGAAAAACGATGATGTTGAAGATAACTTCAACGAAAGCGACGACGTTGTTTACGCTGAAGTTGTTTTTATTCAACACATGGCTATGTTTGCCCCGAACGCTATCGATATGACGACTGTCGCCGTAACGCTTAGAGACGCCTTGCGGCATTACGCGACGAAGCCAGTAGCCCTGGAAACGCTCTCGTTTCTCGCCATGAAAGACGCTCATAAATTATTATACCCAGACGATGACGAAAACAATTCAGGGATATCTTTCGAGTACGCCTCCAAGTCAACGAAATCATCGTCAAAATTTGGGTCGATGTTGTTGAGAGACATTGTAAAATGTGTGACGAAAGGCGCTTCGAGAAGAGTCATCCGAGACGCAAAGAACTGCGCGCGAGTCTTGGCCAGAGAGTTATCCATCAGAGACCCCAAACGGGCGCTCAAAGCTTTATCGGCGCTTTCCTTCGACGACCAACGACTCGTGGAAGAATCCGAAGACGAGGAATCGGAAGACGACGAAGATGCGTTTAACGACGACGAAGATGAAGACGAAGAAAACGAGGAGGGAGAAATGGACGAGGAAGAAATCGACGAATCCGATATCGATGCAAATCGTGCGAATAATCACCCGCGTCTCCCGGCGCGCATATTTGCAGCTTCGCTACTTTCGAGAATCCCTTTCTGGATTCAAGAAAGTAATATTCCGGAGCATAGAAGCGTTAAATTAAGTCGCGCATCGGATTCTCCAAACGCATATTTACCGACGCACGGGCAAAGGTGTTTCCAAATTGCGTATTCATTATCCACGGCAAGTGCTTCGAAATTGCGCGCGAGAGGATTACAAATGATGTCTTTTCTTGTCAAATTATGGGGAAATGACGAGGATCCGGACGCGTTTTATCACATCGACGACGACGACTCAGACGACGACGGAGGAGATGGCTTCCATCAGCGCAACATCCCGAGTGCGCGAAATAGGAAAAGGTCCATCAAAACGCTCGAACAATTTCAAGCACAAATCCTCTCCGCCGTTCGTGCTTCTCGAAGTTCCGATACACCGCTCGATGTGCGTGTCGCGGGCGCGAGATTAGCGGCACACGCACTCTCTGCAAAAGTGCACGGCTCGGACGATTCCGTGTCGAAACGATTGCACGCATGCATCGTTGATTTTGCGAAAGAATGGCTGCCGGTGTACCCAAAAGCTTCGTCGTCGTCGTCGTCATCATCAGCATCATCCTTGAACAATTTAACCTTAATGAACGCGTGTTGCGAAGCTGTGATGGTGCGTGCGCGAATCGCCGCGTGCATGTGTTTAGCGACGGCATACATATGCAATGAAGAAGATTCTACATCCATTCCTTCCGACGTCGTCGAGGCGTTCGTGCCTGCGTGGACGTATCTACCCCACGACGTCGAACTCATTAAACGAAGCGTAGAGCTTCGTGAAGGCTCCGAGAAACAAATGCTGGACAATATGATTATGGACAAGTTTGAACTTTTACCCGGAGAGCTCGTCACGGCGTGTCCAAGTTTAGTACAAGATGTCGCCGAGGCGTTTCTACCGTGTGTGAAAGCTTCCGTGAGAGTCAGTGATACACAGCAATGGTCGACTCTTCGCGAGCACTATTTGAAACCTATTTTACTCGCTTCTTTGGACGAACCATTCGCTGCGTGTACGAGAACTTTATCTGACGAAAGTTCCGACGCGATCGAGCGTTTCAATCCGACTCCGGATGCCAAAGAAGTAGACGCCGCGCGCATACCTTTGAGTTTCATGTTCAACGCCCGTACCAATGATGTCGAGCAAGTTGAAACCGCTTTGCGCGGGTTGAAAACGTTTGAGAACGCTCATTCTTTCGCCGAATCTGCGGCGCAAAGTTTATTAAACGACAAGCTTGGAAAAGCTGCGTTCGATTGCACGAAATCCTCTGAGGCGTATCGTAAGATTCGAGATGCCGCGATTGAGTTTTTGAATTCGTCATCATCGGCTGCTGTTCCATTCAACGGTAAAGCATCCCCGAATAAAGTGTCGATAACGACGACCAGTGGTATTACGGATGAAAACTTGCTCATGGATTTGATCGAAGACGACGTCGTCGAAGCTTCGATTTCGTACGAGAAGAAGGAAAAGAAATTCATCGCCTTGGCAAACTTACTCGCGCAAATGGAAAAAGTTAATCGAAAAAAGTTCGAAGAGATACTCGTGGAGCGCTTGGAGAGTGAAGAATCTATTTCGACAAATTTAAACAGCGCTTTGGTGGCGCTGATGGCTTTGGATGTCTATCTTGACTCCAAATCTTCTGCGTCGGAGGACGACGTCGTCGTCTTGCGAAAACTTGCGCCTTCGATTGCTGTATTTTCGAGACAAACGGCAAAAGGGGAGAATTCGGAATCCATGAACCGAGTTGATGCCGATTTGAATGTTTTATTCGTGTCAAGTACGCTCAAGTTCCTTAAAAATGCGGCAGAAAAGGATGCGAAGAACTTATCCGCGAATATCTTGGCGGCGATGTTTGCGATTGCGATTGAGACTTTGGGTACTAGTAACGTTACCAGTAAAAAAATGGCGCTGGATGCCTCTAGACTCTCGAACGCCGCGGTGCGCGAACAACCGCTCGCCGCTCGAGGCGCGGTGTCTGGTATGATTTCTTCTACGAGAGTTCAGTTTAAGGCTTTGTTGGACTATTCGAGCGGCGTCGTCGATGATTGCGATGATGGTGATGATGTAGACGAGAGAAAGCCGGGCAAGATTTCCTTGAAGGCGTTTCAATAAATTAACAAATAGCGATATGAGCAAAAGCAGTAGGTAGTAAAGTAGTAGTAAAAGCATGCACAAAATTTGATTAGTTAAAGTGTTCTGGATACCCATCGAACTTTCCAAACGGAGCATAGTGACCATCGTGATACCCTCCGTCGCATACCTCTGCGTTTTCTTGAAACCCTCTCCTTTCGAAAGCTTCCTCGCACACCTTCGACAACTCCTGCGCGTACGATAAAAAATACTGTTTGCTCGCTTCGTCCGCAAACATGTACACTTTCTGATCTTTTCTCGCAAATTTCGATGGATCCCCTCGAAATAAACGATTGAAACAACACGAATCCGGATCGCTTGAAAAAATCACGCCGACGCAACAGAAGCCGCCGCACATCGGAAGAAACCGTCGCGGTCGTTTCTGAAACTTTAACAAGTTCACTCTACTTTTGAAATGAAAATACACCGTCTCATTCCTCGGTCCGCATGTTAAGGCGCAGGAGAATTTCTCCGAACCTCTGTGTATTCGATCTTCTCCAAATACGTCGCTTTCAAACTGCCATCTCTCTGATCCGTAAAAGGTTGTGATATCGAACCCTTCAAAGGCGACGTTGCGTTCTTCGCCTTGTGACGAGGCGAAGTCGCTTTTTTCCGTGCACACGCGCGGCAGGAACGAAGCATCGTCGTCCCCATCCTCCTCGTTGTCGTCCAACCACTCGTACGGCGGCCGGTACGACGTCTTCTCCTCCGCTTCTTTCGGGGTCTTTCTCTTCTTCTTCTCGGAAAGCTTTTTCTGCTTTCGCCTCGCCTTCTTCGCCTCCAATTCTTCCTCTTCTTCGTCCGTGGTGGTCGTTTCTAAATTCAAATCCAAAAGTTTGTCCTCCAAATCCTTCGTCTTCTTCGTCTTCTTCGCGCGCTTCTTCTTGCTTCCAAAGTTTGGCATTATCGCGTCGTCAAACCCGCGTTGATCACTCTCAAAATGTGACATGTGTTTGTTTGTTTGGAAGGAAGAAAAAAAAAACGTTTGGAACAAAAAAATAAAAATAAAAACCCTAAACAAAAAATCGATCTGATGATTTTTGCTTCAGAAGAACTCCTCAATTATTATTGCGCGGAACATACGCGAAGAAGGTATATTTATATATTTATAAGAGAGAGAGAGAGAAAGAGAGAGACAATATCTCGAAATGCAATCGTTATTCGCCCAACAAATTTCAGCATCTAATGCTGCTGCTTGTGCAAGAAGATCCAGTCGTGATAAAAACCTCACGTCAAAGTTGAATGGGAGAATTGGGATTTCGAATCCATTGCAATCGTCTGCCAGCTCAGCATTAAAATCGAGTGTAAAAGGAAGAAGAAGAAAGCAAATGCGAAGAAAGATTTCGATCGCGCACCACGGAGCGGATTACGTGGCGACTTTTGAACCAGAAAACGCCGCCGCTGGAGGTGTAATCTTAGCCGCCGCGGTGTTGGGGAGATATTTATCCACCGGGGAAGCGATTGGATGTTCGCACCTGGTCTCGCCTTTTTCATTTTCAGAAGTCTCCATAGACGCTTGGGAAACGAAATTGCCCTTATTCCTGGGTATCGTAGCCACGCCGTTGGTTTTACCCTATT
>Ga0115555_1000279_pt1 | contig 34289 bp, 17 predicted proteins | sample COGITO_mtgs_1104_2_FD_87285 | JGI IMG/M metagenome (GOLD analysis project Ga0115555, IMG submission 87285) | Pelagic marine microbial communities from North Sea - COGITO_mtgs_110407 | ecosystem: Environmental > Aquatic > Marine > Epipelagic | place: Germany:Helgoland, sampling site Kabeltonne... | reverse complement strand
CGAGTTCGTCCTCTTTGGCGAACGCGCGAACCATGTTTGGTTCCTCCAGTAGCGGTACGTTTTCTTGTTTCGCGATGATGTGTTTTTTTCTTCGCATTCTGCCTCTCGGAAATGGCGAGCGATTTTGATGAGAGATTTAATAAAGCGCGCGCGGAAACGCGTCTTTTACTTTGAAACGCGAAAATCGAGAGGGGTCTCGGAGAGATATTTTACGCGGAACAGAATCGCACGGAGGAGAATACTTACCCATCGTGTGCTCGTTCGTCGAGGATATGCGAGAGATGAGCGTGGTATTCGTGCGCGCGCTTTTGCTTCACCTCGTTGTCGCCGGCCCTATCTGAAACCTCTGGTCTCTCTTTTCCTTAAAATACTAATAAATAACCTCTTTGACACGATAGGCAACCAAAACGATTTGTTCAAAACGACCAACGGTTCGGTGGTAACCATGATGCGTCACGGCAAGAAATCACCGAAACTGAACCTCCCGGCGGACCAACGCAAAGCGTTGCTCCGAAACTTAACCACGGAAGTTCTGAGACACGGTTCGGTGACGTGCACCATGGCGAGAGCGAAAGCGGTGAGAAAACCAATCGAACACATGATTCAGTTGGCGAAAGACGGCGGCGAACACAAGAAGAGAGCCGCGTTGGGGTACATTTACGATAAGGAAGTTGTGGATGCGTTGTTTGAAAAAGCGCCTGCGAGATACGGCGATAGAAACGGCGGGTACACTAGAATCGTGAGAACGTTGAAGAGAAGAGGAGACTCGGCGGAGATGGGGGTGATTAAGCTCGTATAAAAAAGTTATTATTCTAGAACACACACATACATAAGTTGATATATATATTATACCTCATTACATACTAATTAATTAAAAGAGTAACACGCATCATCATCGTTTACTTCTTCTTTTGTTTTTTCTTCGCGCCGCCGGCGGCCCCGGCGCCTTTGGTCGTTTTGACTCGTTTGTTTCCGCCTTTATCTCTCGCCATTTGTTTCAACTCTGCCGCGCGTTTCCTCAACTCTTCCGCGCGTTTCTCTTTCTTCGCGAGACCAATTTGCATGGCTTTATACAACTCTCTCTTCTTTCTCGGAAGTAAAGCAGATCTCAAGTGGTCCAACTCGGCTTCTTCGCCTCCTTTTTGGACGCGTTCGCGAACAATCTTGTCTTTTTCTCTCATGGCCATTTCCGGCGTGAGTTTCGATTTCACTCTCTTTTCGCCGGTCTCGTCGTCGTCATCTTCGTCGGAGGAAGACTCGTCCGGGTCGGAATCTTCCGATTCGCCTTCCTCGCCCGGGTAGGAGTCCGAATCCGAATCCGAATCGTCCGAATCGTCGTCGATCTTCTCGTTCTCCAACGACTTTGAATACGGCACGCCTTTGATTTCCTTCTCGAGTTCTTTTCTGTGCGTCTCTTCTTCTTCCTCTTCTTCGGTTTTCTTCGGCTTTTTCTTGTCCGTTCCAGACGCCGAGGACGGTAACTTCTTTCTCCCTGGAACGCCAAAGTCGTGTTGCAACTTCATCAACTCCAGCAAGTATTCCGGGTAATACCCTTCCTCTTCCGGGTCGACGAACGGCGATAAGTGCGGCGGCGGTTTCTTCCCGGGGAAATATTTTTCCGTAGGGATTAAGATTCTATAGTTGGCGCAATCGCACACCCACTGCGGAACGACAAACTCACGAGAGATTTCCGCGGCTGGCTTTTGGTCGTTCGGCAACGGGCGGTCCATGATGACGTGCGTGATTTTATCCTTCTCCTCGTCGACGTCGATGGGCGAGCCTTCGCCTTCCCAACACACTTCGCCGCCGAAGGACTTTACGATGAACACCATCGCTTCGCGAGGACACTCGCGTTTGATGAGAAAAGTCAAACCGTTGAACAAATTCGCGCGTCGTTTTCGGTCTAAAATTAACAACTCGCGATCGGACAAGTTTGCGTTTCGTTCTTCGTCCGTGATGGTTGTCGCCATTTGCGCGTCGGCTTCGTCGCCGGTGGTCATCATCTCGATGTTTTCCTCCATTCGTAACTGTTCGTTTTCGCGCTCGCGCTCGCGTTCAGCCGCTTCTCTTTCCGCGATATCGTCCTCATCTTCGCCGTCTTCAAACTGCGCGATTTCTTTCAGTTTCTCCGCTAACGTTTTCTTTCTCTTTTTCGGTTTCTCTTCGTCGTCGTTTACGTCGTCGTCTGCTTTCGCTTTTGCGGCGTTTTCCCTCGCCTGCGCGACTAAAGTGGCGTTTTCTATCTTTTTCTTCAGTTCGTGCACGATTGCTACCGCACCAGTCGCGGCATCCTCTAAAGCCACGTCCAAGACTGGCGGGTACCTCAAATTGTCCTCGTGGTACAACTGATGATTGACGAACGTCGTCATCGAGATGTAAAACTCCAAAAACGTCAACATCACGCGATAATCCACGTCTTCCGGTAACGTTTGCTGCATGTTGTGCGACACTAACCACACGACCGGTTCGCCTCGAATTTCAGCTTCGTAATAAATGCCCTTCACGGAAATGAAAACTTTCCTCAAAGCGCGTTTTCTCGTCACGTACGATTGAAACTCCAAGCTCAACTCCCTCGATTTCGCGACGATATCTTGCGGAATCCCGTGCCTTTTCGCCGCGGGTAACAACGCAAACAAGTGCACTAACGTTAAACAATCGTCCAAATCTCTCAAGGCGTCGAGAAACGTCGGGTACCGTTCCTTCACTAAATGGTCCAGCGTATACATCGGTTTGTGTTCTCGCAACCGGTCCACTTGGTTGAAGTGTTTCTTCGCCTTCGCTTTCTTAATCTTCCTCTCGTGCGCGCGTAACTCTCGAAAGGTTTTCATCAGCGGTTCGTGGAGTAAAAACGCGATATCTTTCGCGTGGTAATACGTTTTCCCTTGGCCTTTGACTTTCTTCTTCGGTTCTCTGGGATGTATTCCTTTGAGAATGCAAAGTCGGCGAAAATCGCTCAATTTCAGCTGCAGTTTGTTCAGCGCTTCGTTCCTGGTCACGTATCGCGATATGTTTGAAGACGAATTGCGGCTTTTTCCTAGGTTGCCTTTTTTCATCTTCAGCTTTGATTTCGCGAGGACTTTCCCCGTGCCGTTGACTTTGTTCTTTTTCCCGCCTCCCATCTTGTTTGAGATAGTCGTGTGTGCGTGTTTCCTCTTCTCTGGTTTTAAGTGGTAAAAAGTGGCGGCCGTCTTTCGTTTTCTCCCCAAAAAATCAAGCTGCCCCAAGAGAGAAAAAAGAAGAAAAAAAACACAAGACACAAAACAAAAAATTTCATCAACCCCACCAAATTTTTTTGGTCGTCTGGCAGTTTTTCACTCACTCGCACAGTCGAACGAAATCCTCCGAGACTAAATTTGAACCGCGAACTCGCATCCGTTTCGACTGCTTAATAAACTCATTCCGAGAGAAAAAAAGGGCAACAACACTTTGTTGTTGAAAAAAGCGGTTTGTTCTTTCGGTTCCTCTTCTTCTTCGTCGTCGTCTTCTTCTTCAGAGTGATAATAATACGTTTGAAGAGAAGAAGAGCTACTGAGGAGATATATAATACACACACGCACAAGCGCGTACCGTATCATCATCATCTCCAGAGAGAGAAGTCTGCGCGTAAAGAAGTGCACGGACAAAAGAGAAAGAGAGAGTAGTACATTTACTTTTGCAGAGAAGAGAGTAAAAATCTTTCCCCATCCGTCGTCGTTTCGGGTGAGGGTAGAGAGCGCAGAAGCAAAATGATGGTCTCGGAGACGACTTTAACAACGCGCGAACAACAACAAAGAAGAAGAGAGGACGACAACAACGCGAAGACAATGATCATCGCAGATAAAGGAGGACCCGCGTCGACGACCTCGAACGCCTCCACCGACGATAAAGGCGGCGGGTTGGGAGATTCCAACAGCAGATACAGAAGCGACGAGGAAGCTTTTCAAAACCCAACGACACGAGGAGAGGGAGAAGAAAATGTAACGACGACGACGTTTACGAAGAAGAAGAGAAAGACGGACAAAGAGGAGGAGGAGGACAAAAGTGGAGAAGCAGACGAGAAAGACGAGGAGGAGGAAACAGAGGAGGATGGTTTTAAGACAAAGACGAAGAACGACGTAAACGTAAACGAGATTAAAGGTGGAAAAGAGGAGACGCGAGAGGAAGCTGTCTCTTCGATGTACATTAAATACGAGAGTTTATTCGACGCGGAGAAAATTTTCAGCGGATCGTCGAATAGGCAGAAATCAGTCGCGGTGTCGCATTACATCAACGATAGTTTAGATCGGTTGGTGTACGGGTATAAACACAAGTCGAACGTTCCTTTACACGTGTCGTTCGGGCAGCCGATCGAGAGGATAGCGGTCGGGTGCGGGTTGGAAGAGGACGATTGGGAGGAGTTGGAAGGAGTTGGGCTGAAAGAACGGACGAAAGTTAGGGAGGAGATGGAAAAGAGGTTTAGGAACTCTTCACCTTCTAAGGAAGAGGCGGATTTCGGAGAGGATGTCGCGGAGGAGGATGAAAAGGAGGATGAAGAGGACGAGGACGCGCGAGATCAGCAACGAATGATGATGCACACGAACGCGGACGAGTTGTTGGATCACAGCGGAGGTGCCATGGAGGAAGAAGGAGAGGACGACGAAGATCAAGAAGAGGAAAACGACGATCGCAACGGGGACGATTCGGGCGGCGAGTTTGAAGACGACGACGGCGAAGAGGGCGAAGGAAATCACGGTTACGAGTTCAACGACAACAACAATCTTTTCTATAACAACGGGCCTTTGCCTTCGTTTGGCAAAGATTTGAACCACGCCGCCATGTATGCGAATCCAACCAAACGAAAACGACAGCAACGCCAACACGAGAACGACATTAACAACAACAAGCAAAAGATGAACAAGAACAGCAGCATGATTGACGCCCACCAGTTTGATATTGCCGTAGAGGCGGGTACTAACAACGGAAGCGGCGATTGGACCGACGATCTTTCCCTCTGGGCGGCGCTCGATCACTTAGACACGAACAATAACAACAACAACGAAATCATCACCCCGCAACAACATCAGCAGCACCACCAGCGTCGCTTGAGTGGCTTGGGTGTCGGCGTCTCCCCGCCAAACAAGAACAAAAGCTACGCGCAGCAAGCGAACAACGCGCACGATATTGCCACCGCGGTGTCCAACTTGCCGGCGACGACTCAAGCGAACGCCGTTGGCGCTCCAACTTCGGGTACGACGATTATTCATCATCATCACCATTATCCTTCGAATGGTTCGAATAAGAACAGTATTACCGGTGACAAAGAACAAGGATCGTCGTCCTCCATCGAAGCGGTGTTGAAAAGATTAGAGCAGTTGGAGAAGAAGTTTGTATCCCATTCGTCAAAGGCGAACCCACGAGAAGAAAAAGAAGAAGAAGAGGGAGAAGAAAACGTGGCAAACACGACGAGAAAGATGTTATTTGCTACGAACGAAAAAGCGGCAAACGATGACAACGTTGTCAACGCGAAGAGTAAGGACGAGAACACCAACGAAAGCGGTAAGAATAGCGGAGGAGGCGAGATGTCGCTCTTAGAACGACGCGTTTCGGATTTAGAACGATTGCTCAGAGCGTCCGAGTTGGAAAACTCGACGTTGAAGAGAGCTTTGCATTTCTCTTCGCAACCGACGAACAAGGATAGCGACGAGAAAGAACAAAATAACAACAAGAGTTCGGCGAAGAAGAAGATTGGTGCGACTTTGTCGCATTCAAACGCCGCGGCGGGTGACACTAAAAAGACGACTTCAGAGGATGTGAACAACAACTGTTACGACGATTCGCACGGCCTGTCCAACGGAAAGTCGGATAAAACGAACGAAGAGACGTTGCAAACGCTCAGCGAGAAAGAAGATAAAGACGACAAGTCGGAACGAAACGACGGCGGAAGAGGTGGCCTGATGACGGAAGATAAGCGACACCCTTCTGAAAATATTCGCGAGAACGCGGCGAATGTGGACGGCGTTTCGCCCGACTCAAGCTTTTACGTGGAAACGAACAAGCAGCAAGAGAAGACCACGAATACGAATCGCGAAGAAGGGGAAGAAAACCAACTCGGTGCTGCCAAGCGAAGTCTCGATCGAGAGTTGATGTAAATTGCGAAACAATCTCGCTTGTATACGACTAATTCATTCATTTATACCTTTGTAATATTAATCTAATATTAAATAACATACACATAACAATTGCTAATAGCTCTTCAACAAAAGCTTTCTTCATTATGTCTACTCTTCTGCGTGCGCACTTTGCCGAATAGATTTCGCTGCTATGACTTTCCATTTTTTTTTCTAATTTCCTCCTCAACCTCCTCTAAAAATTTTACACCTACGCCGCCATCGCCTGAACGTTTCCTCCCTTTACTCTTCTCGACCAACATCTTTTCAACTTCTTCACAGCGGGTTCTAAACTCCATCTGTCGCCTTCTGGTCCGAAGCAAATCAACGCCGCCGGCAAGAACAAAATCGACCACAAATAACTGCTCGTAATCGTCATGGTGATTAAAAACGCAAACTTCGAGAAAAATTTCAACACGCACAACCACAACATCGACCCGGAAATGACGGTAGTCATCGCCGAAGCCGTGACGCTGACGCCCATAATCATCAACGCTCTTCGCGTTTTCTCGCCTCGAGTTTTTGCAAACAGCTCAGGTGCTTCAGTGTACGCGTTGGCTAAATGCACGCAATAATCGACCGATAAGCCAATCAAAATCACCGCGGCGATGGATTCGCCAATGCCTAAATCCCATCCCATGAACCCTCGAACGCCGACGCCCATGACGGTAACGACGACGCCGGCGATGGTGACGGTTGCAATTGCGCCCGTGAGAAAGTTCATGGTGGAAAGGACGAGAACGAGATATGCCATGACGAAACAGATGGTGACGCCTTGGAAAGTGTTGCGGACCAACGCTTCTTGCGTGACCATCCACGTCCACGTAGTGTAAGCGGTTTGTATGGCGTTTTGCATTCCAGGCGGAGCTTCCTCGTTCATTGTTTTCACCCACGCCTCCCAGACTCGAAACACGGGTCGAGCAACCTTCGCAGTCGTCGGGTACTTCAACGTGGTTTGCACGGTCACTTTGACGAAGAAGATGTCGAGTTCGTTCTCGCCGGGGACGATTGGTTTCGTTTCATCGTACGGTAAGAAACCGATCGAGTTTTTGAAAACGTAAAACCGAGGATCTGCTCGAAAACGCCACAATTCTTCGAGAAATGTCGTCTTATCTTCGATTGGAAACACGAGATTGCGTTCGTCTTCGATGTACGTTTTGAACGATTCCATGAAACAACTCACGCCGCTGGCAGTTTGTTCGTCGAGGCTCTTTTGCGTGGCATCCACTTCTTCTCCCTCGGTATCAGCATCGTCTGACGACGACATAACTGGTCGAGACATGACTAACAGGCCATCTTGACATCCGCTCGCGTCGCATGGTGCGATTCGCAAAGCCTCGCACGCGTGTAAGAAGTGAAGCTGCGAAGCCGGCAGAGTGATATCAAACGTTTCGTCTAGTTGCAACTTGCCAAGCTGTTCGATGTCCCAATGGTTCGCTCTCGACGTATCCATACCGTAAACGCCAAAGCAGATATCCAAAGGTACGACTCGGTCATCCGCGGAAACCGAAAAGCGTGTGCGATCGTTCGCGTACGCTTGCATCAAATGCGCCGTCGGGTACCACTGCTCTTGCTGCGCGGGCGTTTCGAGTTCGAGCGCGAGTTTTAACGAAACTCCTAGCAACGTTAAGAAGGCAGCTATGACAATATAACAAACTGGACGATAACTTATGAACGCGTAGAACTGGTTTCGGAAGAATCGTTCAATTGGGCGTAAGCGTTTGATGTTCGCCTCGGAGTCGAGCGTATCCATCGGTCTCGGTATATTCGATGACGCGTTGTCCTCGCCGCCGCCACCGCCGCTCGTTGCAGCTTCTGTTCCTTTGCTCATCCCTCCTTCCTTACTTTCGTCGTCAGTTTTCTCTTTGGTATTCTCTTCATCGACAGCGAGGACGTCTCCCAAAGATGCCATGGATAAAGTGGTCGTCGCCGTCTCTAAATCGTACCTTTCAGTCCTCTTGTAATCTGCTTTCGTGCAAAAGCAACACACTTTGTATTTGTCCAAATACAGATAGTACAGAAATAAAGCCGGTGGAAACATGAACACGTTTACTACAAACAGAACGGCAATCATTGTCGCGCTTAGAATTCCAAACGCGGAAATCGGCATGACTTCGGATAAACTCGTGGCGAAAAAGGCGCCCATGGTCGTGAAACTCGTCACGAAGATTGCTTTAGATGCTCTTCGAGAGGTATACAACACTCTGGTCAACGTCGAACCTGAAACCGTTTCTCTAGGTTCAAATTGCGACTGTTTATACGCGTCGTAAAAGACGAAAACATCATCTGCGCCAACACCCAGCACCACAAAGATGGATAAAATTTGTACGTTGCCGAGGTACTCGATGCGATAAATGAGCTTGTAAATGAACAAAGCCACTGGAAACGAGCAGATGATTTCAAACATTCCAAGACTGGCGATGAAGAACGACCGAGTGTGAAATGCCATGTAACACCATACGGCTAGAATGGACGCAAACGCCCACGCCAAGTCAAAGTTTATCACATTCGCCGCGTCTTTCGAACGCAAGTACCCCGCGTACCATCTCGTTTGCATGTTTGCCTTTTCACCATCGGCTTCTTCGTACGCTTTATTATCTATCGCTTTATTCATATACGGCGTGCTCAGAAACTTAGCTTTCATCGCGTATCGATTGAACAACTCTTTCTCTATGTCGTCCAAAATCGCCTCGCCTATAACTACGCCTTGTTCTCTCTCTCTATCTTCTTGCGAACTGTACCCGATAACCGGCGCGCCCATCGGATACCGCGCGCGAGTGGCTCCATTTACCAACGTTTGCACATCGAACGCTCCATCTAAGAAATATCCGTACATTTTCTTATTTTCCTCGCTCCCAATCTCCCTGACGACTGCGTCGATATCCTCGACCAACTCGCCTTCGCCGTTTGGAGGAAAAAACACGCTCACCGGCGTCAACGGTTTCACGCACACGTCTAAATAACTCACAGAGGAGTTGCTATAAATCTTCTCGATATCGTCGGTAATATCATCTTTCATCACTTTTGGGTCTTTCAACTGACAATACTGTTTATATTTCGGATGCGTGACGACGATTCGGTGAATTTCCCGCATCGCCAACAAGTTCGCCTTCGTAAACACCGTCTCGGCGCCGTCGTTACTGACGAATTGGAAAAACAGAGAACCTCTCTGCGACTCCTCGCCTCGCTCGTAAATTACATCCGAGGATGAATACCTGTGTTGTCGTAAAGTTTTTTGAGATTATATAAAGAATATATGTATAAAATGTCAGTCCTTTTCCTTCGCAACGCTCAAGACAACAAAACCTTCCCTCCTTCCTCTTTAGGGGAAATTTGTCGAAGAACTCTCTCTTAATCTCTCTCGAACACACATCATCCGATGATGAAGCGCACGCATCTCTCCGAAAAGGAAGCGTTGTCCTTGCGTTTTTGTTCATTCACGTCTGATGACGAATCGATTTTTCGAGAGAAGAAGGAATACACTCCCACGGATAAAACTTCGACATTCCCCAAACATCTTTCGGTCGACAGAAAAGGTCAAGATACGATGCGATGCGCGGCGACGACTAATAATAATAAACGTACTCTTCGACCAATCTCGTGCCTTCTGCGGCTGCATCCGCATCGCTGGTGATCCCATCTTTCAAAATAACCCACTCTCGATCGTTCGTTTCCACGAATTGTAACTCGTCGTTCAAAACGACGGTTAAAATGCATCCGACGGCGACGAGGACGATGCACGTCAACGCGAGGAGTGGATTTTGGTGCGACCACATCGCGTAGCGTTCCAGGAAGGTTCGTTCGTCTCGTTGTGATGCGTTTCTTTTTTTATCGCGCGGCATATTCGTAATGGGGGTGCTCTTGTCGTCTTCGTCTCGGGAAGAACGAGTCGAAAGAAACCGAGACACCATGGTGAGGTCCTCGTTGGGAGTCTCGCTTAAGCGCGGAATATTCCGGCGGCGACGTTATAGAACGACGAGGGGTTGTTGCTATTTTTGTTTTTGTGACGAAACACACAGCTGTTCTTCTTGTGAAAACGTTTTTTTTTACGCACGACAGGCGTTGACTTTTCAAAAATACGACGAGTTGGATCTTATGATGATTCTGGGTTTCTTTTAGGTACCACGAGTATGTCATTGGGTATTGCATACGAGCCGCGCGAAATATAATTTGCCATCCGTGCGCCGTCGACCTGATGATCAACGAGACGATTTATTATACCACGCGCGTGGATGATAATCTTTTCACGTCTTCGTCAAAGTCTTTCTCGGTATCTAAAAGGAACCCACAGAGTCGGTGGACAATTAAAATTCTTTGAACGTCGACGCGTTTAAACCCTACTTGTGTTTTTAAAACACAGAGAGAAAGAAGAAAAAAAAACGGAACAGTCTCTTTCCTCATTCGTCGGAGTATTCACGCATCAGCATCAACAGTATTGGGCACTTAAACAAAGCGAGAAGAAGAACATTCGCGCTTCGTCAAAAAGAACAACATTATTAACAAAATCAGCGAGAAGAGATCATCAGGTCGAGTTTGAGGAGGAGGAGTTGTTGGTCTCGTTTTACGCGTGCATTTACCGTTTGCATCTGAGTTTGAAAAATGTCATTCGGAGAAGAAGAGAACAACGAAGAAAAAGCGATGACGATTGATATTCATCAAAAGCGGCCCTCGCATTGGGTCGCCGAGGAACTCGTGCACCAAGGCGAAGAGTCGTTTCAATTTCACCGCGGACCGCGCGTCGGAAAACGAGAAAGTTCTTTAACGCTCTTTCGAATCGTGAAGAAACTGTTCTTTCCGTCCAAGACTTTGATGACACGACAACAAACTTCAAGGAAAACGCGGGAAACGATCGCTCGAGAGATGCAAAGAGAAGAGGACGAAAAAGCAAACGATTCAGCATGTATTGAGATGCCTTCGTCGATTCGCGGAGATTACTCTTTGTTGTGGTTGCGAAACCTGCTGAAGGAGCACGAACACGAGTCGGAAACGACGCTGGATCGAGACGTCGTCGGCGCGCACGTGAAGAATATGTGCGAGAGTTTCGTGTACGTGAGCGAAGACAAGAATGATCCGAGGAATGGCGGAGATGCGTTAAGAGAAAGCGCCCGCGAAGTTTTGGAGATGTGTTGCGTGCATTTGGGTGCGTTGAAGGATATAAATTGGGAAGATTTCAGTAGGAGGTTGCAACGGTTGATGCCGACGGAGCAGTTTTGTTCGAAAGATGAGGTATTGAACAAGATTAAATTGGAGTTGTTTGAAGCGACGCGACGCAAAAATCACGCGATACTTGATCAGAAAGCGAGAAAGAACAGCGGGAAATTTAAAAACGCTTTGAGACAGTTTATGGAAAGGACGATGGATAAAGTGAACTTGGAGCTTGCGAGCGGGAGAGCGACGTCGATTGATCAACTCGCGATGCATCATCAGGACGGGTGGTTGAGCATGAGAAACGCGCACGTGAATTGGAACAGACGAAAAGGCATGGCCGGCGTGGTCGGAATGAGGAAATGGCCAAAGTGTACGGACGTAATCGCCGAGGAGGGTGATTTGGACGTTTTAGTCGGAGCGAAATCGGATGACGAAGTGGAAGAAGAAGATGAAGAAGAGGAGGAGCCGCGACGACAACGACAACAACAAAATGAACTTATACTATCTGAAAACCGAAGAAAACAGCCAAATCCGCGTAAAAACTGGTCCGTGCTCGGCAAGAGGAAGGTTAACGATGTCGAATCATCGGAGGAAGTGACGGAGGATATTCCTATGCCGGTCTTACCGCCAAACAAAGGACGCAGCAAGTCGACGTCGAGAGGCAAATCTTCGAATGTGACGCCGATGTTGGAGGAGTTGGCGAACGCCACGCTCCAAGCCGCGAACCGAGAAAATCAGCAACGAGGAGAACCGAACGTCATCTCGCAACCGTCCGTGAGAGGCCCATCGAAGAAGAGAGGTGGAGCTGCTCCTCTTTCCAATTCGCCGGCGAAGCCAACGGTAGTACTCAAGAACGACGGTTTCGACGCGCTCAAGAAAGCGCTTGAGGAAAGAGAGGCGAGGAAGGAAGCGGAAGCGGAAAAGGCAACGGCTATTGCAGAGAAAATGGCAGCAGAAGCCGCCGTAGAAGAAGAAGAGGAAGAAGAAGAAGAGGAAGAGGAAGAAGAGGAAGAGGAGGAAGAAGTCGAAGAAGAGGAAGAAGAGGAAGAAGAAGAGGAAGAAGTCGACGACGGTTTTGCTCGATTACGAGCCGAATTGGAGAAGCGCGAAGAGGAGAAGAAGAAGAAGAAGAAGCCAAATAGAAGCGGGTGGGCGTTCGTAGGTAAACGAAAGGAACCGGAAAAAGAAGAGAAAGAAATGTTAGATGAGGACGACGAGGAAGAGGAAAACGACAGCGACATCATACCCACGCAGCAAATCGGCGACGACGACGACGAGATGCAAGACGCAGACGTGATTGACTCGCAGCCGCGAGAGAAAAGTAATAACGTCAGAGGTGGATTCTTCAAGTTTTTTGGCAACAAGACACCGTCGGTGGCCCAACACCCGGTGAAGCAACCATCGCCGACGAGAAGCGGAGAAAATGTGAGGATTTCTTCTCCGCGAGAGGGAGGAGACGACGATGGTGATGATCTTCCTCAAATGCAAATAGACGACGACGACGACGACGACGACGAAGATGAGCCGACCGCCTTCAACGAGCAAAAGATTGCCCTCGTTCCCATGGTGGTGCAACAACAAAGCTACCAATCTCCACCAAAACCTCAACAGCCGAAACAGCGAGTACAATCGCCGCCGCAACAACACCAATACCACCACCAAAGATCATCGCCTCCGCAACAGGCACCGCGACGAGTCACTGGCAAATTCTCCGAGGAAGAAGTTCTCGCCGTCATCCGAGGCGTCGAAACGTACGGTCTGGGGAAGTGGAAACTCATTCGAGAATCCTCCTCCGACGGCGTCCTCCTCGGCCGAACGCCCGTGGATATCAAAGACAAGTACCGAAACTTGAAATCTTCAGATTTGAAGCGCGTTTTAACCGGCGTCGTCCCGAGAAGTGCGAGCTACCCGTTCGTCGAGGAACACTTCGAGAAGGTGAGAAGGGCGGCCGAGGATGCACATTAGGAGGAGAGAGACTCCCATCATACCTAGCGGTTAAGAGAGAGAGAGAGAGAAACTCAATTTTCCTTAGAATTAAAGCGCGATAAATATATAACACATACACACGCAAATCTGTAATACTCTCTCTCTCTCGGGACTCTCTCTCGCTTTCTCATGTCCTCTTCTGAGGAGACAAATAAGAGGAAGATGAAGATGAAACTCATCCTCCACTTCCACATCCAATCCGCGAAAGGCATTCGATCCTCGCGAACGAGACGCAAACGACTTTTATTCGTCCTCGATGTCGACGGGTTTGATCAGGAGCAACGTAAACATCGAACGAAAATCATAAAGAACACGGAAAACCCTCGTTGGGGGGAACGAGGACGCATGGATTTAGGTTTTATGAGTAATACGAATAGAAACGAGAAGATACGAATGTCCGTGTGGGACGTGAAGACGAAAACGAACCACAAGTGTAAAGGCACACGAGCGATTGCGATGAAAGATTTAATCGGCAGTATCGATAAGTTTTTTACGAACGATAAAGAGGAGAAAGAAAAAAAGAACGCGTTAGACGTGGAATTAGAAGGATGCACGAGAGGTATTGGATCGGTACAAGTGGAATTGACGTTTACGAAGGAGGCGGTTTTCGTCGCCGAAGAAGAAGAGGACGAGGTGTTCAAGACGCCCATTTTGAAAGTGAAAGAAGAGGACAAAGGAACTGTCGCGATTGAAAAGAAGAAGTCTGAGAAGGAGAGCGACGATGTAGAGGACGAGAACGACTCCGACGACCCGTCTAAAGAGGAACTCTTGCGTGAACGCGTAAAGAAAATGCAAACGGAATCGATGGAGAAGAAGTTGGAGCGCATGGAAGATCCGGACATGTTGACGAAAGAGGAGAGGCGAATTTTGACGGAAGGCGCGAGCGTGGCGAAGGATTTAGGCGCGAAGTTGCCGAAATATTTCGACGACGTGTCGTCGGCGTCGAGGGGTAACGGTCTGTCCCGCGACGCGGAAGAGGAAAAGGTTGAGGAAGAGGACGAGTGGGAGAACGCGCTGCCGACAAAGAAGAAAAATCCAAAGAAGAGCGAAGCAGTATCGATGTCACCGGTGAAGAAAGTTGTGAGTGGTAATGATTCGTTACGAAAATTGGAAGTCGTCGATGCGTCTATCGATCTCCTCGAACAGCAGCAGCCGTCGTCGCCGACTGTGATTCCAGAACGAAAAGATGTCGCGACATCTTCATCGAATATTTTACCGACAACAGACGAGAAAAAGAGTAACGCAATGAACGAACTGCGGAGGAAACAGTCCAGCGAACGCATTCACGCGCGCGCTGTTGCCGCTCGAGAGGCGTTGAGACAGTCCAAGTCGTCGCAAATCAACGATGAGTTGGACGAGTTATACGAACGCGTCGTCGTTTCTCCTTCTTCCGGCGGAGGAAAAGAGAACACGACGCATCGAGGGACGGCATCGTCCTCGGAGGGTGTCACTGTCAAAAAGGCTACATCTCTACATTTGTCCTCTTCCTCTGAAGAAGGAGAAGAAGAAGAAGAAGAAGAAGAAGAACCCGTCGTTTTCATTTCCTACGCGGAAAAACCAAAACCGATGACTCTGGCCGAAGCGGAGATGTTTCGAGACGCCAAGAAAGTCTCGCAGTTGATGCAAAGAGCCGAAAGCGCTTTCACGAAGTGGATGTGAGAAGAATCTATATGTATGCGGTATTACGTTATCACGTGCGCCTGTTCGTTTTCGTGTGTATATTATAGTAGATGGATAGTTTGTAAGTTGTAAATAATAATCAAAAGCTCGCTAAAAATTGTTCGTGTTTGTTTCATCAAATCTTGTTTTTATTAAATCTTCTTGACAATTTGCACGACGTCTTCGTCGCTCAACACGTGTTCTTTCCCGACTTTCTGCGGTCGATGCTTCGCGGAAATCCCCCACACGTTCGCCTCTTTGAAGTTCTTCACCATGCTTTTGTGCAACGAGTTACAGAAATCTTCCACGGTCACCTGTCCTTTCTTCAAAATAATCGGCGCGTCGTACGCCGGATTCTGCCCTTTCGGTTTGGTATAAATTCTCGTCAAGTTCAAATACTCCCAAATCTTATCCAACAATCCGTCCAAATTCCATTCCTTCCCACTCGATACCGGCACGTAGTGCGGCACCTCGTCCAATAATTCCAACTCTTCCACGGTAATTTGATCGATTTTATTCACCGCGTATACGCACGGCGTGTATATTCTATTCCCTTCGATCACGTCAATCAACTCCTCGTCCGTACAATTCTCATAAATCTTCACGTCGCAATTCTTCACGTGGTACTCCTCTAAAATCGCCTTCGCGGTGCTCTCGTCCAACCACGCCGGATCCTCGCCCGATTTCGGCTTAAACGGTAACACGTTCACGCCTCCTTTCTCCTTCACCGTGTAGCTAATATTCGGCGGTTTCTTGTTCAATCGAATCCCAAACCCGTCCAACTCTTTCTCGATTAATCTTCTGTGCGTTAACGGTTTCATCGCATCTAAAACGACCACGATCACATCGCACGTCCTCGCGGTCGAAATCACTTGTCTCCCTCTCCCTTTCCCGTCCTTCGCGCCTTCGATGATACCCGGTAAGTCCAACAACTGCACCCTCGCTCCTCGATAATGAATCACTCCCGGAACGCACGTCAACGTCGTGAACTCGTACGCGGCCGCTTCCGAGTGCACGCCCGTGAGTTTCGTCAACAACGTGCTCTTCCCAACCGAGGGAAAACCGACGAGACCGACTCGGCAATCGCCCGTTTTTGTGACGTCAAACCCTTCGCCTTTTCCGCCGGATTTTCCCGAAGGTTCGATGAGTTCCCGACGGAGTTGCGCTAACTTTGCGCGTAACGAGCCGAGATGGTTCTCCGTCGCTTTGTTCTTTTGCGTTCGAGACATTTCGAGCTCGATCGTGGCGATCTTTTCCAGTATTGCCGACATTGTTATTCTCAGAAGGTATCGTGTTCTTGTTCGTAAGTGCGTACGTGTGTCTGCTCGTGGTAAAATTATGTGGATGGATTCGATCAAAAAGAAGGAAAAATTGTGTTTTACGCGCAGAAACATTCAGTATTGGCTGATGTGATGGTACCAGTGAAAAGGAGTAATGTGTCTGTTCGTAGTACCAGGTACAATTAGTATTCTTTAGATGATTTTATCACGTGTTGGAGTATAAATACTATTCGATTGAAAAGAAGGAAGGATTGGAGTACAAGCGTAAACGACAACAACATTTTTCATCGGCTGATACGATGGTACCTTACCAGTCATTAAAAGAAGTAGTAATGCACTGATCAAATCAAATCCGGGTCGTGTAGGCGGATATAAACGCATAATACACCCAATGGATGATTATGATTAAGCGCCAACACCGCCGGCGATGCCGACCAACGCGGCGGTGACGACGGGCGTCGCCGCTAACACGGAACTGACGATACCGCTCAACGCGTAACTCAAAGCCGCGTACGGCAACGCTTCCGGCTCTTTACTCACCAACGCAGCCGTGCCTAAACCGTGGGAGGAAGCCGCGGTGGCCATGCCTCTGGAAATAGGGTCGTTCGCGCCGGATTGGTCCAACACTTTCGTGGCGAGCGCGGAACCGAGGAGTCCGGTTAAAACAACCGCGGCGGCGGTCAAGGAAACCATTTCTGGATGGCCCAAGGACACGGTCACCGGCATCGCTAAAGCGACGGTGACGGATCGTGGGACCAAGGCGAGAGAAATAGCCGGGGTCAAACCGATGAGTCGACCTAAGAAGGCGGTGGAAAACATAGCAAACGTGGACGTGCCGACTAAGCAGGTAAAAATTTCCAACGCGTGTCGTTTGATAATTTTCCTCGCGCCGTAGACTTTAAACGCGAAGGAGACGATGACGGAACCTAAAAAGGCCATGAGGATATCGCCGGCACCCATGGCAGATAACGAGTTCATGTCCGTAAACGACACTCCAGATTTATACAGTTTCAAAGTGGCCTGGTACCCGGCACCGGTGCACAAACCCATGATGTATACGCCGAGGTTGGATAAGACCGCGCACGTGACAATCGGGTTCATCTTTGCCTTCACTTTGTCGACGTTACCGATTAATAAGGACGACACCGTCGCGCCTACTAAACCAACAGTGACAAAGAACGGTTGGTACGCGTCTGTGGCGGGTAACCAACTCGCTGAAAGGTAACTCATCATCGTCGTAAATCCAACCAACTGTTTGACCAAATCCGTCGTCGGCGGTTTCGCTTTCTCTTGCGGCAAAGGTTGCATCTCGACGCCAGTCATTTCTCTCACCTTCGTGGCTAACTTTGCGCTAAACGCGCACGTCACCACGAACCCGACGACGAGTAAACCGATAATCTTCCCGAGCGTCGCCGCTTCCATCGTCGACACGACCAACGGCAACGTCACCAACGAAGGCACGTAAAACACCGGCAACCAACTGGTAATCCAATCCATCGCCGGCGCGAACAAGTGGCACACCTGCGCGGACAACGAGCTCTCCTCGTCTTTCGCCAACGCATCCATCGCCAATAAAGCAAAAATCAACCCAAACATAACCACCAGCGGTCCAGGAAACGAAATGCCTTGCGATAAAACTTTCTTCGAAATCACTTTATCCAAAACGAACAAAGTCCCCGTCGCGCCGAACAAACGCATCAACCCGTCGCACTTCGTGCTGAACTCCGCAAAGTTCTTATCCACGTCCGTCGTTCTAAACATTGGATAGTTTGCTTTTTTCGCGCGTTCGTTCTCGAGTAACTTTTCCGCGTGTCGTTTCATCGCCATCGCGTAAAACGCCGTCTTGTCCTCGTGTTCGACTTTGTTCGTCTTTTCAGGAGGAGGAGGCGTACTTTCAACCGCTTTAGAATTTTCGGCAGCTTTTGCGGCAGCAGCAGCGGCGCGTTCGGCGCGAAACCTCGCCGCGATGTCCTCGTGTCCCGCCGCTTTGACCAGCATCGCCTTTCCTCTTTTAAAGCTGTTGCTTCTCGAACGTATTCTTCTCGTAGATGATGCGATGTTTTTGTTTCCAATCGTGTTCTGCCTCGTCGAATTCTTCTCTTTCGTCTGAATCGTCCGCACAGATTTTGGTGACGATGTCGCGGCAAAAAAACGCATCGAAGTCATCATTCTCGCAGTAGTAAAAGTAGTAAAAGTAAAAGTAAAAGTAAAAGTAAAAGTGCTCCTCTTCTCTCTTAAAAGTGATGTGTATTTAAGTGCGTTTAAATTCTGATGCGTTTATGAATATAGTCTGACTCATCAGAAAAGAGAGAGAAGAAATTCAAAAAAGACTGAAAATCTTTTTTTTTCTCACCATGAAGAAAGGAGAGCAAGACACGTGGTGTTTTGTAGGGTTTAATAAGAGGATGCACTCTTTTTTGCTTTCTCATGTTTTGAGTTGTCTTAGTATTCGGTCGTCCGAGACTGTTTGTATTGTTATTTAGCGGGAGTAGGAGTAGTGCTATTAGTAGTAGTAATAGAGTCTAGTAAAATATTCTCTCTCTGTTATACTAAAACGTTCTCTTACTCACAACCCCGGGGTACCCTCGCCAGACTTTCCCGACGTCCGGGTGCCACCCTCTCGCGCCGACTCTTAAAGCCGGGTGGGTGTAGATGTCGCCGCCGAAATCCGTCGCCGGCGCTTTGACGGTTTCGCCGAGCGGGACCGACCACGAACGCGCGTCACCGAATTTAGCGACCGTTTTTTGCCACGACGTGTAAAGGTAGTACGGAACCGTGAGGTAAAGGAACATCGCGGGCGCGTACGCGCTCTTTGCAAACAACACCGAGGAGACGAACGTCTGCGCGATGACCAACGACCACATGATCAACTCCGCGCAGGAGTAAAACACCGTGCCGTTGGATTCGTATCCGCGTTCGTAGACGTACAACAAATGATACCTCCAAATGATGAAGTTGGTGAGGAAGAAGAACGCACACACCGCGGCAATCAGTGGTGCGATGACAGCAAACGTCAAGCCGAGTAAAATAATCACCGAAAACAAACCGCCTTCTCGTCCGGCTCTCATTTGTCGAGGCGAATATTTCATCGTTCTATCTCTTTTCGTTGGCGTGCACCCGAAGCAGCACCGTAAATAGGTATTGACGGTGTAACAAATCACCCCAGGGTGTGGAAATATCAACCTGTACGTGGGAATAAACACCGCTCGGTAGAAAACGAAGGATAGGAAGAAATTCGAGGACAACGGCAAGACGGTGCCGAATTGTTGCTGCAAACTGCTCACCGTGGTGCCGTTTTCTAGAGCTTGTTGCATGATCCCGGAAATCGCCCCACCGGTGATGCCGCCGATTAACATGTTCAGTAAACCCCACAAATAGTAGAATTTCATGAACCTTTGATCGGTGGCGGAGAGAGACACGTGGACGTTTTGCGCCTGCACTAAATACAAGAGGAAGAAGGACACGGCGAAGACTTCCCACAACGTGAGCAAAATCGGCGGCAAGATACCAGACACGAGCAAACGTAAACCTTCGACTTCTTTGTTATCGCAATACCACTCCAAGAACGTTTCGATGCTATCGCTTGGAGCTTGCAGCGTGCACGCGGAGGTGATCATGGTCGCGACCAAAGTCGAAGGAGTGAGAATCAAAATGACAATCGCCGGGTAGACAAACATGAAACGAACCGCCGAGGTCCGTTTCGGTTGTAACAACGTTTGCCAGTTTATATCCGATGGGCCAGGCGCGGGATGGACGACGAATTCGTTCGTTCCGCCACGGTGTAACAAACACTGCGCCGCCATGGCTGCGGCCGTTTGCGTTTCAAACACCGCGAACGCCGATGGTCCGGGGACGCCGTTCCATGCTTTTTCTCTCTCCTCGAGAATCATCGAGTCCACAACTTCCAATTCGTGCTCTAAATCTGCCAATTTTGACGATCGATCCGAGCTCGTTTCTTTTTTCCTGGCCTTTGGAATGGTGAAAAACGTCGGGCTTTTACCTAACGATCGATTCGATTGCGATTCGATGTCTTGTAATTTCGCGCGGTCTTTTTCGCTCGCGCTGCCATCAACGCTTCGTTGTCTCAGAAAACTCATCTCCCGTCCAAAATCAGCCATTTTCTGCGGATCCTCACCGAATGTGGCGCATTTCCCACGCATTTGTACGAGTTTGTTGTTGATCTCGTCTCTCTGGTCTAACAAACGATCGGTTTGCCGATGATCGTACACCGGAATCATCCCGCGAAACTCGCTGCCGAAAACTTCGTTGAACATGCGTTCCATCGCCGCGTATTGTTCATCTGCGTACGCTCTTTTCGCTTCAGTATCCTCCTCTTCTATCTGCTGCGATCTTCCGGGGTCAGATTTCGAGCTCGATCCGAATTTGGTGAGAAATTTGGCGGAGAGTATATTCCTCAACGTCTTGTGCCGTCTTGATTTGAACTTTGGAATGTTGGTCAACAAAATCACGTAGTTTTCCGCCCAAACGGAGATTAATTTGCGACTTTCTGGATCGTACGTGTTTACCGATCTCGATTGTTGCACATCCGGTAAAGCACCGATCATATCGCTGTAACTGTATTCTACGTTTGGATCTTCGCTGACGTCCAAACCCGTCCACCATTCGTGATCGATGGCGACGTCGCGACCGTCGTTGTTTTTCGCGATGGCCGCTTGCACTTCTTGCGCTTGACGAATGGCGTTTTCGAGAGACGATCGACCTTCGACGACTTTTTGCGCTTCGCTCAAATCTAAGTTATAATTCATGTTTCCGAAGGAACCTCCGGAACCCGTACGTCGATGATGACCGCCGCCGGTGTTTTGACGAAACTGCTTTTGGGCGAGTTTTTGCGGAGAGAACATGCCGCCACCACTCTTGTTATCATTCTCTTCTCGACTTGACATTCTACGGTGCGCTTGAGGCGGATTTATTTCGGTTTGAGAGCTCGATTCTTCATTCGTGCTCATTCCGCTCGAAGTGTTCCTGTTCAATATCGCATTTCTCGCCGCCGCGGCTTCTCGGCTATACGTTATGGACGAGGTCAACATGTTTACATCGTCGTCGGTAATGTCCAAAGCGTTCTCGCCGTCTTCTTCATCGTTACTATTATTATTACGAGTATGATTATTATCACGAGATCGACCTGATATAGTCCGAGCGGCGCGATTGGCTTGCATCATCGAAGATCCAACCACTGAGCGTCCTAAATTACCCATATCGCCAAAGATGCCGAGGATTCTTCTCCCGGCGCCTCGAGTGTTCGCCGGCCGTTCCGTCGGCGCATATCTCGAACTACCCGCGTGTCGGTCGAGTTGTTGTCTGGGATTTATCCCCCGCTCTTCGTCGTCGTCGGAATCGGCGTCGTCTCTAATATTCGCAGACTCTGAAATCGGGCCTGGCGGCGATTTACTATTTCCTTTCAGAGGACTCGGAGAATAGTCTAACACTTCATCCTCGTCGTTAGAAGTAGGAGTAGAAGTACCGCTTGTTGGTGATGAAACCATCTTCTCAGCTTCGTCGTAATCAAGCTGTTGCGGAGATGAATTTTTGGGCGAATTCCGGGAGAATAATCCGCCGCTACGTTTCGTCACCGACGAGTTCGGAGACGCCGTCGCGGCGTAGGATTCCAAAGAAATACCTACCGATGATGGAGACGACGGTTTCTTCGACGCCGCCGCCGAAGTGGTCGACGGAGGTGTGTTCGTAATCGTACCCGCAATAGAAACACCACCAGAAGACGTCGGCGAGCTTGGTAGTTGACCACCATTGCCGTCACCGGCTTTCTCCACGTGTCGCGGCGGTGGTTGGTTCTTGCTTGGCATCCTTTTTTCCTCGCTAGTACTGTTTAGTCCTGCGCTGCCGCCGCCGCCTCTACCGCCGCCGTATCGAAACAATCCCTTACCGCCACTCGCCTTACTTTGTCGCGCTTTCACGGAAACGACCGAGCGCGCGGAAGGATCCTCGTCAGTATCAAAAGCGAAATTACCGTCGTCTCCGTCGTCTCCCGCTGGCGAAGACTGACTCCCCAAACGCTCGCGACGGCTCAACGACGCGACACCTTTCGACTTGAAAGCTTGTGATTTGATCATCGCATTGGCCTTTGCTTTCGCCGACGCTGCCGTCATAGCTTTTGACCCGAGCGACGTCGAACGCATTAAAGACATCGATTTCATCAACGAGGACCCCGACCCTCGACCTCCATCGCCTCCTTCATTGCTATTTTTATTATTCCCACCACTCTGGCTGCTATTATGACTACTGCTATTATAACTCGCGTTGTTATTGTTGTTGTAGTTGTTATTATTGCTCCTGATTGGTGAAACACCTCCGTATTCAGGCATTTCCTCGCTTCCCCTTCTCGTCGTCGGCGATGGAATGCCGCTTCCGCTCTCTTGCTTCTCGAAAAAAGTCACGCTCCCGGTGTGGCCGCCATCTTTCACAATCGCCGGCGCATTTTCCAAGTCCAACGAACGCAAATCTTTCGATCGTTGTAAACTCGGCACTGCCAACGTCCTCACGCCAACCTCCTGTAAATTTTCTTCAATCTGCGCCACGTCCATCTCGTCGGATACGTTTTGGCCTTGTTTCACCAATTGCACTAAAATCGATTCCGGTTGGTGCACCGCTCTCCATAAATTCGTGTCTCCTTTCGTGGTCAAATAGAGCTGTCGTAAAATCGTAAACGATTTCACGTGTTTACCTACCAACCACACGACGTACAACGTAATCAATTGAAAGAAAAACACGTGCAACCACAACAAGCTCGCCTCGTCCGGCACATTCGCCGCGGTCGTTTGCATCAATATCGATCGAATCGCTCCCGATAACGTCGTATCTTTACCTTCCAACATATCTTGTTCGTACTGCGCGTTAAGTTCGCTACAAATCGCCATGTGCACTGGAATAAAAATCGCGCACACGACCACCGCTACCGGGAAGAAAATCTGCACCCCTAACTGCGCGACTCTCAAAAACGCAAACCCGTCCAACCCGGCGGTTTGTATAAACTCCTTATCGCTCACTCTCAACACGTGCACGATCCACCCGTACAAATACGTCACGTACGCTTTGCTCTGTTTCAAAAACCAGATCACCCACAGGTACGAATTCGACAACTTCCTCGTCGCCGGTATGCCTTTGCGCCAATCGAACTCGGCTTTATCGTACGGCGGCGGCGGTCTCGTCAGGTTTCGCAAGCGCAAGCGGCCAAAGTAGATTGGATTGGCGTGTCTGTACGCGCCGAATAAAGTTAACACCACGAACGAGGCGATGAAATAATCTGTTGTTTTTGTGTATAGAGAGAGATGTTTTGTCAGCGTTTCCATCCAATGTGAAAAGAGGAGTTCTTGTGCAAAGAAGAGCAGATATTTGAATCTCATCATCATCCTCCGTATCATCAGCGCGCGCGTGGAAGACAAAAAGACGACGGCGATAAAGATGACGATGATGCAAGCAACAATTGCTCTCTCTCTCTCTTAGTATTGTTCTTGTTGTCAATCGTCTCAAAAAGAGCCACAAAACGTACACAAAAGAGAGTAACTGATATCGGTATCCGAAACGTTAAAATGCGCGCTCGTTTCTACCCAAGGCACCGGCGGCGGTGGCGACGGCGACGGGGGAGGCGGAGGAGGATGAGGAGGAGGATTGGGAGGCGGGAACGGCGAAGGTGGCGGGAACGGAGATGGTGGCGGAGAAGGCACGAGAGACATTATTACGTGTTATTCTCTGTCCGAAGCGTCGAAAGTGGTGGTCGAGGCAAACGAATTTTGAAGATTTTTCAAAGGCTGCCCAAAGAAGATTTCAAAAGAGTTCAACTTTGCGGTAAAGAGCGGGACAAGAAAGAGGACACAAAGAGACACTCTACGCGCCGCAAGGAACACACAGATACAGTATACGCATGAGTAGTAGTAGCAGTAGTAGTATTCTTATAAGTATTATAAGTATTAAGCTTCGTCGAGTGCAATTCTCGGACAGATGTTCATGCTTTGCAATTCCTGAAACAACAACTTACACGCGTACGGGACTTTCAACGTGGCGACTTCGGCTTTTATGCCGCAGCTGTGACAACAGTCTCTCCCGCTCGCTTTGTCTCGGTACGCGAGTAAACCGCACGTGACGCAGACTTGCGCGTCGAAGACGTCGGCGGAAATCATGAGACGTTCGAGAACTAACGCGGAAGCGCCGTAGCCGATTAAGCAGTCGCGTTCCATTTCGCCGAGGCGTAAACCGCCTTGGCGGGCGCGACCTTCCGTGGGTTGTCTCGTGAGAACGACGCGTGGACCTCGAGCGCGCGCGTGCATTTTGTCCAGGACCATGTGTTTGAGCTTTTGGTAATAGACTGGACCGGTGAAAATTCTCGCTTGGAGGTATTCGCCGGTGAGACCACAGATTAAGGTTTCCTTACCGTCCGAAGCGTAGCCGGCTTTGAGTAAAGCTTCGCCGATTTCGTCGACGGACTCGTTCTTGTTCGTCGTCCCGGCGGCGGTGGCGGAGGATATGTCGTTGCTGGCAAACGCAGAGGCGTCGCGGAAAGTGCCTTCTTCTGAGGCAGCCTTTCCGGCGAGTAACTCGATGAGTTTACCAACAGTCATCCGCGACGGGAAACCGTGCGGGTTCATCACCAAGTCTGGGCATATGCCGCGTTCGGTGCACGGAAAATCTTCCTGCGGTAAAATGGCACCGACGACGCCTTTTTGACCGTGGCGAGAGGAGAATTTATCGCCAACCTCTGGCCGTCTCGTGTGACGCACCAACGTTTTCACCACGAACTGGTTCTCGTCAGTCACCGTGAGCATGACCTTGTCCACGACGCACTCGTCCACTTCCGGTCCTCGGTAGACTTGCGGAGCTGGACGAAACTCGCGATCGGGGAGTTGATCGGGATTCGTCATCGGGTCTCGAGTGTTTATCGGCATGTGCTTGTTGATGTAAATGTCTTTGTTTCGAATCCTCACCCCAACTTGCGCGTACCCGTCGTCGTCCAACACTCGGTAGTTTTTCATCTTTTTCATCTGAGTTATCGACGGTTTCAACACTTTATCTTGCGTTCGATTGGCGTATTTTTTCATCGTTGCCGAGTATTTCCTAGAGACTTGACATCGACCAAAGCCTCGGTCTAAGGATGCACGGTTTATCACTACCGCATCTTCAATGTCGTAGCCAGTGTTTGATAACACCGCGATGACGGCGTTTTGCCCCGCGCCTAAACGATCGTATTGAATCAACTCGATCGTTTTCGTTGTTACCAGCGGCTTTTGCGCCGAACACAACGTGTACATCAACGTATCCATCCTGTTCAGTTGATTAAACGCTAAATTGCCCATGGCTTGTTTACCCATTGCGCACTGGTACGTGTTTCTTGGACTTTGATTGTGGTGTGGAAACGGAATGATCCCGGCGCAGACGCCTAAAAGCGTAAACGGTTCGATTTCGCAGTGCGTGTGCGCACCGGCGGTTAAATCCTTCTCGTGCAATGCGATGTACGCGTCGTTTTCCTCGTTCACGTCTAAGTATTCCACGTACCCTCTTTTCAAGAAATCGTCAAATACCCACTCTTTGTTTTTCAACGCGTCGAGATGTTTTTGTTTCATTTTCAATCGACCGGTGGTTTTGTCGACGACGATTAAAGGTCGACAGACTCTTCCGCCGTCCGAAGCTATGTGAACGAAACCTTTCGTCACGTGGACAGATACAAACTCGCTAATGCGACCCGACCGACGCAGTTTTCTAAATTTAAGCGCGAACTGCTTCGGTTGCGACACGGAACCGAGTATGGAACCGTTCAACAACACCAGCGCGCTGTCCTTCTGGTGCAACTCTTCGCCGGCTAAGTGTTCGAGGAGTTCGCAACCGAGCGCGCGCGCGAGTTTTATCAGAGGCTCTTCGTCGGAATCCGTGGTGACGTGCGTCATGAGCGCTAAATTTTTCACCAACCCGCAACTTTCGCCTTCCGGAGTATCCGAAGGACACAACATCCCCCACTGCGACGGTTGTAACGCTCGAGGACCACTCACTTTACGAGTTTTTTCAAACTGCGAGGTGATTCGAGTCATCATCCCAATCGCGGATATGAAGGACAAACGAGAGAGAACCTGAGTCACGCCTTTACGTTCCATTCGAAATCTTTTGACGGTCCAATTTCCAGTCGATATCGCGTGCTCTAATCCGTTGCTAATAGTATCTTGACGTATGCACTTAACGACGTCAAACTGCTGCGCGCGATTGGCTTTTGATAAAACCGCATCCGCTTGGCGCTTTAAATCCGCGTTTAAACGTTTAAAACAATCTTCAAACAGCAGCGCTAACAATTGCCCGGCTAATTCGAGCCTTTTATTTCCGTAATAATCTTTATCGTCCACTTCCTCGGGATTTAAATTCGCCAACAAAATACGTCGAATCATCACGCACACGTACGCCGATTTCCCTCGAAAATCGTAATCTTCCACCGGGACGTGCGCTAACACAACGCCGGCGAAAATATCTCTAGCTTCGTCCGAACGCGTTCGTCTGTTTATATTGATATGATTCGCGTTGACATTATTTTCTTTCCCTATTGGTGCGCTCCCGTCGTTGTTGCTGTTGTTTTTATTATTCGCGTTCGCTCTGCTATTGGCGTTGTTATTCACTCCCATGGTTGTCGGTTGCCCTGGCGTCGGGCCTTCGCTCGCTTCGACTGCCGCCGCGGCGGCTTTCCCGTCCTTTCCAGCAATCGCAGCCAAACGCCACTGACTGGAGCGAATCCTTTGCCCGCAATATTCCAATGCCTCGCTTTGCGTAAACACGTCCAACGCGGTACACTCTTGTAAACTCGGCGCTAACAAACTCATACACAACGGATCGCTCCCGCCGGCGGCTTTTTGCATCAACTCCTGGTCGCTTTCTAAACCCATTGCTTTTAATGCGATGACTATAGGAATATCCTCTTGGAACGTGTTGTGTTTTAAATACAATTTGCCTCCTTTCTGCACGACATTCGTCTTTGATTTGCGCTCGTGCGTGCTTGAAGTTATGCTGGCGCAAATTAACCCTTTCGCGTCTCGTTCGATAATCACTCTGTTCTTACTCAACTGCTCTTGAATCAAAATCACCTTCTCGACTCCTTTCACGACAAAATACCCTCCAGGATCTAAGGGACACTCGCCTAATCTCGCCAATTCGTCTTCGCCTTTATTCCTCAAACAACACCGAGAACTCCTCAACATCAGCGGAATCTTTCCAATGCACACGTCGTGCGTCGTAATAATATCCTTCCCTTTCGTATACTCCACGTCCACCATCACCGGTGCCGCGTACGTCATATCTCTCAACCTGCACTGTTGCGGCGTGATATCTTGTTTCACCATCCTCTCGTCCACCGTTTGCGGCGACCCGACGGAGACGTTTTTATACCTCAAGTAAAAGTTCGGGTCCGAGTCGCACGTGACTTTGTTGTTCGCCTTGGCGGAGACAATCTTCTTGATCTCCTCGTCGATTAAGTAATCGAACGATTCGATGTGTTGACGAACTAATTTAGTTGTTGTTCCAAAGAGTAGTAGTAAAGAGATTTGTGTTACATGTTGTCAGTATTTTTTGTTCCTCGCATCGAGAGCGAAACCACCCAAGAGGAAGAGAAACGAATAAGACGAAAATTTGTCTCGCACCTAACCCTCTGACTTTGAGAAACGCGGGTAATAACTCGAACTTATCCTTCATCGTTTTGATTGGTTTCGTTCGATCGCCGGAGTATAAACACTCTAAAGTATTGTTATTAGTATTATTGTTTCCATATTCTGATGCTCCTCTTCTTCTTCCTCCTCCTTTGTCTTCTTCTTTGTCTTCGGCGGCGGCGGAATGTTTCCCCATCGGAGCGAAACTCTTTTAACGCTCTTCTTCTTCTTCTCTGCTGCGTTTATAATAATAAAATCAAAAAACGAACGACAACAACAACAACTATAACGAAGCTCTCTTCTTCTTTGTCTACTCCGTTAAAGAATGTACATTCCACGCGCAAGACAAACACGCGTTGTTGACAGTTGTACAAGAAAAAATGAGGAATTTTTACATCAGAGAGAAGTCAGCTCTAGAGTAAAAATTAGTTATAAAATACTTCCGTGCGTTCATCAAAAAGAGTCATCAACAAAACGTTTCAGTCCATGGCGTCTAACAACACTCCTCCAGCAGTTTTAGTCGTAGGCTCCTCGTTTTCGTTTTGAAAATCTGATATATCCTCTACTCTTCCTCCTTTTCGAGTAGTATTTTGTTGGAGAAGTTTCTGACTGTCCTTCGCCATATCTCTTTTCAACGCGTCGAGCTTCGCCTTCTCTCTTCTTTGATCGGGAGGTAAGAGAGGGAGGATGGGTTTACCGAGTTTTTCGGCCTTAGTTAAACCGTCGTCGCCGGAGGCACCTATCATGGCGTGGTCGGTATCTTCCTCTTCGGAGTAATCAGAGTCGTCGTTTTGTTGGTTCTCGAGTAACTTTTTCTTCTTCGCTTCGGATACGCGCAACGCTTGGACTTCTTCCCAGGAGAGTTGGGGCGTTTTGTACGTCTCGAGAAACTTTTCGCCTTTTTCATCGAGAACTTGCAGAAATTCTTCGGTTTGGCCTCGGATTGCTTGCGGGTGTTGTAACAATAAATCGAGTTCGGCGCCGTCCAAGGATAACAGTTTATCCAATACGCATTGAGGTAGTTCCGGGTAATACTCTTTGATGCGGTCTTTCATCCACTCGTAATAGTAGAAATATTTCGGTTTCGGGCGCATGTATTCCGGGACTTCGTTTTCCCACTTATCTTTGTCCAAAAAGGTTAAAGCGAAGACAGAGCCCTTTCGTAACGCAGCTTTGACTGGATCGGTTAATCGAGCTTGCATTTTGTCCGAGTACGATTGGTAGATTTGGATGGCGCGAGCGCGCGTCGTCGAGAAAGACATAGAGGAGGAAGGCGTCTTCTCGTTATCTTCTTCTTCTTCTTTCTCTTTCAACGACAACGCTTCTTCGGTTTCCAACGCGCGTTTGGCAAAAAGTGCGCACGCAACTTGACTCTCGACGACCAAGTTATCGTTTTCGTGTCCTATACCTTCTTCGCCGCCTTGCGCGATTTCCGTTCGCGTGATGTTTTCTTCGACGAGTAAACGGTCGCAACACAAAGCGCGTTCGTAATGAAAAGCGCCGCCGAACGCGATGACGTCTTTGCACATGTACGTGGCTGCTTTGACGTCTTTTGCGGCTTGTATGACATTATCGGCGCGTAAATACGCTCTAGCGCGAATGCCGGACAAAAATCCACGCGCGATTGATTTTCGTTGGCTCTTCGTAAACTTCGCAGAAGTTGATGAGTTTAGTTGGAATACGGAGGATTCGACCCCGTTGCGTAAAGATGTAAACTTTAACCACTCGTCTCGCACGCGTTTCTCTTCACCCACCGAGTATTCAAGCAGTAACGAGCTGACACGTTTCTTCGACATCCTCGCGCTTTCCGGACGAATCAACGTTAATCCCTTCCCATCTCGCGAAAATGTCAACGGATTTGGCGTTTCGGCGTCAAAGATGCGCCGGGCGTAATCGTCGCAAATGAACTTGATGGAAACTTGATCTCGAGCGACGAGTGCTGCGAGAGCCTCGGAGAGGTGATTCGTGTTTTTATTGCTGTTCTCTTTCTTCGGGGACGCGACTTCTAACGCGTTTAAATACAACTCGCACGCGCCATCGAAGTCCTTTCTCTTCTCGGACGCTTTCGCGCACCGAAAATACGCCTTGCGCAATCGAAACCGTAATTCGTCGAGTATAGATCTTTCCGCCCCGTTCTGCTCTTCTTTCTGCAACGTGCCTTTTAATATACTTTTAGCCATATCTGCGTCGTTGAAAGACTCTTCAAAATGCTCTAAAGAGTACGCGCAAATCGATCGATTTAATAAAACTCTCGACGCTTCGATCGGATCGATCGGGTACGACGAAGTCGAAGTCGAGCGGCTCGTCGTAAACAAGAGCTGTTCCAAATACGCTTTCGCTTTCGTGTACGAGTCGAACGCTTCCGAGTGATTAGACGTCTGTGCAAAAAATAGATTACGTGGGGCATTACATTTAAAAAAAAACAAAACGTACTCGAAACTGCCCGTCTCCAATCCTCTTCCATTCATGCACTTCTTCCTCTACGCGCTTTCCTCCTCCCTTTTGTTGTTGTTGTTGTTCTTGTTGTTCTTGTTGTTGTTGCTTCGTCATCGTCGTCGTCATCGCTTTTGAGGAGAGCAGAAGAAAAAAAAATGAGATGTGATGTCTTTTTTTTTAATGAAAAACCAAAAAGCGTTACGAAAAAAAGGCAGTCTCGCGACAAAAAAAGCGCAATCTGCTTCTTCAGAAAAAATGGGAAAGCGCTCGGACGCCTACCAAGACTGCTGCGAAAGAAAGTCGGGTCGCAGTCGACGACGATAGAAAGAAGAAGAAGATAAAGATGATAAAAAAACGCGCGCACATCGCGTCCACGATCTTAGGCTTGGATTATGAAGAAGATAAAGAAGAGAATGGAAAGGTGTACTATTTAAACGCAGACGCGAAAGATAAAATCGATTTCCGAGCGTACGTGGCGCAGATTCGAGACTTTTTGTTGGGAAACTTTAACGTTTTCTCTTCGACTTCTTCGAGGACTACACTCGAAGAGAGCATCGACGAAGGTAAAGGAGGAGGAGAAAAGAAGAATTCAAAGAAGAAAAGAGCGAACGTGGCGTTAGCGATGCGATGCAACCAATCGTTTCTGGCGCACTTCCTCGCTGTATCTGAAATCCCCTCGGTAGACTTTACGGTTTTATTGAACAGTCGATGGTCCTCGGAAGAGGCGCGAGCGGCTATGGAACACTGCGAATGCGAGATGCTCATCGCGGATGAGTTTCATCTGAACATTTGGAGCGAGTTTGACGGCAGTATGGATGTGAGTGAGCGTTTAACGGTGTTGAAAGCGAGACCGTTTTACTCGTGCGACCGCGGGTTTCGCGAACGGCACGACATCGCGATGAAGAAGAGTTGGTTTCAAAAAGAGGACGAGAGGAAGAGGAAAGAAACTGAAAACGCGACGGATGTGATTGGGGAGTTGTTTGGGAAGGTTTTAGAGCTCGTGAAAGGTACGACGAGTGGTGAAAAGGATGAGGAAAAGGATGAAAGCGGTGGGAGGGATGATGAAGACGAGGAGGAGGTGCGCGGATCGTTTACGCTGGAAGATGTCAACGTGGTTGAGCATTACACGGAAGAAGAACAAGAAGAAATAGAAGAAGGTGGGAATAAGGAAATCATCAAACGTATGGTGCGAGCAGAATACCGGGATATTCGAAACAATTGTTGCCTCGTGTTCACCAGCGGTACGAGCGGATTCGCCCCGAAAGCAGCGATCCTTTCGCATTCCAACCTTGCCGCCGCGATCGACTCGAAATTGTACGATGAAAACGGCCCTCAATACGATAGCGAGGACGTTTATTTGCACTGCGCGCCACTTTACCACGTCGGTGGTCTCATCAGTGGACTCGCCGCAATAAAAGCAGACGCGAGGCACGTCTTCCTCGAGTCTTTCGACGCTCGATCGTTCTTACAAGCCATAGTGACTGCAGAAGTCACCGCGTTCATCGCCGTACCGACCATGTTGCGCAAGCTCGAACGCATGTGCAAAGATGCACACTTGATTCCCCGGCCGACGACAATTTCTTCCACGGTTCAAAGCAACCCTTCGACGTTTAATTCTGTCAAGAAAATCCTCGTTGGCGGGGGTCCCATGCATGAAAAAGACGTCGCGTTTGCGAGAAAGATCTTTCCAAACGCCAAAATCATCTCGACGTACGGCATGACCGAAGCGACGTCGTCGATTGCATACGCTGATTTGACGGATATTGAGATGACACCTCTAGGTAGCAGGACGGCTTCGGCCTCCGACATGTCTTTAGGAGACAACTGGGTGGTCACTGCAAACTCAAACGTTAATCAAGGTAAAATCATCGAAGGTCTGTCCGTGAAAATCGATCGTTTAGGCCAGGAAAATGAAATCTTGATACGAGGCGAAACGGTGTCAAAAGGGTACTACAACACACCCGTAGCTCATTCGTTACACGTCGACGATAAATACAACAACAACGGGTACTTTCGAACTGGTGATATCGGAGAAGTCTCCAAAGATTCCAACACCGTTCGCATCCTTGGTCGATTATCCAATGCAATCAAAACTGGCGGAGAAAACGTCTCGTGCTTGGAAGTCGAACAAGTTGTCGAGAAGCACGAATTGGTGCAAGAATCTGTCGTATATGGCGTACCGGATGACGTGTGGGGCGAAATTGTAACCTGTGCTGTGCGACTGAAACCCGACGTCGAGTGGGCGCAACCGACGGAAAACCTCAACAACCCCGACGCGTGGGAGTTTATGAAATACGCCGAGGAACATATGGACGACCACATGGACGGCCAGCTTTCATCGTTGAAAAAAGTCAACGGGGAAATGTTGCGTCACTGGTGCCTGAAAAAGCAACTGGCGAGGTTTAAAGTGCCTAAACAGTGGGTAGTCGTGGAGAATGAGTTTCCTCGAAATAGCGGCGGTAAAATAGATTTGAGCCAACTTAGAAGAGAGATCACGGTCGGCCGACCGTCCCGTTAGATGAAAGAATTAAAGATAGTACGGTAGATGCGCGCATGTAAATCAATAACGAAGCTAAATATAAATATATGCAATACACGAATAAATAGTCTGAACAGCGTCCTAAATGTAGTAATAATTCTCAAGCGTCGTTCGGAACCACTTCGTGACCGGGACCCCATTCAAAAACTCTCGCTTCAAACTTGGCATCCGCTTCCGAAGGTAGTTCAACAACTTTCGGAGCTTCTTGTTCTCCTTCGATGACCGGCGCCGTAGCTAACGATGGCGTATCTTCTCCCACGTCGCTAATGATATCTCCACTATTACTATTCCCATCACTCTCTTCTTGTTCCTTCAACTCCTCTTTCGCCTCCTCCAACTCCTTCTCGATTTCTTGTACTTGCTCTTCCTTTGCCTCTTGGAGTTCCTCTCGGAGTTCCTTGACTTCGGGCGAAAGAATCTCTGGTGTGACTACTGCCGCTTCAGGTTGCTGTTGCTGCTGTTTAACGATACCTTCAGCGGCAACGACCGTATCTTGCGCTAACAGGCGATCGAGCGAAACCGTTTTCGCGCAACAATCCATAACGCCCGGCGTTATTTCCTTCAACGGTTGGCACGCAGGATCTGGATTACAATCGAGAGGCACGGCGAGCACTTTTGGTTTTGGAACTTCTTCTTCAGCCGCCGGTTGCTGTTCTCTCTGCACCTCTAATCCCGGCTGCGGAACAACAACAGCTTCTTGTTGTTGTTCTTGATGCATCGCGACAGGTACGGCGAGCACTTCCACCGGTCTGTGTTCTACATGCGCATCGAGTCGCACGTGAATCGCTCGCTCTTCCTCCGTGCAGCATCCAATGCCAGCTACAGGAACGCCCGCGATGCACGGCTTCGCCGGATTGCAGTTTGGTCTCGTGTTCGCAAAGGCGGGATGTACTTCTTCCGCGACTGGGTTGCCGACTTGCTCTTCTTTGGAGTGGCAGTTGTCCACACCTGGCGTCGGCACGCCCGGGACGCAATCTTCCTCCATCGCCAAGACTGGCTCGACCGAGATGACTTCGTCGACGCGGTCGCCTTGGAAGCCTTGTTGTTGTTGTTTTTGTTGTTCGGGTTGTACTTCTGCGTGTTCCGTTTGTTCTATTTGTTGTTGTTGTTGTTGTTGTTGTTGTTGTTGTTGTTCGGGTTCGACGAAATGAAACGCCTCGTCGCCTTTCAACCGGTAACATTTCCCGCTCAACTCGTCGCACGTCTTCTCCATAAACCGTTGCCACTCGCCAATATGAATTTCATCTGCGTGACCCGGTGTCGTGGTCAACGAGTATTGGAACGAACCAACTTTCTTCCCAAACAAAACCGCGGTTTCCATGCCAGTTCCGTCGTGAAATTCCTCGACCGAGTGCGACCCGTCCGCGCAGTACCCTTGCACTTTCGCTCGCGGATGGTTCGGCGAAGGCCCAGCTTTCAAGACATTACACAACGAGCCTTTCATATCCTCGGAAACTTCGCGAACCAAATT
>Ga0115555_1000277_pt1 | contig 34381 bp, 19 predicted proteins | sample COGITO_mtgs_1104_2_FD_87285 | JGI IMG/M metagenome (GOLD analysis project Ga0115555, IMG submission 87285) | Pelagic marine microbial communities from North Sea - COGITO_mtgs_110407 | ecosystem: Environmental > Aquatic > Marine > Epipelagic | place: Germany:Helgoland, sampling site Kabeltonne... | reverse complement strand
GTTTGCGATTTCGTCCAGTTTAAACCGGCAGGTAAAGGTACCGGGCACAGCGGCGACGTCTCGAGACCGAAGATGTTGATTGAATGCGTGAAAAGAGATCGCGTTTGGTTTGCGAATCACTCGAAGGAGTTGGTGAACGCCTCGAAGAAACTCCCGATGCCGTTGTTGTAAGAAGAAAGGATGTATAGTATTAGCCGGTCGTTCTCCATTGTAACGAGTTAGATTGTTGTATGCCGCGTGTTGTACTAGTACCTAGGTATTTTATCGTATCGTTACAAATTTTACAGTTCATCCTTTTCCTTCTCTTCTCGAAAAATCGGGCGAAATTCCGCCGGCGAAGGCGCTTTCTTGACCGCTTCTCTTAATTTTTCCGTCGCGAAACGACCTGCGCGGTCGTCTTTGGTATATTTAGTCCCTTTCATAACCGATCCAGTCCAGAACATGGCTCGAGGAATGACCTCTAACTTCGCGCCGTTTAATGTCAATCGTGAGAGAATCTCCCACACGTCGTAGCCATCCGAGTGACTTTTGTCGAATAAGACCAAACCGGCGTGATTGATTAATGAGTTTAAAGTGACCATGAATACCGGACCGCCCATGCAATTTCTCGTCGTAGCGACTGGAAATGCCGCGCCTAAGAACGGTTGAAATTGGCGCATATTCGCCGAGGTTAACTTCCGGATATCCGCATCTTCGGCGAGCGCAGAGGTCCCGTCGTAGACGTGCGCGAACGAGGTCACAACGTTCGCATCGAACCGAAACAAAGCGGATTGAAACACGCGCAACGCGTGCGGCTCCAACACGTTCCCGGCATCCACAAATGCAATTTCGCTGAAGCCATTCTTCTCTCGATTCAAAATGGCCGTTTTGAATGCAAAATTACGACAGACTGCCAACGAGGCGCCAATCTTTTCAACCACACTCAAATCGTAATCGAGATTTTTGCTGTCTTTGTCCACTTGATGAAACGCTGGGTTCCGCTCGCTCGAGGTGCACACGACGACAGCTTTCGGTTTCACGTGTTTCTGTTTGGAAATGGATTTTAACGTTCTCGCGAGTTTCTCGTCCACGTCTCTCGTGGCGACAACGATGAGTATGCCTTTGGAGACGTTGTGCGCTCTCATATCGACGATGTCACGAACCATCTCGGATTCCTCGGTAATTTTCTTCATTCTCCGAAGAACTGCGGCGCCTGGGGAGGAGGAAGAAGGTGAAGATTTGAGCATCAATTCGCGCGACATGGCCACATCTTTGTGAAACTGCACCCATCTCTGTTCGTTTTTGATGACATCGACGGTGCTTTCAAAGGCGTTCGTAACAAAGCCGTGGTCTAAAATCTCTCTCAACTTTTCCGACAACGCGTTGACGGAATTTCTTGGGAACAAAATGTCAAACTCTTTTTTTTCATACTTGCTTAAAACAACGTTTGTTCTTCGCTTCACGAGCTCAGGCATACCACCGGCGTCGGAAGCGATGAACGGCGCGTTCACGCCGAACAACTCAAACACGCTCAACGGTGAATTTTCCACCAGCGAAGGCAACACCGCCAACCGCCTCTTTCCTTTCTCGAGTAAATACCGCAACGCTTCCGCGGAGTTCTTCTCCGTGAATACGTTCACTTCTGTCACTTTTGCTCTGTTTTTCTCCTCTCGCCACGGACGCGAACGACGCTCGACGAAGCGTTTCGACGGTTCGCGATCGATTTTGTTTCTATCGGAACCCAAAAAAGTGACTTTGAACGGTTTCACGTCGAGTTTACGAAGTAAAGCGTCGATGGCGTCGCAGAACAAAATAACACCTTTTCGCGTTTCCAATCGTCCGAAAAAGACAAACTCCTGAATTAATTCGATGGTGGCTGATTCTTCTCGTTCGTCTTCATTGTCGTCCGTTTCTTTCTCTTTCTCTTCTACTGCTACTTCTACGTTCTCTTCTTCTATTTTCTTTTCCCCCATCAGCGCGCTCCTTAACCAAGACGTAATCTTACCTGCTATGGATTCCTTCACATCTACTCTCTCTCCTCCTCCTCCTCCTCCTTCGCCTATACTCGTGTGACCCAACCGATCTCTGACGTACTTCTCCACGTCCAGCGCCTCTCTCACGGCTTCTTTCGCCTCCACCGGCAAAACGTACGGCTGCACGAACGCGTTCTCCGCCAGCGTCCATCCCGCCTCCCCTTCCATCCAATCTAACAAATACTCGCTCGGAGAGACGACCACGTCCGCTAACTCTACGCTTTTCATCTCTAAAAAATGACTTTCTAAATCCTCCACTGATTCAATCTTCTCCTCGTTCGCTTTCCGCGCCCAAAGCAACGGCCCGTGCGTCATCACCATCAACAACGAGTTCTTCAATCCTAAACCGCTCTTCTTGTGCAACAAACTGTAATACCCGACGCCTTGCCAATCCGCAAAATGTATCACGTCGAACGGTTTGTTCGTCTTCGCTTGTTCCAGTAAAATCCAATCTAAAACCGCGTAAGAGGTTGCGGCGTGATACGTTATCCCGGAAATGCGGTGCGGCGGGAGCGGAACCAAGTTTACGTTCAACCGATCTTTGTAATACTCTTGCCATTGCGTAAACGGATCCTCCGCGCGTCGTCGCCGTCTTTTGTCGTCGTCGTCCTCTTCGTCGCGCAACTTTTTATGAATCTTCCCGTGTACTTTTCGTCCTTGCGTGTACACTAAAGTCACGTTAAAAAATCTCTCCTCTTTTCCTTCTTCGTCTTCTTTCGACGATAAAACGTTCGCCAGGGAGGTATAAAACGTTCCAATCCCGCCGTTCGGTACGAGACCGGCAAACTCCGAGCAGACGATCAACACGCCGCGAGATTTTTCCTCTTTGCTCAAAATTGGCTTAAAAGAATCATCGTCTCGTTCTCGATGATGAGAAAACTTCTTCTGCTTTGCTAAAGAAGATTCTCCCTCTTTTTCGCCGCCAAAGAAGAAGAGCGAATCATCAGATACACGCTCGTTGTCTTCTTCCCCCGAGAAGAGCGACGATAACGCAGGAAACGACGGTCTTTTCTTCTCATCGTCTTTGTTCTCGGCCGATGATGCGAACGATGATGATGATGACGATGAGAACAGAAGAAGGTGCAGAAGAAACACTTCAAGGAGAAAAAAAAGGCGCAAATGCGCTCTTTTCATTTCGCAAAACCACCAAAAGCCGCTTGTTCTTTGCGACACCGACAACAACGCAATACCAACAACAACAACAGCGACGGCTTTTTCTCTTCAAACTTTCTCTCTTCTCCGATGATACATAAATGACGCTTTTCTTAGTATACTCTCTGTGTACTAAATATATCGCACAAATGCAAATGTGTTTTTTCGTCTCTTCTTTTTCTCTCAAAGTTTTCTGTCAAGTGTCTTCTGTCAAAAATTCAAATTTCTTTTCCTCAGATTTTTTTGTTCGAAGAAGCTCCTTTTTAAAAGAACGAACACGAGAACGCAAATTCCTTTGATATATTAATAGAGTCGTTTCTCTCTCTCTGTCTCTCTCTCTCTTCCTTGCTGTCGTCTTCTGTTGTTTGCTCTGCTGTTTTATTAGTAGTATTCTGTCGTTGTTCGTTTTTTAAACGAAAAGACGCGCTGTTTTTGTTGCGCTCTTTAGTAAACGATGGAGTGGGCGGCATTCAACGAGAACGATGATTCGCAGCGTCGCGAACGCAATCGGCATCATCATCTTCGCGAGGGAGACTTTGACGAAGAAAACGACCAAAACCAAAAGCAAGGATTGATTCGAGGAGAAAATGAGAACAACAACGACGCGGAAACGCAAAAACGGAAACGAAGAACGGCGGAAGCCGAGGAAACGCGAATCGCCGGGTCGTACGAAACCGCGATCCGATTGTTGGCAGAAGAGGAAGAAGAAGACAACAACAACGAAGAAGGAGGAGAGAATGTAATACTAAAGGAAGAAGCGAAAAGAGAAGAGGCGAAGCAGATTCTACTCGCCGTGGTCAATCACGAGATGATGCGCGAAAACGACGAGCTGACGCCGACGTTGTGTTCTGTGAAGAAGTTAGCGCTGAGGAACCTCGGAAACTTGTTCGCGAAAGAGTGCGGCGAGTTCGAGTTCGAGGAGGAGGAGTTCGAGGGAAGCGAAGACGACAAGGACGATTCAGACGACGACGGAGGAGAAAAGCAGCGGCGAGAAAAGTTAAGTTCAAAATCGTCTGTTTCTTCCCAGAGTTATAGCTTTGAACAAGCGATTCGGTGTTACTCGGAAGCGGTAAGAATGGACCGAGAAGACGTGGCGAGTTGGTTACGCATGGGCGAGTTGAGCGCGAAGAGAGGCGACGTGGCGTTGGCGAGGATGGCATTTGAGAGCGGGTTGTTAGCGCAGCCGACGCACGCGTTGCTTTTGAACGAGTTGTGCGAAGTGTGCGTTTTGGTCGGTGACGAAGCGTCGGCGACGTTTTTAGCCGCGAGGATTTTGAATTCAGACAGGAGGAACGAGCGAATGAAGGAGATTCAAACGAACTTTGCAAACGCGAAACCGAAAGAGCGGTTGGTTAAAGCGCGAGAGAGATTTGAACGCGTAAATGCGAGGAAAGACATCTCTGCGAAAGGGACGAAATGCGCGCTTACGCTCGAACGCATGGCGTGGGATGATGTCGCCTCGTCGATACTCGGCGCGGTAAAAGTCAAGGTTGAGTCGGAGGAGAGCGCGATACGGGCCAAGGACGACGACGACGATGAAGAAGAGGACGACGACGAAGACGACGACGAAAAAGGCGTTGCCGCACCGTCGACACCGCCAGAGTCATCGACACCGACGAGAGTATCCACGCCTTCGAGGAAAGGAACGTCTTCTGCTGCAAGATCAGCCGGATTAGGCGTGCCTGTCGAGTTTGTCACGAGTGATACCATTACCGAGGGAGTAAACAAGAACAAGAACAAGAAACAAAAAGTGACGACGAAAGAAAAAACGCCGACGTTGACGACTATTGCTGAAGACGAAACGCAAACGACGACGACGACGACGACGACGACAGCGATGAAAGAATCCGAGGCGAATGTTGCGTCCCCACTTCCGCCGCCGTCGTCGAAATGGAAAGGCCCGCAATCGAAAATCGCCGAGAAGCTTTTCCTATCGCTCGTGAAGAAAAAGGTGAAATTGAGTGCCTCGGATATGGAGACTTTGAAAGCTGCGAACGATCGATTAACGACCGCGCACGAGAACAAAAACAATTTAGATTCCTTGAAAAAGGATCGTCACAGCGGCAAGCGCGTTTCTGTTCTCGCGTCGGCTAAGGAACGCGCGCAAGTGTCCTCGTACGTGAATGCGATAAACGCGAAGAATGGCGGCATCGCCGACTGCGCGTGGAAGCTTATACTTGCGGCCGCCTTGCGATGGCGTCCGGATGTAAAGGACGATACTGCGGTAGACGCTCTAAATATCTTGAAATTAGCGGAAGTTTTTGGCGTGGATGGTGTATCCTCCCGTCCGGAAATCCGATTGAGAACGCACTTGATGTTAGCGGACGCGGCGATTGATGTCGTCTCGGAATGTTTTGAGACAAATTCGCTCAAATCGGGCGCAGAAACGTCCAAGCGATGGGCGCTGCTCGCTAAAAAACATGTCCAACGCGCGCACGAAATTTCCTCTGACGAGGAAGGTAAGAACGAGAGATGGGGCGAGATTCACTTCGTGGAGTATAAATTATCTGTAGCTTTGGGATTAGGTAAAGCGGCGAGAGAGCATTTAGACGCCAGTCGCGAGTGTTGCCCGAAATCTGAAAGCAAAAAAGACCAACGAGGACTTCGAAGCGCTCCTCCTTCTAAAAAGAGCACATTCGACGACGATTCCTGGATACTCGATAAAGCTCCCGAACGGTTCACCCGAACGGCGTGTGATGCCGCGGTTCGGCTCACCTCTTTGCGCGAAACTGTCACCGGCGCCGCGGCGCGTTTCGCCATGGGTGAAACGAAAGAACTCGTCTTTGAACTCTCGCCGGTGTTGATCGGCAGAAAACCTTTGCACGTTCCAGATGGCATGAAAGATGCAGATAATAGAGACGATGATGCGAGCGGAGAAGAATCTACGAAGAAGACGAAAGCCGTTAGCAAAAAGAGAGCAACGTCGAGAAACAAAAGTAGTTCTAGTCAACAATACGGATCGGAAGATAATCGGGAAACGTACGTCATGACCCCTGTGGAACGTGCATCCGCGCTTAAAGTGCTATGCGACGCATCGGTAGCGGAAGGGAACGATCCGGAAACGCTCATTCGCGCGCTCTCTGAACTCTTTGACGTAACCGGTGATCACATCGCGTTGAGAGCCATCGCGCAGTGTCTGTGTCGATTGTGTTCGAACTTTGACGATTTTTGCGATGCCACTGCTATCAGTGAAAAGAACGACGTTCCCGCGACGCCGCGAAAGGCAAGCGGTGGCGCGGCGAGGGAAACTGACCCCATCGCGAATAAGAAGGATGTTTCAGCCGCGACTCTTTCAAAGAGTGAGATTGAAGTGGCGTTGCGCACAGTTCGCCAACTGAATTTACATCCGCTCGCGTGCGTCGCTTTTGAAACCTACGTCGTTAAGGGTGCAACGGATCCTTCGTTGAATCTCAACCACCGAGATGCATCGAAATGTCGCGCGAAAGCGATTGGAGCAGAATCTGCGGCGCAATTGATTGATGCGTTGCAGAGAATGGAAGGAATGCTCGATGATTTGGATGTCAAAAAGATGTGCGATGCGAGCGAGCGACTGCACACTTGCATGGCGGACGCGAGATGTTGCTGCGGATCAAAAGCTTTCAACAGTGCTTCATATCTTTCGGCAAAAAAGAAGGCTGGTAATAACGAGGCGTACAATCACGCTTATCACGCGTTAGATTTTGCGTCCGGAAGTTCGTATCTGCGGCAGCGGTTAGACACGCTGTCGGAAAGAAGATCGTTGTTGTGTCGAAGCATAGCCGAAAGCCGAAAATTGCAAAAGAGATGGACGCCACCACAAGAAATGCCGGATAACGTTCAAGATGTGATCACGATTGCGAGCACGTCTGACGACGACACGAACAAGACCGCGTCCTTGATGGAAACGGACGAAGAGAATAATTTGGACGAGCAAACTACGCCGAAACCTGCGAGTAAACCGCTTCTGTCGGATGAAGAAACCGGTACACAAACGCAAAGTCAACCGTCTTCGTCTATGTTTGGATCCATCGTTGGTGTGATATCGAGAGCCGTCGGATTGTCTCCTAAACCGCAAGCGGTGCCCGATGGAGCAGCCGCAGCGGCGGAAAATGATACGTCTGCCCCAAGTTCTCTCGAAAAGTCTCAGCAGCTTGAGACCGAAAAACGAGGTAAAAAAGCAGTCACGAAGAAAGCGGCTGCGGCGGCGAAGAAGAAAAAGCAACAACAACAACAGAAGAAGAAACCGCCACCCACGCAATCTGCGATGAAGAAGGCCGAATTGAAGAAAGCGATGGATCCGTACGAGAGCAAGATACGAAAAGATGTGGAGGATTTGCACAGACTAGACTCGATTATCGCGCAGTGTTTATGGTGCGCGTACGGCGTGGATCTTTCAAAAATCATCACGCCTTTGGGTTTCACTCTACGAGATTGTCGCAGGGAAGGCGGCGCGTGCGAGGTGCCAGAATCGTTCTTGTCTGCAAAATCGATGATGCCAGACTTCTTAGAGGACGAGAACGAGAGAAACCAAGCGAACTACAAGACTTGGACGGCGCAAAGGCAAAGAGCGGCTACGTTGTGGCGCGCGATAAAACCGTACGTCGAAGAAGCTGTTCGTCTAGATCAAGATAGTGAAGAAGACGATAACAATATTCTCGCGTCGAAGCAGGCGAAAATGCCCGCAGAGACTGTTGAAAATATTCGAAGTGCGGTCAGTATGGTGCGAAGAACGTTCAGAAAGCCGCCAGAGGCTGTTCAAAAAGAAGATTTGGTTCGTTTGGATAAGATCTTCACGGTTTGGCAGAATCACAACGGTGACTTCCCGGAGTTGACGTCCGCAGAAGCGACGGCTATAATGAATCTCTTGCAACAAAATTCGCCTCCGTTGTCAAAGAAAGCGCGACTGCAGAGACGGATGTTCGGTGTCGCGACAAGTAGCATCGGAGGTCCGGCGACGCCGATGCCGAGCTTTACCGGCGCGGCGCATCAACAACGGCAGAATAATGGCGAGGCAGGTGGTGACGGTTCTGCGATGATGGATATCGACGATGAACAAGATGACCCGCGAAATCAGGATGCAGATATTTTCGCGGATTTGTTTTACCTCTCCGCGAAGCTTGAACACCGGAGACTTTCGCAAAGCCTCGAAGTCGTCAACGATAACTGGAAATTCTTATCTTCTTTGTTAAATTCGAACAGTCCCTCTCAATGGTCACCCGAAGAACCTCCATCGGACGAACCTGCGCACGCGACCATGTCTCGCGAGTACTGCTACTTGTTGAAGTATGATTTGTGCTACAATCCGAAACGCGTCGATAGTTGGCGATCTCTGGCGGTGCACTTTGACGCCGTGAAGGATGTCGTCATATCAGACGGCGGGAAGATGTGTTCTGCGGAAGAATTCAGAACGAACGACGACGGCAGAGTAATGGTGCTCATCCGCTTGCACCAAAGCTGGTTGAGAGCGTGTCTCCACGCTACGATAGTTCTTCTCGAAGAGAAGAAAAGCGCACTCGAATCGCAACTCACCAAGGACGCGGTCATCTCGGAAGGCGAGTTTAATGCGTCGTCTCAAAAGCTCACCGCAGAAGAGTCAGAGGCGATTACATCTCAACTCGAACTCGTAAAGGATGAGTTAGCGGAGAACTACGAGCGTCAAGGTATGGCTTTTTACGAGAACTTGCAAAATTGCCTTCCGTTTTACGATGGTCGACGCGAAAAAATCGAAAGGGAGACGTCGGCGTATCAGCACGCGCTCACGAGGGCGGTCGTGGCGTTCAAGAGAGCCTCATCGAATGCGCCGGAAACCTATTTATATGACTTGGAGCTTGCAAAGTGTTACCGGAAGCAAAAAGAGCCGATAGCTACTGTTTTACATTCGTTCAAAATCGCCGTCGACAACGCGCCAGAGTTTCTCGAGCCTTTGTACCAACTCCACGCGGCGCGGTGTCGCTCGTTGTTGACTGTACCACTTGAGTCGAGAGGAAAAGCGACTGAATCCAATACACCGGTGATTAAAGAAGTGAACAAATATAGGTTTTTACCGGTAGGTGCCTTAGCTGCGTTGCCACCGGCGCAGCAGAAGACGTGGGCGACGGCTTGGAAAGATGCGAATATGGCCTTGAAGAAAATAAAGGAGAACATTCCGCTGTATCACAAAGTCTGCTACCGCTTGGCGCGAAATTCGTTGGAACACAACGCTCAGATTTACGAGCAATTGTCCAGGACTGATAATCGCCCTCGCGAAGGTCCACCACTTGCGGAGGATCCCTCGCACGCGGGTGCTATCGACGCGCTGACGTGGTTGACGCCTATGTTCGGTGTCACGGAACCGTGGAGAGCGGGACTCGGCATGAAACGTAAAAAAACGAAAAAGTTTGCGTTTTCGCTCGGTATGATGGTGGAAATGGAGGACGTGACTATCGGTTTTGGGTCGTCAGTGTCGCCGGCAACCAGCGAAGTAGCAGAGGCTGAAGACGAAGATAGACGAAACGCGGCGATAGCGGCTGCGTCCTTGGGCAGTAAAAAATACGACGACGACGGTGAACTCTACGTCCAGCTTCAAACGAAAGTCTGCATATCATCCATTGGCCAGGCAGAATCTACCAGACGCTATGTTGCCGCCGTTCGAAGAAATTGTTCCTTATTTACCTCGTGCTGCTATTCCCTCCAAGACTTGGACGCTTTGAATTCAATCGTTGTCATGTTGACTTCAAACAAAGACGCGCGTTCCAAGAAAAAGACGGATTACTTATTTAGATCTTTAGAGGATTTGCGCGAAGCGACTTTAGGACGCTCTATTCGCGCCGTCGCATCCGTGATTGCATTCAACGGCGGCAACGATGACGACGACGAGACGAAATTGGACGACGAAGATACGGTGTCGTATTTTCTCGAAAGAGCGTTTGAGCTGTACATCGAATACGGCATTCCGAGTAAATACAGTTCAAAGCCGTGGAACGAAACGATTTTACCGTACATGCGAGCGACGTACGAGGAAGAGCACATGACTGCTGACGCGAGCATGACGCGTCTCCTTGCTCCGTCGTACGAAGCCGCCTTCCACGGCGCGGTGCAAAACATCCCATTGGATTATGCGGCGCAAATAACCCCGGAACAATTAACGTCCTCCGAAACTTGCTCTCAAATGATACCGGTTCCTTTACAAGAAAAGAGTTTTGAAGAGTACGCGATGTTATTCGTGAATCAAGTCGTCAATCACGAGGACATCTCGGGCTTGTTGATTATTTACATGCAACTGCAGCAAAAGTTGTCGCCGAATGCCCGATGGGAGTATATGGTTCGCGACGAAAGCGTGGAACCGCCTCTGGGTTCTGCGCCAATCATGCGCGCGGCGACGGACAAAGAAATGCACTCGTCGTTATCTTTGAAAGAGTCCGTGAGAGATTCTTTGGGTCAGTTGTGCGTCCAAAAGCTCCTGGACCACATGGAGCGCAAGCGCAAAACCACCGCAGCGGCGTTGAAGAAGAACAAAAAGTCCTCCTCCTCCTCCGCTGCCGGCGGTAAAAATAAAGTCTTGAATGGCATCGAGCTTCTCATCGAAGACTCCTACGAAGCCGAAGGTGGTTTATCGGACAGCGCCAAAGCTGTTGGTGATTTAGACTACTGCCTCTACGCGGCCATTACTTTGTACGACGAAATCAAATACGAAGCCAAATGTTTGAAAGCTCGTTACGAACGCGAAGTAGACACGTACGCGATATTGATGGCAAACCCAGACTCCTCCACGTACAAACAAGCCGTCCACGGGGAAAAAGAACAAGACTTACGACGCGCCTGCGACGAAGCGATGCTCGAGATAAAAAAGGCAAACACGCAAGAAAACATGGAAGCGTTTTGGTTGTCGAAGAAGATTCTCGCGGAATGGCAGGATGAAAATCGACGACTCACTGCCGAATCTTCCGGAGAAGTGCAAGAAGCTCGCGCAAAAATAGAATTTAAAGCGAGAGTAGACGCGGAAAACCTCCTCAACCGATCGGAACCGGCGAAAATCCTCGTCAAAGTCGTCAACGCCCTCTTGACCGGCGTCCCGGTCGACGGTTCGCAAACTGCTCCAACACCTTCAAATCTCGTCACAGACACCGATGCCGCCTACCAATGGGCCATGGACGCGTGCTGTCCAGTCGACGTCAAAGGTCGACGCAACGAAGCGCGAAGAAAGAAAACCCAAAAGTCTTCCCGGTCGCTTCGCGAAGTCCAGTTCCGCGCGTTAAAATCGAAAGAACTCAAGGAACAAAAAGCTAAAGAAATTGCAAACATGAAGAAAAAAGACGACGAAAATAAGAAAAACTTGGAAAGTTTGGTCCAACAGGCGTCCTCGCCGGCTGGGAAAGTCGTCCGCGCGGACGCGCCGGACGACCATCGGTACGAAGAGAACGAAGATTTTTAGAAGGGACAGGACATTTGCCCTGAAACCTTAAACCCTAGCTTTTAAAGAACTCAATTGGAGTTGCCCAACTGTTCTTCAATTGTACTCTCCAGTATTCCCAACTGCTCGTATCATAATACATTCGTCTCTTTCGTAAAGAATTCAAACGAAGAACTCATGTCCTCCAAATCCCCATCCTCAAAACAAGCGATTCGACTCACCGACTTGCACGTCGGCATGTTCGTTGAAGTCAATTCCGGCGACCCGAAGAACCCGTGGTGGGGGGAAATTCATCAAATTCATTCCAAGAAAAAAACAGTCGTCAAGAAGTCGAAAGAGGAAGAAGACGAGGATTTCGAACCGATCGGGGTGAAGTGGATTGCGCGCGTTCTCGGGACCAAGGAGAAGTTATACGAGTACAAGGGAGGGTCGCATAGGATTTGGAAAGAATCCATCGTGAAATGTGGACACGATTTGGATTGCGGATTGTATCTCAAAGGGAAAGGGAGGAAGGTTTTATCGAAAGCGCCGAAGAGCGAGAAGAGCATCGAGAATACTAAGAATACTAACACTAACAAGAATAATACTAAGAACTCCATGGCCTTGGTCGTTCGTAAATCGACGCCGACGAAGAAGAAGACGGATAAAGGACGAGCATTACATCTGGTGAAAGAGAAGCGACAGACGGAATTGAACAAACGACTGGCGCGGGAGAGCGAACGACTGAAGAAGGAGAAGGCAAAATGGGCAAAAGCGGCGCGCGAAGCGAACTTAAAAGCGCGCGAAGCGAACCGTAAAGTCGCCTCGATTGAAAAGGACCAAATTCGAGTGGCGAGTGGGAAAATGCCGAGTGGGAAAAAGATGCCGTCGACGCCGATTAAACAAAGGACAAAATCCGCGCCGGTTTCCAAGAAATCTCCCGGAGGCGCCGTGTTTCAAAGAGTCCTCACAAAAGGTCTAGGGGTCGCCAAGAAGATGATGATACCGTCGCCGAAAAAACAACAAGCGTATCACAAGCAGGTTGCCAAACTTACGCAGCCGCCATTGCAGAAGAAACTAAAAACGTCATCGAAAAGCGTCAAACGCGCACCGTCGTTGCCTCAACCGACAAAACCGTGGGCAAAAGCGGCGCGTAAATCCGCCCCCGGGGTGGTCTTCGGGACATTATCCGCGACCGATTCCGACGACGATTCCGACGAGTTCTGATTTGAAACGTTCGTTAAACACGCAACACACACATCGAGATCGGATCCAAACGTTCGATATAATACCAAAGCTCTACTCTTTACTGTAACGCTCGTCGTATGCCCAAATTTTCCTTCAATTTTTCTTCACTAACAATGCGAACGTGCTGCTTGTCGACAACTCGATTCAATTATTTCTCTCGACGATTCGTACGCACACAAACACGCGGGGTGAACAACAGCAGAAGAGCACTCCAGACGATAATAATGACGGGTGGTGAAAATGCTTCGTACCAAGGCAGAGGCGGCAGAAGTGGTGGTCGATCGAGCGCAGGCGGCAGAGGCGGGAGATCGAGCGGACGAGGTGGCGGCGGCCGATTTCACACCAACAACGACGGCGCGCAAAAGCGCGAACACGGGACGCAGCGAGGCCCGAATCCGCCACACAAAAGGCGGGAATCCGAGGAAGGGCGAGAAAGAGGAGGCAGAGGACAAGGAGGACAAGAAAGAGTGAGATTGAACGTCGGTTCGCAACGGACCTTGAATGAAGCGCAACCGGCGAAAAACGTGAAAGACGGCGGGAACGTGCCGACGACGATGGCGTTCGCGTCGATGGGTTTGTCCAAGCAATCGATGCGAGCGATTACGGAGGTGTGTAAGTTTACGCACGCGACGGCGGTGCAGGATCAGACGTTGCCGCACATAACGAAAGGTGTGGACGTTTTGGCGAGAGCGAAGACGGGATCCGGGAAGACGGTTGGATTTACGCTTCCGAGCATCGAGTTGTTGATGAAGAACCCGGAGACGAGGAAAGGCGACGTGTCCGTGTTGATCGTCTCGCCGACGAGAGAATTGGCGAGTCAAATTCACGTGGAAGCGAACCAGTTGTTGACCTTTCACGAGTACGGTGCGCAGGTGGTGTTCGGAGGGACGAACATCGGGACCGATAAGAAACGATTGAGAGAGAATAGGTGCGATTTCTTAGTCGCCACGCCGGGGAGGTTGATCGATCATTTGGAAAACGAAGGGTTGAGAGAACGGATGTCAAATTTACGAGTGTTGGTTTTAGACGAAGCCGATCAGTTGTTGGAGATGGGTTTTCGACCGTCGATTGAGAAGATTTTGAGTTATTTACCGAGGAATCGACAAACGTTGTTATTTTCTGCGACGGTGCCAGACGCGGTGAAACAAATCGCCGCGAATGCGATGAGTGATAATCACGTGTACATCGATTGCGTCGGGGACGAGGCGACCGCGACGAATTCTCAAGTTGCGCAGTGGCTAACCGTGGCGGATACCAAGGATCATTTGGCGTTACTTTTGCAAGTGGTTGAAGCGCACGCGAGGGAGGTGCCGAACCATAAAATCATGTGCTTCTTCCCGACCGCGAGAGCGACTGGGTTGGCCAGCGAAGTTTTCGAAGCTATGGGGATCAAGGTGTTTGAAATTCACTCGAGAAAATCGCAGTCGGCGAGAACGAAAGCGGCGGACCAGTTTCGCGCGAGTAAGTCCGCGGTGATGATGTCCTCGGACGTGACCGCGAGAGGTATGGATTTCCCGGACGTCACATTTGTCATTCAAATTGGATTACCGTCCTCGAGAGAACAGTACGTCCATCGATTAGGTCGAACCGGAAGAGCTGGTAAAACAGGCGAAGGTTTACTCATTCTCGCTGATTTCGAAAAGTACATCTTACGATCGATGAAAGATTTACCATTGCAAGTGGCTGAGGCGAGCGTGGACCCGAACGCCTCGGACAGAATCAATCGAGCGTTGCAAAAAGTCGACTCCAAGACCAAAGATCAAGCCTACGTCGCGTGGATGGGTTTTTATAACTCGAGCACTGGGAAGATTGGATGGTCGAAGAACGATTTGGTACACGCCGCGAATTCGTACGCGATTGACGTTTTGGGATGTTCAGGATTACCGGGCGTCTTGGCGAAAACCGTCGGCATGATGGGCTTGAGAGAACAAAGACCGCTGTTGAATGTCGTCTCGCAGTTGGATGGTGGTGGTGGCGGCGGCGGCGGAAGAGGCGGCGGTGGTGGCCGAGGCGGCGGTGGTGGCCGCGGCGGCGGCGGTCGAGGCCGAGGAGGCCGACGATAATACCGCTACTATACGAACACAACTGCGTGTGTAACAACTTTTGTTGTTGTTGCTGTTGTCGTCCTTTATAATTACTAGTTATGTGTTTGCTCGTGTTGTTTTAATATAAATGTCTGTGTACGCGACTACTACAGTACGTACCGATGAAGTTCTTTTTTCAATAAAACTACTTTACGCCTAACTTTTTCAACTGTCGCAAAATATCGCCGACTAAATACAGGGACCCGGCGACCAACACGTCGACGCGTTTCGGCGCGACCAAATCTGCTTTTCGTCTCAAGGCGCTTATCGCGCCCGCCACGGAAGCGCGAACATCCGTTTGACCACTACTACTACTACTACTATTACTATTACTAAAATTACTGGTGTTGAGACCTTTCACCTTTTCAATCTCGCGCCAAGTCGTTGCGCACGCTTCTTGCCACTCCAAGTTCTTCTTGTCGTCTTCGACTTTAACCAGTCCGAGCGCGGAGGAATCCGGCGGGCAAAACATGGCGGTATCAATGCGCACGTTTTTCGATTTCAAAACGTCCACAGAAGCCGACAACAAAACCTTTGGCGACCGCTCTTCCATGCAATTGAAGAGGAAGACATTGTGACACATTCCCGAACTTAATTGTTTCCCGTCGTTGTAACAGTTGTCGTGCTGCCCGTCCTTCTTCCGTTTGGCGTTGACGTGCGCGGAAAACCATTCCGCGCACGTGCGCATGGACTCTTCCGTATGGGCGCCGTCCAAATAAAACGTCAAGTTTTTACTGTGCTCGTCTCGTACGATTTGTTCTCGACCAGGCCATCTGGTCTTTTCTAATCCTCTTCGAAAAGTATCCGGAAGCACGAGTTTCGCCTCCGGTTTCTTCTCTCTTTCCTTCTCCAATTCTGCTAATATCCCTCGATGTTTCGTTTTCCTCGCCCACTCTTTGACCAACTCCACGGCTAAGCTCGCGTTTATCCTCTGATGCGGTCCACTCAGACCGAGCTCAACTTTCTCCTCGCCGCCTGTGTTGTTACCATCTTCGTCGTTTCCGTCTAAATCAATCTGTCTTGCGACGACCAACTCGCATCCAACCTCTTCTTTTTTCCTCTCCAAACTTTTCATCGCCTCGGGAACTTGCGGACTCGTAAACGCTCTCGTCTTATTTTTAAATATCCCAGCTTTCTCCCACGCGATCTTCTCGATCGTATCTCCTAACACTTCCACGTGGTCTAAACCTAAACTCGTCACCGCAACCACCTTGGGTTCTCGGACGCAGTTCGTCGCGTCTAACCGTCCTCCCAATCCGACTTCTAATATCAAACACTCCGTCCCGGCGTCTTTGAATATCTTCAATCCTAAAAGGAACAGGAATCGAAAGTACGCCGGTAACTCCATCTTTAATTCCTTCTCGATCGTTGTTTTCGTCCACCAAAACGCCTCGATAAATTCCCGTTTCCCAACCGGTTCGCCGTTTATCCGAAACCGTTCTCGCACGTCCACCAAGTGCGGCGACGTGAACAAACCGACATTTTTTACCTCGTTTTCCAACAAGACAGATTCGCAAAACGCGCACGTGGACCCTTTCCCTTTCGTCCCGGCCACGTGTATCGCGTTCGACTGCGTTTCCAAAAAATGGCGCAGGTTTAATTCGTCCACGTATTCGTGTAAGGTTTTGAACTGGTCCTCCCAGGATACGTCGCCGGAGACGTTCCGGTTTTTTCCGGAGATTGTCTTCGCGAGTTCGTTCAAGCATTTCTCGTAATCCGCTTCCAATTGATTTTGAGCGTGGTCTTCTTCTTCTCGTAAAAAAAGAACTTTGTCATTTTGGTGGATGCTGACAGGTTCCGGCATTATATATATGTATGTGTATATATATTTGCCTTTGCGTCGCAAATACTACTCCGTATTCTCTCCTCTGTGGGAGTAGTATTACGCGCGTTAATAATACTAGTGGTAATGCAGAAGAGTTTGTTATCCACAACACAAAGAAGAGAAGAACAAAAAACTCGAGAACCCTAAATAATACCCTAAACATTGAAACCCTAAAAAATACCTTTTGGTTTCTCTCTCGGGAATCTGTGCGACAGCGCTTCACATTCGACCTGCGCGAGACGCATCGATCGTATTCTACACTCTCTTAATTCACGCGCACTTACACACACACGCACACGCACAGATTCCTTTATTCTATTCTTTGTGTTTTGTGTGTTTGTGCGTGAATTAAGAGAGAGAGTTCTTTTCTTTAGAAGGTTTTGGTCTTGGTGCTTTCTTCAATACTCTCTACACATTGTGTTGGATTGTGGCCGCGGAGGGGAGTAGACGAAAACGCGAAGATGGAGCCGTCGTTGAATTCCAATCCGATGAATAACGCGTCGCAAGGAGAGCAACAAAATACTACTCCGCAAAGGACGACGGGAACGACGATATCCCCGACGCCGTCGTCGTCGTCGTCGAATACTACTATTAATTCGTACGGGGCGGCAGCAGCGGTTTCATCAAACGCGACGACGAGAAAAGGACCACCGAACAACAAGAGCAACTTCATGGAACAAAACACGGAAGGGCGAATAACGCACGTGGAGATTAAGAAACCGACGACGCCGACGATTTCGCAGCACGTAAAGAAACCGTCGACGCCGAAGAAAACACCTTCTTCCACGACGACATTCAACGCGACAGGAGGAGGAGGTTTAGATAAAAAATGGGTCGCCCCGGATGAAGGCGCGTTTACGAACATATTCGCCTCCAACGCGTGCAGATTACTGAAAGCGTTCGGGTCGGTTATGGTATTAATCGTGCTCGGGATCATCGGGTTGACGTATTACGCCACGGTTGCGTTAGTGTACGGACCGTTGAGTGAAGAAGGGACGGAAGACGAGAAGAAGGTGGCGAAGACGGTTTTGGTGACGTATCATTTGATGATCTTTATGATTTTATGGTCCTATTTCGCCATCGTGTTGGCGGAACCCGGAAGCGTGCCGGAGAGGTGGGAACCTCCCGAAGAAGATGAAGAGATAGCTGCGAATATTCCAAAAAGTGAAAGCAAACGACGAGTGTGTAAGAAATGCATCGCGTGGAAACCGGAGAGGACCCATCACTGCTCGGTGTGCCAGAGATGCGTGTTGAGGATGGACCACCACTGCGTGTGGGTGGCCAACTGCGTCGGCGCGAGAAACTACAAATTTTTCTTACAATTTTTAGCATACACGTTCATAGGAACAACTTTCGACGCGATATGTTTGCTGAGCGATTTCGTGCAGTTTTTCAAAGACGTGGAAGATAGCGAACAACCCGGGAGCGACACGTCGCCGCAAGAGAGAGACGAGTTGAGGCAACACGGCGGCGCCATGACGCTCGTCTTTGTCGCGTTTGTCATGAACGTCGCGTTCGCGGCGTCTCTTTTAGGCTTCATCGTCATGCACGGAAACTTAGTCTTAGCCAACATGACGACGATTGAAATGTACGAGAAGAAGAAAACGTTGCCGTGGAAGTACGACAAAGGACGGTGGGGAAATTTTAAGGAGATTTTCGGCGATAACGTTTTTAGCTGGTTGTTGCCGTTTCACACGAAACGAGCGAGCGAGAAAATCGATCGAAACGCCGGGTTGACCGAAGGTCACATCGCATTAAAGGGCGAATATTGTCGCCCGATAGTTCATTAGAAGAGTTCATCATTAGCAAGAAAAGCAGCGTTTACTACTACTACTACTACTACATGTAGCGGTTGTGATGCGAATACTAGAATTTAGACTACTACTACTACGTGTGCTCTACTTCTCTCCTATATATATCATTATTCTTTCCTAAACATCATCGCCTCTCGTAACTCTCTCTCCCGCCTCTCTTTCCTCTCTTTCTCTTTCCTTTCTTCCTCCTTCTTTCCTTCTATTTCTTTCGATTCCACCATGCGCTCGATCTCGCCTCTCAACGCTTCCACCTCCTTTGCATGCACATCCCTCTCGTCTTTCTCTTCCATTTCCTCGCTCGTTTGAGACGAAGAACGCTCAGAAAAAGAACAAGAATCAATCAAGGCGTGTAACTCGAGCGCATTTGTCATGCGCACGCCTCTCGCTTTTGATGTCATCTCTCTCACGTTCGTTTCGATGGCGTCTATGTGCGGGGACATTTGGGCAACGAACCGTTTGGAACGCGCGTGGATGGTTTCCACGAGTGCAGAGGATTCGATATCGTTTTGATCGTCAGGAGGAGGAGGAGCGTTGTTGAATAAAGCGTTTATGTTCACGCCTTTCTGATGGAGGAACGACGTCAGACTGGACATTGTGTTTGTTCTCTGTTCGTCGTCGTCGTCGTTTCGCATTAGTGCATTCGAGTGAAGATTTCCTCACTTTTCATCCCCAAAGAGTCAAAAGCTTTCTTTCGTTCGCTCTTTCGCAGTAAAAGCGCTCGTCTCACCACCACCACCAAAACGAGCGAATACTGCTGCAACATGTCCTCCTCCCCTTCTCTCTTCTGTTGTCGAACGGCATCGTCATCGTCAAAGTCAAAATCATCTTTCCCCATTAAAGCGTCAAAATGCTCCGTCCAGGCGGTGTTTAGGAGTAGGAGTAGGAGTACTACTCACACCACGAGGAGGAGTCAAAACAGGAACCAGGCGGTGTGTAGTAGCAGTAGTAATAGTAATAACACTCACACCACGACGAGGATGCAAAACACGAGGAATACGAAGAGTCGGAATGCCCCGAGAGGAGAAGAGTTTTTAGGAGGTGGATTTTTGAGTCACTTGGAGGAAGAGTTCGCGTCGATCGACCGGGAGCTTCTCAACGCTCGAAAAAGGATGACGATGTTCGAAGAAGAAGGAGGTGAAAGAGGAAACGACGCTCGCGAGGATTTGGGACCATCTCTTCCGAGCAACAGAACGGTCGAAAAGAAGAGAGAGATTCGGAAAGAACGTCGCGGTGAAAACTCGTACAGTAACTTCCACTACGTGGAATCGGTGACGACGTACGGAGGGCCCCCGCCGGGGCTTTCCGGTGCGAGGACGGGAAGCGTTCTGCAGAACGGGTACGCGCTCGTCGGTTTCGCCTTCGTTTTGTGCGGGACGACTTTCGCGTATTTTAAAGAGAAGAAAATGTTCGCGCGAAACTTCTCGCTTACGAATTTCAAGGAGGAAGAGAAGGAAAAGCTCGCGCTCCGATGGCCTATCTTGTATCTGTTCTCGGAGACTTTTCGAAGAGAGTTTCGAAAGACACGAGTTTCGAAAAAGGAGGAGGATTTGGAGAAGTAAAATAGCATCAGCATCATCATTTCTTAGAAGAAATATGTTCGTCGCCGTCTAAATACGCACGTAGTACTCTTTTCGCAAAGAAAGGAGTACAACAAAGAAGAAGAGTATCTCGAGTGCTTTGCAAGCCACGAAATTTATAAACCCTAAAGTTCACGTTAAAAATGGCCACACATTTTCCTTCAGTTTCCCTCATTTATAGAGGAATACCCTCCGTGTTTTCTGGGGTTTAAGTCGCGCCATTCGTGTATACTCTGCATCTGGAATCGCGAGTAGAGTTTGAGTACGGATCACCGCGAGTCATTCGAGGAGAATTGGAACTGTTTGAGTACGGATCGAGCGAGTAATTGGAACTTTGAGTCTACGGAATTTTAAAGCAAATACTTGAGAGAAACTTTGAATAAACATGTCGTTTTCTTCGGTTTCTGTGTCGCTCTCCCCCCAGCAGATGATCGAGAGTAGGTGTTGTTCTTCTTCTCGGATGTATCAAAGTCGCCGTTCTCGTTTGAAGAAGAATTGGTCTTCTGTCTCTGTTTCTTCTCGCAAAGATGATGATGGGAATCTGCAGCCGGTTTTGAAACGTCGTGGTGGTGACGCTGGCTTTGCGTCGTCATGCGTTTTTTGCACGAAGAAGAAGAAGTTAAAGAAGAAGAAGCTGAGTGGGAGAAGAGGTTTTGGTGTTCTCGTGAACGCGGTGATATCGTCCTCGGACGTCGTCGCGAGGAGTAGTGGTTCGAGCGATGATGATGAAAATGTTGATGTTGATGCGACTTTGAATACTACGAATAATGCGAAGATGTTTACGAAGAAAAAGAACTTTAAAGTCGTCAAAGTCATCTGTTCGGACGTGGACGGAACGTTAGTCACAAACGCGGATGGTTTTAGTTTGACCGGGACAACGGAAGCGATGATTAAAAAAGCGCTTGTGGAGAGGAAAGTGCCGACGATGATCGCGACTGGGAAAACTCGAGGGCCGTGGGCGGAGAAATTGTTCTCGGAGTTGAACCAAGACGAAGGCGTTCCGGGCGTGTTTGTGCAAGGGACAGTCACGTACGATGGTCTTGGGAACGTGTTGGAGTCGTTGACGTTGCCGGCGATCGCCGCGGAGGCGATTTGCGGGTACTGTCGCATTCGCGGTATTTCAGTCGTCGCGTTTTGCGAGGAGAAGATTGTTTGCGAGAAGAGAGACGCGCAGACGGATTTGGTGATGAAGTACGGCGAAGCTGAGCCGATATCTGTGCCAAAGTTGTCATTGTACGAAAAGAAACCGAACAAGATGATTTTATTTTGGGACGAAGAGACGAACGGGAGTAAATATGAAAACTTTGCGCGGTTTCGCGAGGAAGCGGAAAAAATGTTGGGAAATTACGACGTCGATATGACCGTGGCTGTTGATGGTATGTTAGAGTTTTTGCCGAAGGGCGCTTCGAAAGGCGCCGCGGTGAAGCGCGCGTGCGAGAGGATTTTGAACGTCGAGATGGAAAATGTATTAGCCATTGGAGACGCCGAGAATGATTTGGATTTACTGAAAATGGCGGGAACGAGCGTAGCGGTTGCGAACGCGAAGGATAGCGTAAAGAAAGTGGCGACGTTTACCACGAACGCGACGAACGAGGAAGGAGCTGTCGGGGAGGCCATCGAAAAGTTTGTTTTCGCCGCCGCCGACGAGTACGAAGAAAACAAAGAGGAAGAAGGAAAATATGTATCACCACCGCAAATGGCGAAAACACAAGTAGCAGAAACAGTACCAACAGCAAACGTAGCTAAAAAGAAACCGTCGATGACAAAGAAAAGCAGCGAATTCAAAATCGTCACGAAAGAGGCGACTGAATTCGCGAGAGCGAACCTTTCGGAAACCATCTCAAAAGTCAAAGCTGAAATCGAAAAGTTCGATAAGAAAGAATTCGAAGAGAAAATCATGAAAACCGTCGTCAAACCCGTCGTGAAATCTGTGCGTGCCGCGCAAGGAGGAGGAAGCGCGGACCTCGCGCAAAGACGCGCGGAGATGGATGCCGAAAACGCCAAGCGCTTGAGCGACGAAAGTAAAAGCGACGAAGCCTCGGCGGCAAAGAAAAAATTAGCGGCGAAAGCTGCCGTTCGCGCTGCCGAAAGTGCCTCGAAAGCGGCCATATTGGAAGCAGAACGTGTTTCATCGAGTTTGGACGACTGCAAAGGCGAAGAGTGCGAGGCGTTAGAACCAAAAGCGGCGGAATTAACTGAGCGCCTGGCGCAACTTCAGAGAGGCTTGGAGTTTGAAAAGAGAAAGTTGGCAGAGGCTGGGAGATTAGCCGCTGCTGCCGCTGCTTCATCGCCACCGACACCGACACCGAAGGCGACGACATCAACTGCTGCGCCTTCGTCCGCGTTGATCGAACCGATGTTGGAAGAGCCAGAGTTTTCGCTCCCAACCGCAACTCCAAAGAAATCGCCGCCGGCGACGAAAGGCGTGAAGAGCTATAAGTCCGCCTCCGCGAGCTTTAAGAAGACGAAGGCAGAGAAGAAATCGGTCGTGAAAGAAGAAAAGACAGAATCGGAAGTGAAGGCGGCGTGGAAAGAACCGATTAAAAGCGAGGATAACTCCGTCGCGTGGAAGGACGAGAAGCAACTTAAAGAGAAAGAAAAGGAAAAGACTCCCGCGGCGTCGGGCGCTGAAAACAACAACAACTTCCTCGCGGCGTTTGCGGCTTCGGCGTTGAAAACGGTCCAAACGCTCACCTCTCCAGAAGCTAGAATGATGCAACGTAACGCCGAAATCGCCGCGCTCAAAGCAGAAGTCATCAAGAAAGCGCTTAATTTAGACTCCGGTCGCAACGGAGACGTCACCGAAGAACAACTCGAAGACTTTAAAGTGACCTTGCGTAAACTCGAAGCCATGAACAACACGAAAACGCCCACGCGAAGCACTCTTATCAACGGCCAGTGGTCGCTCGCTTTCACTAACGACACCGACCTTCTCAGAGTTGGAAAAAGACGCGGAATATTCGGTACGCGGAACAAACGGAGCGAAGGCACCATTGATTTCGCCGTCGACGTGTTTGCCAACGACGACGATTTAATCAAAATCGAGGACGACAAGAAACCGAAAAATAAGATGCGCTACGAAATACTCCGCTCCTGGCCGCAAAGTTCCGAGACCGGAGAGTTGACCGTCTTGAGCACGAACGCGCTCGCCCTCTCGCCGCCGAAAACGAAATTGTTCGGCTTCATCCCCATCGGCGGCGGCGGTAAGAAGAAGAATAAGACTAAGATGAAGCGCAACAAAAAAGCCGCCAACGACGCCGACGAAGGAGAAGAAGACGCCGACGAAAACGAACTCTTCGACGAAAACGAACTCGCCACCTACCAATCTCTCGTCGTCTCCTACCTCGACCTCGAAATGCTCTCCTTCCGCTCCGGCGTCGACGACTGCGTCTACGTGTTCCTCCAGAAAGACGTCGACTACCGAGTCGGCCGAGGGAAAAAGAAGATGAATTCAGTCAATAAACAGCTCAAATGATGAAATGCTATATCATAACGAAGATAGTATTCAGAAGGTATGATGTATAGATTGAGATGTGTGAAGCGTTGCCTATAAAAAATGTGTAAATAAAGTAAAACAACTGCCTTTTCGCTCGACAAAAACACACACAAAATCTCACTCACACATGTTCTCGTTCGGCTCGTCCAGCAAGAGAGGCGGTGGCAGCTCCAATAAAAGCGAGGACACCAACCCCGCGAAAACGTCGAACAACAACGTTTTGTCCAAGAAGTCCTCCTTTTTATCTGCCTCCTCTGCTGGTGCTTCCGCTCAATCATCGGGAAACGGTAGCGCGACGGGGAACACCAGCCACCAGACGAACAACATCCAATCGACGTTCCGGAAGAAACCAATCCCGGTCGGGCAAAAAGGCATCGAATTGCAAGCGCACATCAACTCGACGTTAGGAAATAACGGGTCGTTACGCGACGCGGTGAAATTACCGAAAGGTGAAGACGAACTCGAATGGATCGCGGTGAACGTGGTTGATTTTTTTAACGCGCTGGTTTTCCTCTACGACGTGGTCAACACGGAACACTGCACGGAGAAGACGTGTCCGACGATGTGCGCCGGGCCGAAGTTTGAGTACCGATGGATGGACGGGGAGGAAGTTATGAAACCGATGGAGTGTTCTGCGCCGGTGTATTGCGGGTATCTGTTCAGATGGGTGGAGAAGCAAATCGACGACGAGAAGATATTCCCGAAGAAGCAAGGCGACGCGTTCCCGCGGGATTTTAAGAAGAGGGTGAAGAAAATCGCGGCGAGGTTGTTTCGAGTGTACGCGCATTTGTACCACTCGCACTTCAAGATTATTTGCGCGTTGCAAGCGGAGAAACATTTGAACACGATATTTAAACATTTTGTGTATTTTGCGGTAGAATTTAGTTTGATTAGTAGCGAAGAGATGATGCCGCTGAGAGAGTTGGTGGACGGCGTGTTGCAAGCGCCGTGATGTGTTCGAGGAGAGAGATTTTGTACAACAAAGTACGACTGTATTTATTATTCTTTTTGTAAAGACCACACGCATCTTTCTCTATCTATCTATAACTTCTATTATCTGCTATCGTTGTTGCGCTACGTGACTGCTCGTTTCCCCGACGTGGGGCGCAAAGTCGAAGAATTTCTCGGTGCCCGGCGCCAAACGCGTGTGAAAACACATCTGACTCGGTTGCATGAAACTTTGCATGATGCTCATCGCGAACGGATCTGAAGGATGAAAAACGTACACACAGTGTCTCTTTGAACGAGATTGTAAGATGGTATCGTCCAAAGAGGCTGCGCGGAGCGTAAATCTCTTCCCTACCGATAACAAGGTTCCGATTTCCATGCCGTCGATGGGGACGTTTTCCATTTCTGGTTCTACCGGCGTAAACTTCACGCCGAATTCCGCTCGAGGTTTCGGGACGCACATCGCAGAGACGTTTCGTTCGTCGTAATGAAACAAGCTACGATCAAAATAAGGGCTTATCGAACGGCTTTGACTCGTATCCGAAGCCGCATCGACGTTCAAAAGTAAACTCGCGGCGTTACCTAGCAACGTCAACTCGTTCGGCGCGTTGAGAATACCGTCGCGAATGAAGGATTTCGCCATGTCTTCTCTCCTCCCTCCCGCTAGACGTTGCCACATGTTTAAACCGTGCGTGGGAGAGAAGAACACCGCCTCTTCTTCTTCATTCTTAAACGGCGAGGAGCTATCAAACGTGTTCGCCGGCTGTGCCGCTCGCGTCGCCGCGATTCCCGCGTTGTTGTTCGATCCCAGAAACGTAGTCATCGTTTGATTGTCGTCGTTCATGGCTTCAATCGCGGAGCACGGAACGACGTGCAAGAATGTTCTCTTCTCTAAATCGTATATCGTCAACACCGCCCTGTGCGTTGAATCGTCAAACCGTCGTCTGAGTTTATCTAAATGCGTCGACTGGTTCGCGAATACAATTTGATGCACCGCCTCCGCCGGGACAAATTTCAAGAGCAAGAGCGAATCGTCGAGCTGTCGAGCGTGGACTAAGGTTAATCGAGCCAACTTTTCAAAGTTTTTGTGAAAGTTTCGGAGTTCTTCTGGGCTGTCGTAGACTTCGCACTTGCACAAGGCATCGAGGAATCGGTGAACGAGAAGCTTTTGCGTCAAGCCTGTGATGCTCCTGTTGTTGTTGTTGTTGTCCTGTCGCGAGCTTCTTCGAATGTTGGGAACGCCATCAGCAGCGGTGAGACTCTCCCGGTCATCGGCGTTATATCGTCCACCACGTCGCCGGTTATTCGCACTCTCCTCTAAAGCTTGCGTTTCGTCCATTTGCTTTAAAATTTCCTCGTCCCCGGCTTCGCAGTACGACCCTAACGTGAATTTCTCCTCCAACTTCCCGTTCTCCTTGATATCTAAAAACGTGCAACTTTTGTGTTTCAACGAGACGATCGCTAACGACGTGTCCTTGTAAATTGTCGCGCATTGGTTCCTCGTTAACCTCATAAAATCGTTGGAGAACATTTTACTGTCCACAATCTCTCCGCTTTCCGTTTCAATGATGTGAAACGTAATCGATTCAATCGTCGGCAACGCGTTGAATACGCTCAAATCGTTCATGGCATCTACATTCTCTTGTCCCTCTAATAACGACGCCGCTTCAGCCGCCGCCGTTCTGTTCCTATTCTCGTTGTTGTTGTTGTTGTTGTTATTATTATTATTCCCACCTACACCCGCATTCGTTGTCGTCGCATTCGCATTCGTATTCGCGCTCGAATCCACCTGCGTGCTCGACGCCACGACTAAATACTTCCCTCCTCTCGCCGTCAACAAAAAATCCCTACAAAACGATTCGTCGTTCGCTTGCGCCATGGCGGATAAACTCGCCGTCGATACGAGTTTAAAATAGCTCTCAAAGTTCGAGTAATGTTTGCTTATCTCTCGCATCGCGTCTTCCTTCCCCAGTTCTCGCTTGCGACATTTTTCGTACCCTCGCGATATCCCTCGATACCGGAAGACTAAAACGTCGCACAAGTTTCGACTGAAACAGACCAGGTACCGACCGCAATCGGTGAACCGTTTCACGTGGACGTCGGGAAACGACGTCGCTTGTATCTGAGAGGAGAGTGAGAGACATATTTCGTCAGAGTTGATAAAAGAGGCGCGTATTCGTGTGAGGTATAAAACGTGTGTTATCCAATTCGAGACCATTTTAACGGGGAAAACGTACCGTGTTGTCCGGAACAATCGCGCGATAAAACGCTCTTTCTCTGTGCACGTGCCTCCCAGGTTTCTTCGGCACGCTGGTTTCTCGCAAACGTAAAGTCGTGTGAATCGTGCCTCGCTTGTTCACCGCGCGGTAGCCGCGCGGGAGGATGTGCGGGACGATGGAGTGTTCTCCATTGTCTCCGTTGACGTCAGTTTTGTGCTTCATTTTCTGACGTATTTTCGTATGTATGTGCGAGATTCATGCGAAGCGAGCGAGTACCTATGATGCTGCTATCTGTATTCATTTCAATCTAAAATTCTAATTTCCTCCTTATTTCCTCCTCGTTGTTGATGTTATTGATGTTGTTGTTGTCGTTGCAACGCGTCTCTCAATCTATCGTTTTGAAAATCGCCGTTGTTTTCGTCGCCGCGGAATAACGTGGCGAAGAACGCGCGCATCATTCCAATCGCGCCGGGGTCGTTCCCACGGCCGTGCGTTTCCGCGATGTTTCGGAGCTCCTCTTCCGGTATTCCATTTTCTCGCCATTCGACGTTATTATCTCTGGCAGCAAATCGTTCGGCCGCATCCGCGATGAGCGCGAGATTGTTGTTCATATTGTTCAACCTGTTGTTCATATCATCCATCGCGGCGTGCCGGTTGTTTTCGTTTCTGTTGCGTTGTTGTGGCGCCGGCGCCAAGAATGGATTCTCGTCGTCTTCGGGAAGTTGTCTTTTCACGACGTCTTGGTAGTCCTCGAAAGAGACGTGAGAAAACATACTCGCGACGTTTCTTCCTTCTTTCACTTCGAGATTTGCGTTTCGCGTCATTTGCCACGTCACAGAGTTCAATTCCGCGTAGATTTTGTCGCGCTCTTCTTCCTCGTGCTTCCATTCCTCGCTACTCGTCGGTCTGTTCAAAATAATATTCATTCTCTCGTACTCTTCGCAGACGCTACGGGCGATAGCTTTCATCCAGGACAGAATGCGTTCCGGTCGCCACAAGTAATGATGTCTCTCCGCGAAGAGTTTGCACGCGAATTCATAGCTCGCGTTGTTGGAAGTGGTCGTTTTTTCAAAGTAACTCGAGCGCTCGATAATTTCGAACCATTCCACGTCTCGCGTCTTCAAATCGAGCTTTTCGACTAAGAAGTAAAGCGCTAACGGGTGTTGCATGATCGCTTGACGCATGGCTTCGTCGGCTTTGTTTGACTTTATCTTACTCTGCTCGTCTCGCAATTTCAAACAGATGGCGTAAGAGTAAGAAAAATTTGGTCGATACCACATGTCGAACGGCGACACTCGTCGTTCTAAAAGCGATGCGAGAAACTCTTCCAACCACTCTAATTTCTCCGACCGAATTGCCGCGTAATCGATGATAAAGCCGACGCAAAAGTAATCTTTCGGCTCGACGCTAAAGAGCATCTTGGAAACCTCCAACGCGGCGTTGTAACAGCCTCTTCGAGTCAACGAACACGTCTGTTTGAACAACGCTTTTAAAAACGTCTTCTCTCTCGATCGGTCCCACATCTCGATGGCTTCTTCTAATTTCTCGCGACGATCGCTCAATTCATCAATCACGTCGAAAATGCTCTCGTCTTCGTCTTTATCTTCGTCGATGAACGCTTTCCCGGGCGGATCGATGGGAATCCTCGCCGTCCCCTTCTTCACGTCTGCGATGAAATCTTTATGAAAAGATTTCTCAAACGCCGCCAAGCATTGCTCGATAGCGTCTGACCCTTTATCGGCATCGCCAACGACCATGTGCACGTCGCTGATCGCCAACAACGACTCCGCGTGTAAAGGATACTTCATTAAAAGATGCGTGATCGCTCTCGGATCGTGCGTTTCTCTCGCCTTCTCAAACAACTCGTTCGCGTCTTCGTACGCGGCTCCAGTCGAAAACTGATAATACGATACTTCACCGTCGCCCCCTACGTCCTCCTCGTAGGCAAAATCGCCTCTAAACTTCTCCTCCAGATTTTTTGTCTTCTTCATCGCCAAACCGATCGCTCGCGACTTGTTCGACCATCCGCTCTTCGGTCTCGCGAAGATGCCGCTACCGCTACTACTACCGCTACCGCTAAACTCTCCGCCTACCGCATTCGACGACGGACTCATAAACATCCGTCTCAGTTCGTCTTCCGCTTTTAATTTCCGAACGTCGCACGCGAATAACTCGTCCCATCGTTTTCTCGATTTCCTATTTTTCTCCTCCTTTTCCTTTTCCTCCTCGTCGTCCGGTACCCGAGCGTTCGGCGCTTCTATTCCAATATCTCTCAAGGCAGCCTCGAGTTCATCCTCCTCCTCTTTCTCTTTCTTCTTCTTCTTCTTCTTTTTCTTCGTCTGAATCGTGCGCTTTGTCTTCTCAAAAGTCTCCTCGACCTTTACCATCATCGCTTTGTCTTCTTCTTCTTCGTCTTCTTCTTTCTCTTCTTCTTCGTCGTCGTCATCCATCGTCAAAAACGCCGCGAACGCGTTCTCGTTGTTCTTCTTCTTCGGTTGCCTCCTCCCCTCGTCCAAATCGGAGTCGTTCCCTTCCGAAGAAGAAGAAGAAGAAGAATCAAAAGAAGACCTCTTCGCAGCGCTGGCAGCAAACGCGCCGTCCGGATCCTCCTCTCGCTGCTGCAAAGCGCGTCGCAAAGCTCTCGACGACATCTTCTCTTTTAGGTAAGTGTAAGTGTAAAAAGTGTGAAACATTTCTTCCATTTTATCCTCCGAAATGCGCCACTTTCCACTCCGGTAAACGCGCACACAAACACACGCACGCGCACAACAAAACGCACGCAAACGATGACGATGACGATGATGTCAAACCCACGCACCTTTTTATCCGCGAAATCTGTGATGAGAACGTCTCGATTCATGACCGGGAAAAACGCCTCCTCATCTTCCTCCTCTTTTTGTGTCCGTCGTCGTCATCGCGAAGATTCTGATTCTTCAGGTGTACCAGAGCGAAGGAGAAACTCTAAAAGAGCAGCGCATTCCTTGACCGTTTCGGCGAACTTATTCTCCAGATTTACGCGCGTGATCTCCTCCTACGCGAACGCGCTCATCACCGCCGCGGAGGATCCGGAAAAAATCTTGGACCAAACCGTGAACGAAATGAACGGAGATTTGATCAAGATGAGGCAAGCCACCGCGCAAGTGATGGCGTCGCAGAAGCAATTGGAGAACAAATATAACTCGGCGCAAAAGACCGCGGACGATTGGTACAAGCGAGCACAGCTGGCGATTGAAAAAGGAGACGACGATTTAGCGAGAGAAGCGTTGACGAGACGCAAATCGTACCAGGAGAACGCAGACGGGATGAAGGAAAATTTGCTCTTGCAGAAAGAAGCGGTGGAGAAGTTGGTGGCGAATACGAGAGTGTTGGAAACGAAGATGGCGGAGGCCAAGTCGAAGAAGGACACGTTGAAAGCGCGAGCGGCGAGTGCAAAGACGAATAAAGCGGTCGCGGATATGGTGCAAGGCGTGAGCACTTCGAGCGCGTTGAGCGCGTTTGAGAGAATGGAAGAGAAAGTGTTAGCGGCGGAGGCGGAGGCGGAAGCCGTGGGGGTGTTGACCGCGTCGGACGCGTTGGAAGAGCAGTTTAAAATGTTGGAAACCGGGAGCGTGGAGGATGAGTTAAACGCCATGAAAGGGTTGAAAAGCGGAAGTGGGGGTGGTTCTTTGCCGGAAGGAAGACCGGTGAGCGACGCCATCGAGAGCGAGTTGGAAGCGCTTCGAAAGAAGAGTCAAGAATAAATAGTACGACGACGACGACGACGAGATGTGACTTTTGGGCGACCTTTTCGCGCCTCGAATCATCCAACCGCTGCTCGCGCTTTTTAACGAACAAACGAACAAACAAATTTCAAACATAAACATACGTTGTTATATAATACCAGCACATGAACACCATCGTGTTATATACCACGCGTTCTTCTTCTTCTTCTTCTTCGCGCTCTTACGCAAAAGCCGCAAAAGCTTCTTTTTTCTTCATGAAACAAGTACACCACAATTCATATAAAATGCGCACCACCACGCTCACACGCGCCGCGAGAATGCGAATAACAACGACGGTGAAAAGAATGCGTCACGTCGTCGCATTCTCTGGAATGAATGCGTCGTTTTGCGATAAGAAGTATCGTCGTCATCATCGTCCAACTCGTCGTCGTTCCATCGGTGCGGTGGCGGACCAAAACCACGAGGGGGTGAACAACGCGCGCAAAAAAGGCGCCGTCCTCTTCCTCTCGTTCGTCCCTTTGTCACCAGAAACCTCCGCGGCGGGCGTTCGCACGCGCGATTTGATGGAAGGTTTCTTAAAAGCTGGATTTTCGGACGTGCACTACGCGTGCGCTTCAAAAATGGACGAGCAAGAAAACAGGGAGGTGAACAAACAGTTGGTGGAAAGAGGGGTAAAATTTTACGCGAACGCGATACCGAATCGCGAGGATGCGTTTAAAACTGTTTTAGAGGAGTGCGGGAAAAGGAATCCAATCGACGTGGTCGTTTTCGATCGATTTTTAGCGGAAGAAGCGTATTCGTTTCGGGTGCGAGAGATGTGCGCGGACGCTTTGCGAGTGTTGGATATGCAGGATTGCCACGCTCTGAGGCGATAGAGGGCGAGGATCGTCGGTCTGGAGAGTAGTGGTGGTAGTGGTGATACTAGTAATGTGATTGAAAGATCGATAAACGCGAAACCAGAAGCGACGGATGACGATTTTGCGAGAGAGATTAGCTCTATTTTCCGCTCGGATTTGACGTTGGTCTGTTCGTCCGCTGAGCTGGAGCTGTTGCACGCGGCGTGCGGCGTACCGAAGGAGAAGTTGTGTTTGGCGCCGTTTTTCGAAACGATCGATACGAAGAGTATCATCACGCCGTTCGCAGATAGAAAAGATGTATTCGTTTCGATTGGAACGTTTAATCACGCGCCAAACGTCGATGGGTTGAGATACTTAAAGAAAGAAATTTGGCCTCTGATTCGAGGAAAACTGCCAAACGCGGAATTTCACGCTTTCGGCGCCACGTGTTTACCCAAACACGTCGATGAATTAAACGACGCGAAGAACGGCTTCTTTGTCAAAGGCTTTTGCAAAGATATTGGCGAAACGTTATCAACGGCGAAAGTGTTACTTGCGCCGTTGCGATTCGGGGCAGGGATTAAGGGGAAAATTATCGAGGCGTTCAAATACGGCACGCCGGTTATCACGACACCGATTGGTGGCGAAGGTATCGGGGTTCCAGGTATTTTTGAGAATGGATGCGATAACATGGATGCCATCAAAGCCAACTGGGGCGGTACGTTTGATTGCGTGACTCCGGCGGCGTTTGCGACTGCAGCAGTGGACTCGTTTGCGAACGAATCGCTTTGGACGAAACAGTCCAAACGCGGCGTCGAGCTACGAAACGAACTCTTCAATAAAGAGAAAACGATTCCTCCAATACTCGAAGCAATTTCCAATAAGTGCGAAAACTTACGGACGATTCGAAACGAAGATTTTATCGGCGCGTCGTTTTGGCACCAGTCGAATCGCTCGACGGATTTCTTCTCGAGATGGATCGAATTGAAAGAGACTCTGGGCAAAAAAGTCGCGTAAGGTAGGTAGCTTATAATAGTAAAGAGACGAAGGAAGTTCGCGTATAGTCATCAACGCAATAGCGCATAGTATGCACGCATCTAGTACAGTAAGTTAGAGGAGTGATCATATGTAAGATTAGTATGTATAACAAATGTTTACTTTTCCAAGCCGAGCGGACACAACTGGTTATTCTTGACCGATTGCAACTGCATCTTGCTCCCGAATAAATCGCGAATGTTGTCAATTCCGAACATGATCATCGTCGGTCGTTCTAAACTTAAACCCCACGCGATTACGCTGACATCTTCTGGCAAACCCATCGGCAACAACATTTCCGGTCTGAACATTCCTGAGTTTCCGACTTCGACCCACTTGCCCAACATCGGGTGAAACGCGAAAATCTCCATACTCGGCTCCGTGTACGGATTAAACGCGGGTTTAAACCTCACTTGCGTCATTCCCAACTGCGCGAAAAACTGCCTAATCACCCCAATCAAATCTCCTAAAGTCAATCCTTTATCGCAGACAACCCCTTCCACTTGGTGAAACTCCGCCAAGTGCGTTCGGTCCACCGCTTCGTTCCTGAACACGCGATCAATGCTAAACAGTTTACACGGCTTAAACCCATCCTCTGCTAATTTGTGCAACATTCTCGCCGATACTGCCGTGGTATGCGTTCTCAAAATGTTCTTATCCGCTTCTTCTCTCTTCCACGCGTAGTTATGACCAACCGATCCGTGACCGCCGACTTCGTGCATTTTCTTCACTTTCTCGACGTATTCTTCCGGCGCAAAGTTCGCCTTAGCCGGCGTCTTCATGAAAAACGTATCGTGCGCATCTCTCGCTGGATGCTGTTGAGGTTGAATCAACGTATCAAAGTTCCAAAACCCAGACTCGACGAAGTTGTTCGTCGGCATCTCGCTAAACCCGAGCTGTAAGAAAATCTCGCGAAACGCCCTTCTCACTTTCAACAACGGGTGAACGTGACCACTCGCTGGGATGTTCCCAGCTCCAGGGACTAAAGTGTACTCTTTAAACGTCGCCGTCTTCCACGCCCCGTTCGCCAGCATCTCCTTCGTCAAATCGTGTTCCAACTTTTTCCTCTCCAACGCGAACTCCGGCCCTCGTTTCACCGCGTATTCCTTCCACGTCTCCACCTTTGCCAACTTTCTCTTCTTTATCAACGCGTCCAACTCTTTCGCAGGCACTTCCTCTTTCTTCCCCTCTTTAATCATCCTCAAATACGTTCGACACGTATCCGTAATCTCCTCCACTTTCGCGACGACTGAATTCGTCGCTTTATCCATCGCCAACCATTTTTGCTGCATCGCTTGCTTAAACCCAACCTCCGATATCGTCTTCTCCAGCTTCTTAAACTCCGGTAAAGAGACGCCGTTCTTGCCTTTACTCTTCACGAAATCGAACGCTCTCGCTTCTGGACTCCCATTTTCGATAAAACTCATCGCCTCTTCCGTTAAATTCAGCGTATTCTTGTCTGTTTCCGAGAAGACGACCACGTTCGATGCGGCTAAAGATTTGATGATGCCAACGATGCGTTTCGGATCGACTTCGTGTTGCGAGGCGAACGACGCGGAATCGACTTCGCCATCGCTCTGCGTTTGTAACAGCAAGCGTTTCTCCAACTCTCGATCGTCGACCTGAATAGGAGCGCTCGTCGTTTTGCTCGTCTTTTTGTCTTCTTCTCTGGTGGTCTTCTTCCTCTCTTCTTCTTCCTCGGATAAAGCTTTTCGCAATCGTTCGATTTCTTCCTTCAGCGCGTCGAGGTTTTCTCGACCGGCGTCGTCCTGAGATGATTGTTTCGCGCCCATGACGGATGAGATGTTGTACTCTTCCGATGACTTTGAAAGTGCCCCGCGAGAAAAATACACAGAGAGAGTATCGCGCTGCTCTTTCGCGCAAAAGACGAGAGAACAAAAGCGACCCCCGCTTCTTTTTGCGCGCGCAAGTGAGAAGATGTGTAGACCTTTTCCCTTGAAGTTTGGGGGAAAAGCACCACAAGAAGTCGCCACTCGTGCGCTGCTCTCGCGGACGCGGCAGTCTCTCTCTCTCTCTCACGCACACACGCAGTAGTAGCAGTAGTC
>Ga0115555_1000276_pt1 | contig 34461 bp, 31 predicted proteins | sample COGITO_mtgs_1104_2_FD_87285 | JGI IMG/M metagenome (GOLD analysis project Ga0115555, IMG submission 87285) | Pelagic marine microbial communities from North Sea - COGITO_mtgs_110407 | ecosystem: Environmental > Aquatic > Marine > Epipelagic | place: Germany:Helgoland, sampling site Kabeltonne... | reverse complement strand
ATGACCATGACCATGACCATGACCATGACCATGACCATGACCATGACCATGACCGTGTTTCCCATAACGTACAAAAATACTTGTCTTGCTTTAGTAGCTACTTTTTTTTTGTCGAGATATGTCTATTGATGTTGCAGTCTTTGCACCAAGGGCAATCAGTTACCGTCCCAACTGGATTGTTTTCGTGGCATACGCAACAACAGTCCAGAGCAATAGGCTCGCTCCAACCCTCAGCATTCGGGTCGATTTCGGCTTCATCGAGATCGGCCACAGCGTCGTCTTGTTTTTTCTTCTCTGCGTCACGTCGCTCGGCTACCTCTGCTGCCAAGGCAGTGAAATCCATCTCCTCTGGGATATTCTTGACGACACTCCCAGTTTCCACACACAAATCAACCCAGCCATCAATGTCAACGATTCTCAAGCCACGTTTCACTGCCTTTCTAACCTTCTGCGTCGACTTCATGACTGCGGATTTTCGGGCAAGAAGAAAAGTCACCTTCTTTGAGACAGTGTCCACCACGACAGCGCCAAAATTTGTGAGCTTTGACTTCTGGTTGTTGTAGGAGTCTGAGGGATCTGAATGTGCCAACCCAGTATCCAGAGTTGAGATTGCAAAAGTGTGATTGCAAAATAGTCTTAATTTTGCCGACGACGTTGAGCTCGTCGTCCCTTTCTTCTTGTTAGTGTTGTCATTCTTCATCTTTTCTCGCCTTCTCTTCTTCTTTGCTGCCTTGTTTGACACACTTTTTGCCCCAGCAGTGAGATCCAATGCCCCAAAATCAGTGTGTTGGGCGCAATCTTCTGTCGTTCCTTTTGCACCCGTAAGCGGTGAGGCCTTTATCAAATCTCCCATAGTCTCGTCATGGAGCCATCCAATCGCCCCCAACTCCTCGCTGTCTGAATTCTCTGCTTTGCGCTTCTTCCTTCGTTGCCTGCAAGCGGTTCCCCCGTCACCGCGAGGCATCGAAACGAATGTTGTGAGAGGGCGCCTTCAGAAAAGAAAAGACTTGATGGTATTGTTACTGCTTGTTTTTTACGTCGAGACCGGTTGGCTCCTTTTTGACGAAGCAAACGACGCTAGATTTGGGGACTTTCATCTAAAAAATCACATGAGGGGTATTTTGGGTGTGTTTCTTGTCGCTACGGCGCTAGGATTCATTCCAAAATACTCAAATAACTTACATAAAACGCGGAGAGCAGCCCTTGTGTCAGCAACCTTCAAACCCTCGTTATTAAGGAGCAGCTCCCTGTATTCTTCCTCTTTAGACATCGATGGCGTCCAGAGCGATGGTCCTTCTTTGACTCCCTCCGGTTTCGGCTTCACGACGAGTTTACGTCGGATAATTGAGCTAAATGCTGGTAAAGTGAAAACACCTGACAAAAGTTATGGGTTTGTTAAGGTTCTTTCGACGAACAGCGTTGACGAGGTAATGGGGAAGGTGTACAGTGATTGTACGGGGGAGGTTGGAGGTTATGTTGCACTTGTATTCGATGAACAAGACAACCTGGCGGGGATCTTCACAGATCGTGACTACCTTGAATTTACAAAGATGCGTGATTCTGAGAAGATGACCCTTGAGCAATCATCGATTTTCACCACACAACCGGTCAGCAAGTATATGACGCCTGCCGAGCGACTGATAATAGCCAATAGCGAGGTACCTGCAGGGGAGGCGCTGAAGATTATGAATGCCAACAAGTTCCGCCACCTCATAGTTGGTAAGGACAAGAGAGTTCCGACTTTCGTGTTGGGGGATCGGGGTCCCCTCTCGAGCGATGGTCTTTGCGCCGTTGTGAGTATGGCAGACATTATGCGCCAGGTGCAGATCGATGAGCGCCTTTCCCTGTCCAAACTGCAGCAGAAATTTCCTTCCTACAAATACGACCCCGTCAGGCAGCTCCAGGAGGAGCAAAAAAGTTTTGCTAACGAAATGGCCAAAGAGCCGGGAGTTGGCAAGAAGGATATCATCCGAGCTGGCACAACCGCTGTGATTCTTGGGGTATTCGCGACTTTCCTCTTTTCCTCGCCCTGGTTGGCGAGCCACGCTGAGCTTGGCCTCATTGGGATTTTCGTTTTGGGATACGTTGGCATAATATTCGAGGAGCTTTTCGAGTTTAACAAGGCTGGCGTGGCATTGCTCATGTCGACGGCAATGTGGATCACCTACGCTGATTTCTTCGAACAAGTTAACGGCCAGATGGCTGCCAAGGCCGGCGATACTGTCCTCGATCAGCTCAAGGACCAGTTGGCAGAGGTTTCTGACATATGCTTTTTCCTTCTCGCGGCTTCTACCATCGTCGAAGTTGTGGACGCGCACCAGGGCTTTAAGACGATAACGAACAGAATACCGACGGAGAATAGAGTGCAGCTCTTCTGGATCATCGGTATCCTTACCTTTTTCCTGTCCTCCATCCTCAACAACTTGACAGTAACGATAGTGATGATTAGCCTCCTCCGCAAAATTATACCGGTTGAGGACGAGAGACGCTTATTTGGAGCGATGGTAGTCGTAGCGGCAAATGCGGGTGGTGTTTGGACTCCGATCGGAGATGTAACAACGACCATGCTCTGGATAAACGGAAATCTCTCCACCCTTCCAACCATCACTCAGCTTGCACTCCCCTCCATTGCCTGCTTGGTAACTTCTCTGGCCTTTCTCGTGAGAAAGTTAGATGATGCTCCCCGAATTTCCGCTGCAATGTCCGACGATAGCAGCCCCATACCGGTGGCGAATGTCCCCCCTCCCCCCTCCACTGTGGCCCCCCGTGGCCAGCTCGTCTTCACGTTTGGGATCCTTTCGCTCCTATCGGTGCCTGTATTCAGTGAGCTAACAGGTCTGCCCCCTTATTTGGCCATGCTCACCGGGCTTGGAGCGATGTGGACTCTAACAGATGCTATTCACATGGATGAGGACGGGCGGGAGGGTCTTAAAGTTCCAGCGGCTCTCTCAAAGCTTGACACCAGCGGGATCTTGTTTTTCCTTGGGATCCTCATGAGTATAGGAGGTAAGTGGGCAGTACCAACAATCGCGATTTAAACATTCTTCGCTGCTAATCAATTCCTCCCCTCTGTGCCGCTACCCTCTGGAAAAAAACAGTCCTGGACAAAGCCGGATTACTAAAAGAACTGGCTGTCTTTCTCAACAACAATCTTCCCGGTCAAGAAATTATAGCAACTGTGATCGGACTTGCTTCAGCGTTGATTGACAATGTTCCCTTGGTCGCAGCGACAATGGGTATGTATGACCTAACCGAATTTGGTCCAGACAACCAACTATGGCAGCTCATCGCGCTCTGCGCTGGAACGGGAGGGTCTATCCTCGTGATTGGAAGTGCCTCTGGTGTGGCGCTTATGGGCCTTGAAAAGGTAGACTTTGTCTGGTACGCCAAGAATGTCTCTTTTGGGGCTGCTATGGGCTATTTCGCGGGTATAGGGACATATCTTGCTCAAAGTGTGCTATTCGGTGCAGGAGGAGCTGCTGCCACTGCGCCTGCTCTTGCAGACATGGCCCAAAGTGCTGCTCAAAATGCTATAGCGTTCGTCGACGGCATAATACCTGCCGGTGTCGAGGTAGCAAATGCCGCCTCGTCGATTTTTTGACCGTGATGATTGACTAAGATGTTGCGGACAATTTTGCTAAAGACTCTCAACTTTCACATCGTATTTATGGAAATATAAAAAACATGCGAACAGCCGCCGCCGCCATGAAGGATACAGCGTATACAAATTCACAACAAAAAAAACTCTTCAGCGTCTTTTATCTCCATTTTAATTTTCGGTACAAGAATTTTCGGAAAGATTGAGAGAGATCACCCTCCACCACAGACGGCTCTTCCATCTTTATTATGTCCACGCGCTTTCCCTCTGCTGGAGAGTGGGCATCTGCGCCCCCTGCGCCCCCCATGAATTTAGTAGTCGAGAGAAAAAAAATACCACCAAGCCCATCATCACATTACAAAGGACATCCGCCCCCTCCCCTCCCCTCCCCTCTGGACAACGTAAACCCAAAAGTTCCCACCTATGAGATTGCCAACTCTGTGAAAAGTTCGTCTCTGATGGAGATGATGGAGGTGTGCTACAATAATAAGGAGCATTGCCCGAATAAATATGAGCTGGTTAAGTTGCTGCTCTCTCCTTTTACGAAGAAGCTCAGAGAGACTAAGGTGAGCTGCTCGAATATTTGCCCTTGCTGCTGAGCGTGAATCTCACTCACCCCTTTGGCGACATTTTGACGCGACTTTTTATATATGACAGTCTAAGGATGCGTCTCTGGCTGAGAATGCTTCTATTTACCCTATACTTCGGATTTTGTTCCCTGATATTGATTCCGGCCGAGCGGTGAATTATGGGATGAAAGAGAGCGTCATTGCTGAAGTTTGGAGGGAGGCTTGCAGTCTAGACCCTGAGTCGGCGGACGCGAAGTTGATGTTACACTATCAGGACCCGTCAAAGGCGGGGTCCTTGCCGGTGACCTCCCAAAGGCTATCTTCTCTGTGTTGGAGAAGCGTATGCCCAACACTCCATCTTCAATTACTGTCGGACAGTTTAACAAATTGCTCGATGAACTCGCTGGATTTAATGTTAAGAAAGCCGTCCTTGGGGGTTCTAAAAATCACCTCAGGTGAGTGAATGCTAATGCTCCTAAAAGTTTTGTATGTCGGCATTTTTCACGCTTCTTTGGAGAGAGCTCCCTCAAAAACTCCCTCAACATTATGCTCACACGCACTCTTCTTCTCGCAGCGAGGGCGTTCCGACCGCAGGAAATTCCCACGGTGTCGCTCGCAAGTCCAAAGAAAAGCTCCCATCCGCCAAGCAGAAACGCATACAGTGGGTCCGTAACCTGTCGGAAAAATACGGAATGGGCCCTGTAGAACAGAAATGGATTATCAAGATTTTGATTTGCAAAATGCAATTAGGAGTCTCTGCGGATAAGGCAATGACCTGTATTGATGAAGATATGCTCAATTTGTACGCGGGAAGTCAAAATTTGGAGCTGGTTTGTGCACAAGTTGCCGACAAACAATTCATGAAAAGACGGAGGGAAATTTTTGAAATGAAGATCCGTTCAATTGGAGTAAGCAAAGGTCAAGGTAATGGTACTCAACCCCCTTTAAGTTTCACCAATGATGTTCATGTCGGCCGGATATGTCTTCCCATGTTAGCAGATCGAACTGACTTTCGCAAGCTGTTTACACATATCGGGCTGCGAATGAATAGTACACCAGCTGTTATGCACCTGATGAGTACGTGTTCATCAAAGCAGGAGGTGGCTGAGAAGAAAAGATTTTTACCGAGGAAATTGCGCCACCCACCAATTGTGCTGGAGAACAAGCTGGACGGCGAACGCCATTTGGTTCACGTAAAGCGCGGCATAATTACTATTAATAGCCGCAATAGCAACTGGTACTCGGAGATTTATTCTCCTGTGATTGGTCCACACATACGGAGGGCGATGCAGAAATGGGATGTAGATGTGATTTTGGATGGAGAGATGACAGGCTGGGACGACGGAATGAAGAGCGATGCCCAATTCGGCTGGAACCGTGCTTTCGCTAAGAATCGAGAAGATTTCTTGAAGCGAAATCAGCAAGTTGACCCACGTGACTATAATTTTAGCCACAGCAAGACGGGAAGGAACAACGTCACTCATAAGAAGTTGGGAGGACTCGGTAAGGGAGAACATATTTCAGATTTTGGGAGTGATAACTCATTGCATCCAGGATCGTTTCAGTGGATCAAGTACCATATCTTTGACATTCTCTATTTGGACGGTCCCGACGCTCGAAAACTTGTGAAGATGGCCACTGGGTTCGACCCCGACGGAAAAGAAAAGGGTGGAGCGATATTGAATTTCCCGCTTGATGTTCGGAAAAGAATCCTGTACGCGCTAATCGATCCCCAGCCAAACTTCGTAGAACATGTGCGTTCATTGGTGGTAAACGAGGATGGATCGGCTATCACACCTGAAGTTTTTTTCACGCAGCAGCCGGAGAGGCCAGATAGTGCCAGTTGTGACGCGACGGATGATGACGAACAGATCGAAAAAAAACGTGCTCGCGAGGTCGACAAGTTTTACAACGATCTCGTACTTAAGGAAAGTCAAGAGGGAATTATTGTCAAGGAACTCACGTCTCCGTACAGGCTTGGAACGGCTTCGTCCCGTCACATGGCATACTGGCGAAAGTTGAAACCCTGCTATGCGGGAGAGCAGTCTGCGGCTTCTGACATCGACGCACTGGTGCTTGGAGCATATTATGCAGACGGTAAGACCCGAAATGGGCGGCTCACATCATATCTTTGTGGGCTCCTCGACGACGACAGCGAAGAAGGCGAATACAAGTTTATGACTTTTTGTAAGGTAACTGGGCATTCAATGGATGAATTCGGTCGCGCAGAGCAGCTCACTGGGTTCTTCAATTCGTCGGCGGATGACAGTAGCAAGCCTACTCTTGGAAAATGGTTTACCATCGAGGAAAACAAAAAGGAATTAGTTCCAAGTTTCGTCAGCAAAAAATCTCTCCAGTTCAACAAGACGGCAGGTGATTATTCCGGTTGGATTCCAATGAAGAAGGATGACTGGCCACATCTCTGGATTCATCCTAAAGACAGCTTCATGGTCGAGATCAAAGCGAGCGAGGTGGTTGAATCGACTGACTTTAGCGCTGGCGTTTGTCTCCGATTTCCTCGTATTCAAAAGATTCGGCTAGAGGGAGTTGGAGAATACGACGCAGGCGAGAAACACTTTTCGCTGTGCGATAGTGTCAATGGAGTGAAGCGTGCTTATGCTGATTTTAAGAATATGGCCGCTTTGAAGGCTTCCACGGATCAGGTGACCACGTGCAAGTTTCTCACCGTGAATGAACTTAACAAGGATATCAGACAGAATAATAGAAAAAAGTCGTATCGGAAACCCAAGGAAATTATCAAATCCGCGCAGGTTGTCGAATCATCCTCGATCAAGAAAGAATCAAATATTCTGAAGAAGCTGACCTTCTGCGTGTTGCCGGGGACATACAAGCTTGATCAGAACAACGTGGACTGCAAAGATGCGAAGAAAAATGGCTACTTTGAGGACATCAATTGTATCCAGAAGAAAGGTGACGTCGAAATTTTCATTTTCAAACATGGTGGGAAATGTGTCTCAGACGAGTTAGGAGCTGAATACGTCCTTGGAGGACGCTTGGAAGACGCAAAGGTGCAGACAATAAGCCGTGGCCTGGAGAGATTAGAGATGAGATTGGCTGAAAAAAATGTTTTGAGCAAGGCAAAGCTGACCAAGAAGGAGGAGAATGACCTGAGGCTGTCTAAAATATGTGTTTTAAACTGGCTTTTCATCTTTCGTGTAGTAGCGAAAATGAAGCGGAATAACTTGACCCGACTGATTCCGCCCAGATCGTTCGATTACTTGGTGTTGAACAAGGAGGAGGTGAGTGTCTCGGTTTGAACACATTGAGTGGAGACAGGGGGAGGGGCAAAGAGATGTGGATGAGAGGACGTTTGGTCTTTCATCTCGGGAATGAACTGACCTTCCTTCTTTCTCTTTCGTCGTAGGCCGAACGGCTTGAACAGGTGGAAGACGCCTTTGGAGATGCACTTGAGGAAGAATTGGACAACGTTGCGGTGATGCGGATGTTCGAGAAGATCAAGTCATCGCAAGCGACGGGACTCTCAGCCTTATCACAAGACCCCCTGAACTTGAACGAAACGGTTAGCGGCATCAGCGGTAGAAAAAAATCCCAGATAGCGTCTTTCGTGAAGATGGGTGACCTCCCTGACTGGCAGGTTGACTCTTCACTCGATCCCTCTGAACGATGGATCATGCAGGGTTCGAAGACTGAGCTTTGGCCATACACCCGAACCAATTATGAGGATATTGAGCCCTTAATCGTGTTTCCGAACTGCTCAATTAACATCCAACAGCCTGTGTACGAGGAAAACCTGTGCCCGATTCGCGCTGTGCTACCTCTTGTTCACGCTATGGGGGGTTTGGTCAGCGAAAGACTGCATGACCAAGTTGGAATGATTATCGTGAAGAATATGAAGATTGGTAATCAGCTGACGTGGGCCTTCGAGGCTGGCAGCGATGACAAAGGTCAAAATATCAGTGCGAGCTCTCACATCTTGGGGGGCAAGAGCAAGGCGAGGGTGAAGGCCCTCTTGGAGGAGATTGATCCGAATTTGAGAGAAAAGTTGGAAATCATCGAGAAAAATAATTCGAGGAGAGATTCTTGTAGGCTTAAGGAGGTGAAAATTGTTAGCGTGGATTATCTTCGCGATTTGTGGGACAAGAATGCCATTCCAGTCGAAGAGAAGGAGAATGATGAAACGATGGAGGAAGTGAAGGGGGAAGGAAAGAAAGAAAAAAATGAAGTCAAAGAAGGCGAAAAGATATATCCAAATGTTGATGTCGCTAAAGTGGACATCGGCGACGTAAATCGTATCACCAGTGAGACAAAATTAGTTCGAAGGCAGAATGCGGTCAGTATTGTCCTAATGGTGGGACTCCCTGGGTCAGGAAAAAGCACCTTTGCGATGAGTCTTTGTGCTCCTGACTTTGTCTATATTTGTCAAGATCTGCTCAAGTCGAGAAAGAGGGTCGAGGATGCCACAAGAAAGGCCATGGCGAAGAATATTAGCGTGGTAATTGATCGTCTGAACTCCACGGCTCTGCAGCGTTCCTATTTTATCAGCATCGCCAAGGAATTCAATGCCAGTGTGTCTGTGGTTGTGATGGATACAGATCCGGGTCTTTGCAACAAAAGGTGCTGCGAGCGAGTTGATCACCCGACGATCACGTCAAAGGACGACGCCAAGAGAGTAATCGAGCAATGTTTGAATACGTGGGAAAATCCACGGAATGAGGAGGGAATACATACAATTTACACGATCTCCAACAACGAAAAAGCAAAATGCAAAGAAGTTCTCGAACGTTTAAAGCAGAAAGAATAGGTTTATCTATGGGAAAACGCCCAATGCTGGCTTTTGTTTGTCATTAACTCATCCCACTTTCCTCCTCCAGGGCCCTCTTCGCCCATATAGCCAAATTATCGTTGATTTGCTCCAGCTGCACACTCAAATCAAGATATTCCGTTTTGTGGAGACATTCATACAGCGGCTGAACAACGAAAGCCATAAACCCATTCTGAAATTTGCTTTGAGGCGTCGGATTCTCCCGGTCATAGCCCTTCGTGATCCTCATTCCCACCTCCCTCTCCCTGTCACCCTGCCTGTAGAATTCTTGCATGACTAAATCAATCCATTTAGTGTAGTACTCCCATTTCTTAGCGGGATTGCTGACGTCTGCAGCGTGGAGCATCATTCCGCATATCAAAGTTGCGTCTTCACTATTCGCCATAAGAACTCCTGTCGTCTCGAGTTTTCTTGACAGTGTGCTTACGCTACCAAAATGATTCTCCATATCAGTCGCCAGAATGTTATTCACCATCATTTTCCTGACCTCCTTCATGCTATCCCGCGATAATCATTTTTTAATGAGGTTGAGATTGTTCATGGTTTGAACATGTTGATATTGATGGGGTCAGGTCAGTAAGCAGTGGTGTGCAGGCAGGGGATGGAGGGGGGGGTCACATCCAAGCTAGTCTACTAACACAAACACAAACACAAACACAAACACACAAACTCACCTCTCTCCGTCGAAAAAGCTTAATACGTCACAACCAGGAATTCTCATCAACTCAAAAGATTTTGCTGAATGCAAGTGCTCAAGTGGCGAATCATAGTGATACCGCACTGCAATTGGGTCGTTGGAGTTGATGAGGAAGTTAGCATTGTAGCCAGGGTGAGCAACATCGTGAGCCACTGCTGATAGTAGTATTGCAAATTTCGATTTGTTGCTCATGGAATGCAACATAGTGCCACTTTCCATTAAACAGTAGAGACTCTGACAGACATCAGCCCCGTGAACACTGTTGTGATAAGGGTTCTCTGCCAGATAATTCTCGTTCACTTGATACAGCCAACAGTGAAGATTGGATTTGTTTATGTCCAAGCAATCCAATAGACCGCTCTTGGACATGAGCGTTTCACAAACCCACACCAATGCCTGTTTATTCGTCTTTTCATCGACGTCAATGACGTCAAAGCCCCATCTTGTCACACTCTCTGTCAGATAGCTTGGGAGCAATTCCCCTGCCAAACCAAAACTCATACTCGGACTCGCCCCCCTCTTAGCTACCTCGGTCATGAGCATATTCATAGGCTGCTCAACAGTAACAGTCATGAAAGACTTCAGGGAATTGTACATCTCGTCGTCAAGAAGATAGCCCTTATCAGACTTCTTCAGGCAGTCAAGCGTCTTTTCAGCCGTATTTTGCATAGCAAGGATGTGCGAGTTGCTGAGCTTCACAGAAATTGCAAGAGTAGATTCCAGCAGCTCTAGTTCTTCCTCGGTGATAATTGCTCCTACTCCATCTCGACGACAGGAGAGAAGCTTACGGATGGTCGCAAGAGACTTCAGTCGCATCTTCTCATGACTGCTGGCTGAGATAAGATCCATTTCGGCTGCAGTAGTCGGCTGGGAATTCAAACGCTGGAGAGATCGATGGTTATTGTTGATCAGGGAAATATCATCTGAACCATCCATGCTACCAATTGAGACCTGGGGATCAATTGACTTCGAAGGCGCTCGTGGGAGTTCCATTATACTTTAAGAGGATATAGGGCTTGCCTAATGATAAAGAAATTCAGCTGACGCTGCGTGGACTTTGAATTTTTAACTTAAGAGCAATTTGCATGTATTATGCAAATTGACTTTTGGGTGCATTTGGTTCCTCTGATCTGAATCTGAACCCTAGGGATCCCTAACCTCTTTCCGAACTCTTCTTCTCTTGATTCTTCGGCATTCCACAACACTTACTTCTAGACAATAAATTGTTAACAAAAAAACAAAGAAATTTTTAAGTCTTCTACTTCGATCGGCCTGGCATGGTTAGCTACGCAAATTTGCACTAACACATTAAACAGGCGTTACCCACATGCCCAGCCACCACAGTTCATCTTTCTTCAGGCATCGTTTAGCCCTTTCAATCCATGAGGCAACCACATTTTCGGAAAAGACATAACTCTCATTGCGATTCCTCATTTCCTGACAAAGTAGGGATTCAACACCATCCCAGCCAACGAGATCTTTTACTGTTCCGCTCTTTACACTGATGAGAGCATCATAAGCTTGCTCATTTGAATCAAGAATTTCGAACATGATCTCCTCAATGGCGGAAGCTTGAGCAGCAGTCACGATTGCCGCCATCATCTCTACCTTATTTCCATCGCCATCAGACAAAGAGTTTGTGAGGATTTTGGGGTCAGCGTTGGCCAGAGAGCGAAGGTTGTGAATGTTTTGTTTCTGAAATTTCTCTCTCAATGCCGTTGGTTGCGAAGGAAGTTTGAGGTGTTCAGTGAAGCTTTCAATAGTGGTCGCCTGAGTTATGCATTCCATTATTTCTTCAAAGTCGTCTTCTGTCGGTGTTGAGTATTCCCAGTCATCTTTCGCAATGCCTATTTGACCATTGTTCACTACCTCGCTATTGTTGTTCCCATTGTTGCCGCTTCTTAGCAACGCCGCCTCCGCCACTTTCCGCCTCAATTGTTTGATATCCCCTCCCTTCTCAGCCTCGGAAACCATTCTCTCTTCCAGATCCTCAATAACTCTTACGCCAACTTCCTCTCCTCCCAATCCCTCTTCAATCATCTTGTTTTCCCTCGCCTTTTCACTCAATGTTTTCACCCTTGCCCTCAAATACTTGAAGTCTAACTCCGGTAATAGAACCTCTAACATATCTCGTACATCCCTCAACTCTGTTCCATACAGTTTTACCAAGCTCCAAAAAACGCGAGGACTCAGTTGTGCCATGTCCTCCGGTCTTAGCATCATTTTTCCCTCTTCGTCTCCCCCTTCATAAATCCTCGTCACCACAGCCTTCAATGTTTCGGCATCCAAAATCTCCACCTCGTCTTCGAAATGTCCCCTGCCTTCGTTCCCTTTGTCGTAACGGATCTAAGGTTACGATCGGATGCGGAAGTGAGAGCGTGAGCGACGGCGGGAACAGTAAAAAAATAGGAACGGGGATCTGGGAGTTGAAAGAAGCGTGCCAATTTTCAAGCTGAAAAAAGCTCACTCACCTTGTAGCCAACTTGATTACCATCTGATGTCTTCGTCTCTCCGTTAGGTTCAAAAATAACGCTGTCCACTTTCGAGCTCAGCACAGCTGCAACGCGACAATTCGCTAACGTCGCTTCGTAAGATTTTCCAACAGCGCCACGCATAGCTTTCCGAAGGAACTTGTTCACCTGGCCACCACCCGTTGAGGTTGAGGTCAGGAGGGTTGTCGCCACATCGTCTTTAGACGAGCCTAGAGCGATATTGGTGACGTTCTGCTTCCTTGTATTTGGCTTCGGCTGTCTTTGCGGGGCCGGAGCCCTCTTAGGCGGAAGAGCAGCCCCACTTTGCAAGGAGAATCCGCCCAATTTGTCCATAGCCTTTTGTTCCTTAGTTTTCTTCGGGGCGGCTGGTTTCGTCGGTGCGACCGCTGATATACCGGCTTTTTTACCTCTCTTAGTCGTAGGAACAGGACCAGAAGGATTTGCTTTTGGTTCATTTTTCCTCTTCTTATTTTTCTGCTGCTGCTTAGGGTTGACAAATTCAACACCAACACTATCCATGGCGCTAATTCTACCTTCATCGGTTATTACAGTTTCACCCGAAAATGGAGGTTGAATAGGTCGAGGCGGACGGCCCCCCGTGGTAAAATTTACGTCGATCTCCCCCTCCACCAGCTGCTGCACAGTTGCACCACACTCAGGGAAAGATTCGACTGCCAAAGTCTTGAGGTCATCAAAGGTACACGTTGAAGAAATTGATATTATTTTGTTGCTGGTAGGAGGGGGTTTGAATTTTGCAGAGGATGGGGAAGTTTGAAAGCTCAGGCGGATTTTAATCATTGGTGAGGCGACAGAGTGTCCGGGGGAGTGGGGTGAGGGGGAAAGAGAAATTACCCTTTCAAAGTGTGACGACGAGTCTGCAGATTTGATTAGAACACTTCAGTAGGCCATGAATAAGGTTAGCGCTAACGCTAATAAAAAACGGTGAGCGGTTCTGGCGAAATTGTTGGAAACATTAATTTTACACACTCGGACGATCTTGAAAACTATATACTGCAACAAGTTGACGGTTTTCAATAATTTATCCACTTAATATACCCACCAAACGAGTCCCTTCCATTGGCGGGCGGCGGCGTGTGCTTGTTGGGTTAAAGATCGGCTGTCAGCTGCACACTTGGTACAATCTGGGATGGACAATGGCGACTGTCTGACGGCCTCGTCAGAAGCTGAAAATAGACGCAATGCCGAAAAGCAGCTAAAGGAGTCGTTGCAGTACCATATAGGGAAGATTGTAGACAATGAAAATAGTGCGGTGGGAAACAACTCCAAGGACGCTGACACTGCAACAAAAGAAGCACAGATTGCGCCAAGTGCTGGTAAGTGCCGTGTGAATTTTGAAGTTTGGTGTTTTTATTGATAAATTGACACTCGCCATTTTTTTCGAAGTAAATGCAATCACAGAATTGATTTTTGGATTTGTGACTCATTCACTCTCAAAAGATCTTGGCGAATTTTGCAGACACAGAAAGAAGCAGACCGTAAATTTTGATGACGTTCTGCTTGTCGCGCGGAAAAACGATAAGATCAAAAAATCGCTGAAAGAGTATCAAAAGATATTAGCCGAGGTTGGAGATAAAGAGTGATAGTGAGCAGTGAAGCGTAGTTTTAGTAAATGTTAACGAAAAGAAATAGCAGCTGAGTGGGTTGGTGTCGAAAAAGGTTTCCTTCATTTTTCCTGGAACGTTTCTAGCCCGATGGAAACCTTCCCCCCCTTTCCTTCACTAAATTTTCATACATATTTACTTAACTTATTTATCGACATCCAAAAATTCGACGTTTTCTGGTCGATCAGTGTGTCGAAAAATGTTGGGGAAGGCTCCATTCCATCCCTCAAACCCCTTCCGCCTGTTTTTTTTTCTTATCCCAAGCAACCATATCGAAATCCTGTTGTAGAGCTTGCCCCTGAACCAGCCACTCTGGGTTTTTGCTAACCTTTCCACTTTTTTTGCTGCTGAAGGTCGGAATATCGTACTTATAGTTAATGCTGTGTTTTCGGTTGATCGTGGAAGTGAAAGAGAGTTAGTTTTCCCAAGGAATAAATAAAAAATCTGCAAATATATGGTTTAAAATGGTAAAGGAAGCAACAAGTACACCCCTCACCTCCAAAGGAAATCATAGTCCCATGGTTCCAATTCTATCGGACAGCCCTCTAAAGGCCCGCAACCAAGCCCCCTAGCAATTTTTGGAACGTTTTCGTGTTTCCAATTTATGATTACCAAGTGGCCACAGAGGCTCCCATCTTGCATTCCCTCAAAAATTTCAGAAATCATCTCCTTTTTGTTAGTCGTACCATAGTCATCGATGATTTCAAGGTTGAATTTTTCCGCAATTGGAATAAGTGTCTCGTGCGACCTCTTTACAAATTTTGGAGATTCCTCCGCACGAGCATATAACCGAGAGGGGGCTGGCCAGCGCTCATCATTATCCCCAAACAGACTTGCAAAATATTCGGCGTGTTCCATTCCGAAGGGGGTGCAGTCCTGCCTCAGGTTGCTCTTTTCACAGTGCCTTGCGATGAAGACATTCACTTTGCACCCCAAAGGGACGCCCTGTGACAAAGAGTTTTGAAGAAAAAAAGAGATAAAATGTTAGCCCAGAGCAGAGGAGAAAAGGGGAGACGAGGGGAGACGAGGGGAGACGAGGGGAGCTCATACTTACACTGGCTGTGTGCTTTAATTTTTTCATTCCTCGTGAGCTCTCTTCAATCGCTTGACCCATCTTGTAGTAAGTTGTTTTGTTGTGTGCCACAGCAACAATACCACTGGCTGTCAGAACAATTCCAAAAATGGCAATCATCATTATCTGCTTCCGGCGGCGAAGACCGTTCGACTGAAAGTTGCCACTTCCATCGTCACTCTCGGGTATAGGTTGGTATTTAGCCATTGACAACTTGGAAAATATGTATAGGGCGGTGCCTCCTGTTAGGGGTCCTAATAGAAGTGTGTTGTTTTTATTTGGTGATTATCAATGAAAGAATAAATTGATTTTTGGAAATTTGTGGGATGAATCTTCAGAAAAAAGTGCGCCTAATTCCCCTCTCTCAGCACATCCCACGACCTCGTTTAGTAAAACACTCCCTCGGCGTCTAAGATGTCTCAGTTAAAACCTCTTCAACCAGCCAATGAGGAGCATGTGGCTAAAATCACAGGCTGTATTGAGCGTAAGGGCCAAGTGGAAGGAGGGTACTCCTCCCTTCCGTCTGGGGTTAGTAGTTCTTCCGGGAAAGTTCGAGATGCTTTCAGCTCGACCACGGCACCTAAATCGCTCCTGTTAGTCACAACTGATCGGCAATCTGCGTTTGACAGACATCTGTGCAGTGTCCCGCACAAGGGGGCCGTTCTGAACCAGATTTCTGCTTTCTACTTTGAGCAGACGAAGGATATTATGCCAAACCACATTATCAGCGTACCACACCCCAACTGTACCGTTGCGAAAAAGGCTGAGCCTTTCCCTATTGAGTTTGTGGTGCGTGCCTACATGACAGGAAGCACAGACACCTCAATTTGGAAGAATTACCAGAATGGGTGCAGAAACTATTGCGGACATGCTCTCCCGGAGGGCCTGAAAAAGAATACCAAGATTGCCAATGGTCCGATCTTGACTCCCACGACCAAGGGAGTGAAGGATCGACCGATCTCTGTCGCAGAAATCATTGAAGAAAAACTCATGACTAAAGAGGTGAGCATTATGCAGCAGCATCATCATCACCATCGTCATCGTCGTCGTCGTCGTCGTCGTCGTCTTCACCATCGCTTTCGGAAGAATTATTTCAATCGCTAACCTTGCAACTTTACCCAGGATCTCGAGATATGTGAGAAAGGCGCATTGGCTATTTTCAAGCGAGGGCAGGAGATCGCCGCAAGTCGCGGCTTTATTCTCGTCGACACAAAGTTTGAGATGGGACGTGACCCGGAGACTGGCGAGATCATCGTTATTGATGAGATGCTTACGCCAGACAGTAGTCGTTATTGGATTGCCGGCAGCTACGAATCGAGAATAGCTGAGGGTAAAGAGCCCGAGAATATCGACAAGGAATTCATCAGACTCTGGTTCAAGGATAACTGTGACCCCTACAAGGACGAGACCCTGCCAGAAGCGCCAAAGGACCTTGTCGTTGAATTATCAAGGCGCTACATATACTTGTATGAGGCGATTACTGGCAAAGATTTTGAATTTGATGAGAGGGGAGACGAAGAGATCGTCGAAATCATCAAGAAAGAAATGAGTTCGGGTAAGAAATAGCTAAAGTTAGAGATTAACCTTTGTGGAAGGAATGACTGACTGTATGAGAAGAGCTCTCTTGCTACTAAACTTTATCTAGTTTTTTCCTCTAAAAAATCGCTTTATCCCCTCACTTTTGCTCCTGTCAATGGTGGACCCAATTCACGAGCCGGGCACAAATCAAAAACCCTAGTCTTCCTCAGGTATCCGCACTTCTATATTGTTCATGTCTGCCTTTACTTTTACTTGACATCCCAGCCGACTCGTGTCCGTCAAACCCCAAGCGAGATCTAGCATGTCCTCCTTCTCGCGGAAAAAAGTGCGCATGAGTATCGTGAGTACATCGTCTACTTGCATTTTTGACGACAGACTGATGCACTTTCTTTCATCCCCTCACCTCTTCTTCTTCCATCTCAGGCAAACTGTCGAATGTCTGCTCGTCAAAAATAAGATGACATGTAGAACATGCAAGCTCGCCTCCGCATGCCCCTTCGAGTTCGATGTCATTCGAATGAGCTACATTGAGGAAATTTTCACCGATATCGGCATCGACTGGAGTCCTTGTTCCATCAGGCTCCACAAATGTTATATTGACCTGCTTCGCCGCCGCAGAGGGGGACGAGAATTGCTGCTGATATTGAGCTCGTTGTGGGACGCCGCGCGAAAAGCGTCGCAGGCGAGTCGTTAACCCGAGGGCCCGCCTCATCGCTAAGAGTCAGTGCTCCTCAGCAAGCTGGAGAAGGGCTAAATCTTTGATTTTATGATAAAATTTTCTATCAGGCGGTTGCGTATATTTTATTATACGGAAGCTGAAATGAGAGGCGTGAAAATATTTTCTTTTAGGAGCGAAATTAATAACACCAAGTTTTGATGGAACCGTAGGCCTCACACGCCAATATCCTTGCCACTACTTCTTTGACATAATTATGGTCAGATTGTTAGCAATCGTTGTCTTTTCTGCTTTCGTTGGTGTTACATACCCCTTCGTGCCGAAATCGTTCTACTCAGTGTCATCCATCAGCCTTCACCGACAGAAGCGAAATACCACCCCCCACCCCTCTTTCGTTTCAGATACTACTTCCCCTCTGTTCGGTTGGACTGTATTGCGAGCAGAGATAGATGGTGGTGCTGTCGAGGGCGAAAATAAAAATAATGAGGCTGGTGGTGAGAAAACTGTTCTAGTGGATGAAGAGAGTGTGGGAAGTGAAGAGAGCAAAGAGAAAGATGGGGCAGGTAGCGACGAGGCCGGCGACGAGGGAGACAGCGACGAGGGAGACAGCGACGAGGGAGTCAGCGGAGATGAAGCCTCTGCCGAGGAAGACTCCGTGAATGAAGAAGAAGAGGCCGAAAAGGCCGCCCTAAAGGAAGAAATTGATGCCCTCACCAAGTCAATAAAGACGGCGAATGAGAAGTTGTCGTTGCTGAAGGATGAGGAGAAAGTCTACAGCAAGAACGGTTACGCGATGCTGGCTGCTGATATGCAGAATTTCAAAAAGAAGAGGGCGGAGACTAGTAAGAGAATGAAGAGCCAGGAAATTGCCAAAGTATTGCGAGGTAAGGTTTTGTGCTGGTGCATGCGCTCGTCTGTGTGACGCTGTGGACAGCGGGTGATGTGACCATACTCTTGACTAATTTAAAGGTTTGCACAGGCTTCATCGGAACTTACGGCATGTTCTCTGACATTCGGTCCAAGTGGGCTGATGACATGGCTGCTGATGACAGCATCAACTCACTTGTCAATACTTACAGTGCCCTTGAAACGAATTTCCTGAACGAATTCACCAGGCTTGGTGCTCGCGAGTACCACGCCGTCCAGGGGGAGCAGATGAGTGCATTCAGATTAAAGAAAGAGGGGGAAGAACATTCAAGCGAGGTGGAAAAGGGATGCGTCATAAGAGAGGTCAAGCACGGCTGGGAGCTCGATGGTGAAATTATCGAGAAGGCGGCTTGCGTTATTTCTCTTGGCGCCGAAAATCAAGATGAGAAGGAAGGTGGGGTTGATGGTGAGGGAAGTGGCGACGGTGATGGAGAAGAGAACATTGCTGCAGATGTTGTGGACGAGGGAGAAGAGGGAGAAGAGGAAGCAGGAGAAGAAGAGAGAGAAGGCGATGCAAGTTAATGGACGTAGTAAGTTAGGGATACGCGTAACGTATAGTTGGCTGTTTTTACGAAGGAGATGAACGATGCTTCTGAGCATCTTTAATGGAAGTTTTTTTTGTTTCATTTTTTTGTTTCGTTGACTCCCCCCCCTGAGGACAGTTTGTGTATTATTTTTGTTTTTTACTTACCCACGGCAGCGACTGACTCGTATTGTATCCCCTTAGTCGCTCGTAAATTAACCAAACTCACTTTGTGGACACTGCGCAGCACCCTGCACCCTCCCCATATTAATTTTCACAACCATTGGTATGGTAGGTATGGACGATCTCCTGGCTTCCTCTGGCGTCCGAAAAACGTCGCTACATTCAGCAGCTCAAGAGATGCTTCTTCTGACTGTAGCAGACCCATTGACAATCCCACCTAGATACCGCGATTTCCTTAAGAACGGCGAAACTCACTTCGTTTTGAGACGGTACAAGAGCGAGGCAACATACTGGAATCTTCAAGGCTGCTTATTGGACCAGTCTGAAGGGAAACTTTGTTTGCGGGAGACCGCTGCCTACCGCATTGCAAAGAATGCATTTGAGAGTAAACATTCTGATGTGGTCATCCCCGAGGTTTTGTACGTGGCTGACCGTGATGTTTTATTTTCGTATGTGGGGGAGGGCAGCAACGTTTTTGCCTCTAGTGAATTCGATGACACGTTAAGTAGAGAAATGGTGAAAACTAGACTTGAGTACGGCTTTGATGAGCCTCATCCTCGCCACGGTAGGGTAGACATTGACAGGTGTGAAATTTATGCCAAGAGTGTCTTAGAAGAAATCGTCGCAATATTACACACCTACAATTACCACCACGAAATGGGCGACGACAATTTTGAGACTGACAAAAAATATATAATAAGGGAGGATGGTGGTGGTGGTGGTGGTGGTGGTGGTGGTGGTGGTGGTGACCTAGATCAACATCGCACCAAACCGTACCCCACTCGATTCACACAGGTGAAGACATTCTCATCCATGCTAATGTTGTACAAAGAACAGTTCCAGAAGGTCATAAAATTCGACGACCCTGCTAACGATGTTCTCATCCAGAAAACAATCAGCAATCTCGAATCAAAACGAGCTGAAGTAGAAAAGTTGGCTCAGCCTGCTGTCCTCATTCATTGCGATTTACAGCCCCAGAACCTAATGTTCCGGGCAGAGAAGGATGCCTACGGACTTCCGAGAACCGCCTGTTTGCTCGATTGGGAAGACGCAGCATTTGCCGACGGAAGATTCGAGATCCTTCTCATTTGTCGGAAAATTGTCGCCAACATTCAACAGGCTCGCAACATTTGGCAGTACTACAAAATACTCCTGAAAGTAGAAACAGGTAGCATCGAGCCGTGGCTCAAACTCGAATCGCTACATTCATTGTGTACGTACAAATTACAGAACAATCCTTGCGACAGCGGAAAAATTGAACGGGAGCTAGAACGCCTCAAACAACTTCAACAAATTGTATGAAACAGTAAGTAGAGAAGGAGAAGAGTTGAGAGAATTTTGAAAGGTAGTGGTGGTATTCGTGTGTTATGTTATTTATGTCGAAGTGTCAGGCAAGAAAGGGGAAATTCCCCTTTCCTGCTCTGAGGTTTTTGACAAAACAAAAAATTGGATTTCGTTTACTTAAATACATATTTGTTATACAATTTTCTTTCATAGTATTATATAGATAATAATACAATCTTTTGAATTCTATATTTTCAAAAAATGTCATCAAATAAATTATAATTTAATATTTAATTAAAAATTTATTTTTATTATAAGAATTATAATTTAATTTATTAATTTATGAAATTAATTAACTATATATTATTCAAATAGTAATAATATATACATATAATATAAATAAAAGGTAATTGTATTACAAAAATGTATTTAAGTAAACGAAATCCAATTTTTTTAATTTTTAGAGAAATGTTGGAGAATTATTATCTAACAGGGGGGTGTGTGAGAATTCTCTAACAGGGGGGTGTGTGGTTATTGTTACATTATTATCTAACATCGACTAAGGTAAGTCAAGTTAACAACATGTCTAAATCGCAATGTTGTCCGCTCTATTGCCATGGAGCTCATTTCTCTCAATTCTATAACCCTCTCACTAATTGTTCACAGAAAGTCCATTACCCTGTGACAAGAACTTACTTTCTTTGTCCATTTCTCCTTGCTTCTTCGCTGATTTGAAACTTGCTGCCATGGCGCCAAATGTAAGCAATCATTGCTATTGCGAAACTAGGAGCACTCATAACCAACTGGGAGTTAGCATCTCCGAATTTGATCCTCACTGCGCTGTAAAGGCTGAAAAACATCCAGATGACCCCAGCAATCATTCCCTGAAAAAACAAACCTGCCGCCCACCCGTTAACATTCATGAACTCGATGGCACCCTCAGAGTTCAGTGGTGTGACAAAAGTGGTAATCACAACACTACCAATGGTCGCTGTTGTCATCAATACTAGCCCGATGATCGTTGTGAAACAGTGTATTGTTTTATATTTCTCGTCTTCCTGAGAGTAATCAATGTCTAAGAAGAGGAGTGTTACTAGCACAGTGAAAAGTAACGCTGAGAGTAGGGAAAGACAGTTAGAAAGGTGCTCAGACGACTTGCTGAGTGAGTGTTTTTTTCTTCCATACCTGAGATGAGAGAGAGGTTTGTGAAAGTAGAAATGATCATTTCTCGGCAGTCAACAGCGCGCGTGTGGTTCTCAACCATGTCAGCCGCAACTTTATTCATATTCGCCACCATTATTCCGAAGGTAACCCAAAAGCCGGCAGTCATTCCTTCAATCCATGCCATTTGTATGGTTTCTTCATCTTTCTCGTTGAAGATTGCAATACAGCTGTAAGTTTTGTACGAGAACAAGATGAATATGTACTTCATCCAATTTTCTCTGCGCCATGGTTTCAGAATGTAGGGGAGCCGTTTCAAGCAACTAAACTCGCTTGCATCTTCAAGTTTACGTGTTTCAACACTGCTATTTCTGGGCCGGGCAATAGTGTGTAATCCTGAAGCTGAGGCCGAGATATTTTCATCCGATGACAAGGTGATCGGGTTCGAAAATCCCTCCACCTCCACATTGTGAACAGAGCGCATCACAAAATAATGATTAATGAGAATGAGTAGGGATTAGGATAGGCGGAAAATCTTTATCACACAACAATAAAAACTTTAAAATAACACCCGGGTGCAAATTTAAATTAAGAAATAAAACTTTCAGAGCATCCCTTCACTTCAGGTCAAGGAACTACCACTATTTCCCCCAGTTCAACTTACACTTAGTACTTTTTTCAGCACACCATTCTCGAATGGTCTGCTCTTGCTGCGGGATCCCATCCCGCAGGGGCTGCCATAAAACATCGCTGTCGTACACATCTCCAAATCATGCAGGAAGATGACCTAATTTCCTGTGTATAAAATACCACATCAAGTTTTCTCTTAACTACATTTTTTGGGTTCACATATCGAGTAAGGGTCATTATTCCACCGGCCTTTATCACTGATCCACCCCATGCATCCCGGTTTCCCATCTTCTTTGTACCAAATGCGGTACCGCATTACAGGAACCTGGAAGTCATCATCCTCGCTGTCGCTATCGACGTCTTCGCTGTCTTCATCTTCCCCCTCCTTTGGTGCCTCTAGGAGGCGAACTTCAAAAAAATCCACCTCTGCCCCTGTTGGCAAGTGTCCGAGTAATTTGCCGTCATCAGAATTGAGCTTGAATGTGGTTCTTACATTGGCACCTCGGTTGCCACTGATCAAGAGGGTTCCGATTGTCTTGTTGTCAAAATTGCCTTGTTTCTTCTGAAGTGTCTTCAATGGTGGCTGGGGTGAACCAAGCTCAGTTGCAGCGCCATCCTCGGTGCCCCAATGGCTACTAGCCAGCGTGCTTATACTCCCTCCCCATTCGTTCTTTTTCGTGTCTTTGGTGAGGGTGCAGAGTGTTTCCGCAAGTCTGACCGAGGGCAAATTGCAAGTTGCACTTGCTTTCACTATTTCGCCTATTTCGAGAACTTCCCCGCCCCCAACTACTTCCATCACACCTGAATCTCCACGGCCAACCAAACCAAAGCCCTTCCAATCACGGTTCGGGGTGCCAAGTAAACCAACTGCCTCCAAATAACTCCCCCGCAGCTGAAAAGACTTCTCTCCTCCTCTTGATTCACCAACTTGTCCATTTTGCTCAACACGCATCCGAGATCGATCAATGCTCACCGGCAACCTTTCGTTAGCATTAATTTCTACATTCGATCCCGATTTGTGACTCTTTGCGGTAGTAACTGATCCGGCTGCCGAGGTGGAACACAATTTTGTAGAGATCTGTCGGCGGACTTTTAGCTTTGACCCTCTCCTGCCGCCAGGCCGAGTTTGAAAAGGCTCTTTAACCATACACCCCTCGAAAGCTGCCGCACCCAGGAGAGGGATGATAAAGCCTATCGACCAAATTGAGCAAAGAGGCAGAATTCCGTTTTCGTTCACACTCTCGAAAAACAAAATGAGCTCTTATATGGCCATAAAGACGGAACAAGCCCACGAAAAATACCGCCACCCCTCTCTGAACACAATATTAACCACGAAGAAATCAAGAAGATACCTCCGTTTACCGTATAAATGACATTTTACAACAAACGGAGCGTTCTGGTGACTCTATTGTTTCTGGTGTCAAACTTGCAATTGATGTTTATTTTTCGTAGCGCCCCCGTGCCGCACCGAAAATTCTCCCCAATACCTTCCTATGCACAAAAACCCGCCAAAATAATCGATGATTTGATCCTCGACAAAAACTCAAGCGTCGGATACGTCCGAAATGGCAGAAGTGGTACGAACGGTCGGGTCGATCTCACGTCTCCCATCTTCATCTTGAGCATTCCCTTCACCGGAGGGATAAGTGTTCGCAATTTTTTTTCCTGCTACGGATTCGATGTAAAGCCGCTGGACAGCCTCATGCCTTACAACGAGAAGCCGACAGTTTGCGCATATCTGTCGAATATAAATCCCGAAAGTGGATTGTGCGTCTTCGGGGAGATGGTCCCTGACCTGGACAAAATTCACGACAAATATCCCACCTCTACAATAATTCTGACCTCTGTCCCGAGGGATATCTGGCTTCGTAGAATCTACGCTCGTCCAAACTTTCGAGAGAGTCTATCACTCTGCGCTAAGGAAGAGGGATTTTCACCCTCTCTGGAAACAGACGAGGACTGGCATGCTTGGTACGTGAATCACTATGAATACATCATCAACTGGGCCAAGGATCGGCCAAGCCACGCTTTGGTAGAGGTTGCTGTTTTGGACGAGGGGTCAGAGGCCTTTCTAGAAGAAATCTTTATAACAAACGAGCTGAAAACTGAGGCCTCCTCGAAAAATTGCGGAATCCGCGACAACGACCAGTGCCATGATGCGAACAAGGCGGTGCAGCTTTGCATGATAATTCGCACGTGCGAAGGCCAAGACGTCGGCCCAATCCTCTCTCTTCTCCCTAAGTCTGCAGACCACCCTTCCACTGAGGTGCGAGCATACTTGATGGACACAGGGTCTTCTTCAGCCGCCTTTCTGAACGAATTGCATTATTGGATTGATGATATCAATGGACAGACAGGAAGATGCAGTGCCCATCTTTTGGAACCCCCCTTCGACCCAGAACCCTCTTTCTACGGATACGATGCGACAGACTGGGCGTTGGATACCCTTTTAGCCAGTGGAAGTTGCACACACTTCCTTTTTACGAATGGCGATAACTACTATCTGCCCAGCCTTGTTGAAGAGGTAGCGAAAGAAATCGAGAAAGAAAAGCTCTTTATCGCTTGGGATTTCTTGACGCACCACCCTCGCAAGGACTCAAATGTGATAACAGTTCGGCTTCAACGGCAATTCATTGACCTAGGTAGCTTTGTCGTGAGTGCGAGTGTGCTTGTGACTTCAGATTTTGTCGCCAAGTTTATGCCATTCGGAGACGGAACAGGAGGCGACTTCTTCGCCCGTGATTGGCACTTTGTAAAGAGTGTCACTGATTATATAGAGCGCACTCACGAGGACAAAATATCGCTGATTCATAGAGTTCTCTTTTCGCACGAATAGCTCCTGATAAGCGAACAAACAATCAAGGAGAATTACTATTACTTTTCAATTTGCCATTTTTTTGACCTAAATTCTTATTTCTTCTCAGTCGTTCCTGAAGTCGTGCTTTTTTGCAACTTGCTTCGGGTTGGAACACCCCTGGCAGTCCTGTCCTGAAATACAGAGAAAGTGCTTTATGTTATTTCTCCTCTCCTCCCCGATCAACAACAATCGCCGCAACTAACGAATGAAACATTAAAATTAATCTCAAACAACAAAAATGGTGCGCAACAACGACAATTTTGTCAACAACAACAACAACAGCAATCCCAACGACAATAATGGCGCAATTCCAACCTCAACAGACTTCGGGATAGAGTTTTCCATATCGGAAACCTTCAATCAGACTAGTATCGTAAAGAACCCTCAGTATGAAGCGGGAAACAAGGCTTCATCTCGCCTGTCAACTCCCTCAACAAAGTGGACCTGCTTCTTGCACACCAACCAAAATACAAGCTCTTCCGGTGGTAGCACAATGTTTATAGGACGTAGCGACGGTGCTATAATATATTTTGACCTATATCGACTTGCCATGTTTGGGGGCAAGGCCCCAGTCCGCCCCTCCTTATCACTCACCCCGTCCTCCTCAAAAAATCACAAGGGTAGTGTCACTTGCCTCTGCTGGCAGGACGGTTATCTCTTTAGCGGGAGTAGTGATCGCACAATCAAGGTCTGGAATGCCGGAATTTATAGGGGAGAAGATCCTTGCGTACAAACGTTGTGGGGCCACGGTAGGGAGATTACTGCCTTGGAATGCATGACATCTAACACCAACAAAATTGGTGAGGGGGGCCTGATGAGCACATCGCTCGACCACACTCTAAAAATATGGACACCGGAGTCATCTCGATCATTGCTGCTAAATTCATTCTACGTCTGCACCCATACATTTACAATGGAGGCTAATGACGGCGGTCTGTCGAAAGATATAGGATGGTTCACTTGTCTTGCTCGCCGGGAGGGGGAGGACTGGACACTCTTTGCCGGGGACAGCGAGGGTAGCGTGAGCGTCTTTAGTAGAGCAAAGCCTGACTACAACCGCAACGACAACAATATTGACGACATCAACAACCACAACAGCAGCATTTTCTTGAACAAAAAATGGAACAACCTTCACACGCTACAAATAACTTCCATCACCCTAGTCCAGGAGCAGAACTTTCTTATAACTCTTTCATACGATACGACTTGCCTTGTGCTTGACTCGCAGACAGGGGCTTGCTTCATGACGATTGAGAACCAGAACCGAGTGCGATACGAGGGCTGCTGCTGGGACAGGTCCGGCGAGCAGCTGCTCATCTGTGACGTGAAGGGATCTGTTGAGGGTTTTAATGTTTACACAGAAAGAAAAGTTGGTGGCGAAAATGTGGGAAAATCAACTAACCCTGCAGACAAGACAAATAACGGTCGATTCGGAGCTAAGAACAACCATCACAAGAGAACGAACTTGAGAAACTCGGACACAGAGTCAAACAACCACGAAATGTCTCATGCTGAAGATGAAGTTATCTGCAAACAAATGGCGTGGAGTAACGAGGACGACAAGTTCCTTCTCATGTTTCCCTCGAAGCAGTCCATCGAGACGTGGACTGTAAAGAGGAACTTTGAGTGCGGACGATTCCCCGGTCATGAGCAGAGCGTAGTCGGAATTGTTTGCGTTTCGCAGATTGAGGAGAGAGAAAACCAGATGACCATGTACGGGGGGAGAATAGTGGATGAAAAAGACGGAGACGAGGGTGTCGGAAGCGCCTTTTTGGAGGAGGAAATGACAATTTTCACCGCAGGACTGGACAACCAAATTTATTGCTGGGATGAGTTCGACAAAAGCCTCAGATTCGGATTTAGCGAGAAGGAGACAGAAATCAGCTGTTTGGGCTTCTTGGCTCGTTTTAATTTGCTGATAAGTGGAGGGGATGACGGGAGCGTAAAGTTCTGGAACCCAGACAGCGGATTTTATGTGACCGAACTGATCCATACAAATACGGTCACGGCCATTGAGACAGCGATAACAAATAGGTGTGACTTCGTTATCACTTCCAGTTTCGACGGATGTATCTGTGTCTTTGATGCGAGAAAGCGGAAAGAGTCGGCAGCAAGCATGCTGGAGTACAAGTTTGACACTTCAGATAAAGTTGAAGAGAAGAGAGCGAGCGAGGAGAAAAACTGCGAGGAGAGAAGTGATAATCTGCGTACTTCAGCCGCATCATTTGAAAAGCTGCGAGAGATGGCCAGCGAAGATAGCGAGGTTCTTTGTCTGCATTATCATGAAGAAACAGGTTTGCTGGTGAGCGGCGGAAATGACTTGTACTTGCGCAGCTTTAATTTGGAAATTTATGCCCTCGACTGCAAGTGGAATAGTTGCCATAGCGATAGCATCACCTCTTTAACAGGAGACGCAAGTTATCTGTTTAGTGGAAGCGGCGACGGTACAATAGCTGTATGGAACTTGGGAACCACCGAAAGTATATCACAGCCAAAACGGCGCATGAGGAGGCTCGGGACGATCAATGCGCACAAGAATGCTGCAGTGACGGCCACGATTTTCATCACTACGACCGGTTATCTGGTTAGTGCAGGCACGGACAATCGTATTTGCGTATGGGATTATACAAGCGGGAGCGATATGTATGGAGATGGCTACTTGCTCAAAGTCTTGAGCTATCACGATGCGGCTCCCAAGTGCTTGACCTTCAGGGAGAGTTTTGACAGTAGCATTATCAACGTTTTTGTTGGGACGAGGGGTGGAGACGTTTTAAGCTTTCGGTTGAAGGATGATTTAATGAATCAAATGTACGATGGCAATGTCGGCATCGAAAATAGGCCTAGTATGATGACTGGGCTGAGTGATGGTGACAGAAGGAGTGTCGGCGGGAGGCGGGGGAGCGGGATTCAGGTAGACATGGCGGAAAGTCAAGACTTGGACACAACAAAAGCGAAGGAACGGATGAAAAGAGGGCGCAAAACTTCGCTAACGTCATTACACGCGGCATCCCTTGTCAGTGATATCGAGGGCATGAACATAGACGTGAGAGAAGTTATCCAGCACAAAATTAAGAGCGAAGAGAGGGGGAAGAGGGAAAGTGTCGAAAGGGCGAGGAGGGAGAGTGTGGCGAAGCAGAGACGTGGAAGCATCAACGTACAAAGCGTTGGTGACAGCCCCGAAAATCGTCGCCGTGGATCTAGCACAGATTTCGGGGTTGGATCGGCTGCAGCCGCAGCGCTAGCGGAAATGCGAGAAAATTTTTAATACTAAAAAAAGGAAAAATAGATAGGCTGCTATTGGGGTAAATGTTATGGTGCCCCTTTTTTGTTTTGCCTCAAGCAATCTTTGCAGTGGCCTTTTTGCTATTCGGGAGTATCCAGGTGGTCAAGCCACTTTGGACATTATGGTAGTAAGTCCTCTGCTGATTTTCGTCGTAGTAGGTTCTCCACGGCGATTCTTCTCCTTCCTCTTCCTCCTCTTCCTCCTCCTCCTCCTCCTCCTCCACTTTTCTTCCAACGCTGACACCAGCAATATCATTCATCTCCCTCAAAAAGTAGGAAAAATCGAGCACAGGGTGAGAACGTCGCGTGCTTTCGGTGCTAAGCACAACCTTCTCCTCACTTGCGTCTACGTCAATGACATCGTCACCACCACCGTCGCCTTCCTTCCTAATCTTGACGAGTTCTAAACCATCGTCGTCGAAGGCAATTAATCCCGTCCTTTTCGGGACTATTCCAACTTCAATCATTTGGTAGACTCCCACAGTACCATCCGAAAGAACTTCGGCTGATCTCAAGGTATAGCTCTTGCCAACTTTGAATTTACCGATTATGACGATTTCATCCAAAAAATCACCGTGGTCAACCCAGTTCTCATTCCCATCACTCGACTGCACGCGGAAGGCTTTTTGCGAGCGGTGATTTTTTTTTGAATTGTTCGAAGTAACATTAATCATGCTCGAAGTCGCCGAAGAAGATATAGTGCCCGATAAATTAATCTTCACGGACCGGCTATTACTCGCAAGATTTCCTATCCACTCGCACAAAATCATTTTTTTCGGTTTTGCCGGCAGCGTCGAGAAGGTGGCAAAATTTGGCCGACGATGATTACACGAGAGCTTCACTTTGTAAGGTGTTCCTGGAGATAGATTCTTGATGACACAACCATTTGACGACCCGTTAAAACACTCCTTCCAACTAGGAGTGGCAGACATCACGTTGTTAGCGATCTCCAATTTCACTTTGTGACCTGACGGCGCCCACGCCACGGTCAATGTCTGCGTGTCATCTGTCTGTGTAGGAACAAGTGCCATTTTGAGAGCGGGGGACAGCACCATATTGGCAACTTTCGATCGGCTTCCCGTGGTCTCAGCCTGCTTTCTAAAAAACTTTGTCTCATCCTCGCCCTCTTGTGTCACATTTTCCTTCTCTTCCAAGATTCTCTTTAGATTAGCCAAACCCCAGTACATGTCACCAGCAGGAAGGCGCCACAAAACACCTCCTGTAGTGGAAGACGAATTATCGCGAAAGCACCAGGCACCCCAGAGATTAGCAAGAGAGATCCACTTATGCGGTGATGTCATGTTAGGGGCCGACTTCATCTTGTGCGACGGCGTTGTCGAGACACATATTTTTGCTTGTAAGGGGTCCATTCGAATCACTACGACCCAAATAAGTTCGTCTTGTTTCCGCCTTTCTTTCCGGATTTGATCGTGTAATGCCTTACTCTTGTAGAAGTTCGTCTCTGCACGGGACTGCAACACAAGAGGGGAGTCGACACTTATGCCAACTCCAAGTTTGTTGCTGAGTTTGCCACTATCATTGGCGATATTGTTTATCCGAAGGAAAATTTTATCGCCTACTCGAACTTCGGCTGGCACTAGGTCGCCCTTTTCGGTGGTGGGTTCATCTTTGTCTTTGCCTTTGTCGTGTTTACTACCCTCGGTGGTGTCAGATGCGACATCAACCGCCAGGTTACAATGCAGAGAGGGGACGAAGAGGCAAGAGTTATCTGTTTTACTATTGTTGCCCTTTGGCATGTCAGTCTTGTCCGACGCGTCGGTCTTCTCCTCTTTCTCAGACTTGTTATCAAGAGACAAAAACTGAACTTTTTGAAAGTGGTCTTCGCTGAAGAGCCCCTCTCCTGTTCTAGTGCGCTCTAAATCTTGCTTACACTTGTGGATGGCAAAATCTGTGTGCGCGCGGGTTTGTTAATTATGAAGAAAGTCGGACGGTTGTACATTTTTGGTCCCCTCGAACTATTGCCCACTCTTACCTCCTGTAATTTCATCAGCATGCATTGACTTTAGAGCCTCGGCCAATTCTGACTCTTTTTTCCGCGCGACACGAACATCTTCTAAGTCGTAAGTCGTACACGGTCTAAACTTTCCCCATTGGTTTATACATGCCTTGCGATTGAAGTTCATGTCATTTGAGCTTGCGGACCATTGGCACCACGATTCCAAAAGGTCCGGATTGATGCTTCGAAGACTCTGACCGATTTGTAGCCAAGTATTCTTGGTGCTATTAGTCGAGGGGATTGCAAAAAGTAGAGCTTTGGCGGTCTTCATTGCATCTTTCTCACGATGGTAAGTCTGAAGTCCCTCAAAATTGACCATTTTTTGCTGTTGAAAGAGGGAAATACGAGGTGAAGGTGAGAAAAGCAAAAAAACATAAAACAGGAGGTGAATACCCCCGAGGCGGCGCTCACCTTTTCTTTCTCCACGTAGTCCGTCGTCTCTTGCAGATTCTTGGCCCAGTCATCTTCCCCACACCAAGTTTTTAACTTATTGAAAGCAGCTTGCTTAGACGGTACAGGGACCGTAAAGCATGTTGAACGTTGAACACGTACGTCGTTTATCAATATTTTTTCAGTTCGGATGACGGTGGTGTGAGGATGGGCAAAAGTGAGGAGGGGCGTGAATGTTGATGATGAAGATGACTGTATTTCACTCGGTTTTTGCTTGGTGGTGGTGTTAAGACAATCACATATTTTGGTAGTCATGAAACCTATCTGTTCGAAGGAGATCGCGTCGATGATAAACTTGTCGAAGCACTTTGTAGACGCGTTGAAGACGTAAACAACATCATTTGGATAAATTGAAGCGTCTAAATCCGTATCAACCGTGACAAAACTGGGAGAGTATTCGATGCCAGCCGAGTCATTATCATCATTATTAGTAGGAAGAGGTGGGAGAAACACAGCAATTAAATCGCCATTACGCCCCTGCATTTTTTTTGCATTGGCATGAAGTGCTCTCAAGATGGAGTTCTTCCCAGTACACATCACGCCATTCACAGAGAGCACATCCTTCCTTGCATTTGGTGAAACTGGCACCCCTTTACTGACGTTTCGGCAGTCTAGTGGCGACATAAAGGTCAAGGGAGATGACAAGTTGATTTCATGCTCTGTGTCATCAAGGTTGCAAACTGGACGGAGGGCTTTGTACAACTTTTGCGCCTTGATTTTTAGTTCGCTACTTTCTCCGCAGTATTTTACAATAGCACTGAGCAGAGGCGAAGATGGACTGCTGTCGATAACATGGCAGGCACAAGTGATCTCGTAGAGCCCCCCTGGAGAATGAAGCTGTCTCGAGGTCAATCGGGAGGAAGACAAAAGATTGACAAAGGAAATTATTTTCTCAATCTGAATTTTCCGCCTTTCCCACCGCAGCACTGTTGACTGCTGCTGCTTCCTAGGAGTAAGGACTTTCCGTCTTGTACTATCCATAATTTTAATAGTTGTTTTTTTTGTTTTTTTTTGAACTAACTTCGAATGAACCAATTAACCAATTCAATCAGCAGCTCTTGGTAACAACACAGGAGTACTGCCACAAACCGAGATGCTCAAGCATAAGTTTTCTTTCCAATCAAGTGTCCTCCTTGTGGCATTTTACAAGCACCTTATCGACGCATTCTCTCTCTATCAACAACTCTGTGGAATCCAATTTGTAGATGACACGAAGAAGAAGAACAATGTACTTTTGACTGCTCAGAGAGAGCACTACAAGATTTTGTCTGCGCTCACGTGGATGACGGTAGCCGTGGGAGTGGTATCGCTTATCTTGGCATTATTTTCCAAAACTTATGTAAAGAAGGTATTCATTGTTCTCAATGCCTTGCTAACGATCCCAAACCTTCTCATGCCAAACTTAGGGGACGGGGCTTATTTAAAGCACACGATATTTATGGCTGTTTATATGTTAGGACTTTTCTTATCCGACGAAAAGCGCCCAAACAAGAAGGCAGCGTGAAGATGTTATTAATGGGAAGGTAGAAATAGGAGTTGTTTAAGAAAGTGCAAGAAGATGGGGATTGGGGGAGGGGTTTTATTGAATCAAATATGAACCAAAAAATCTAACCTCCTCTATAAAATTTCATGCTGCGTGGCAATAAACCCCGCGTACAGCAAAGAAAACGAGAAAAAAATATATTATCTCTAATAGCCACAGTATTACAACACATTATTAAATACAGAGGGAAAGATCGTGGGATGCCAAAACTGCGAGGCAAAAGGACAACCAGAAAGCGGCAGGGTGGATCTGCCTTCGTCATCATGACTGCTGGTTGTGTTGTGCTGTACTGCTCCCATCTCTCTTCAGCTGCTGAAAAGTCAGTTCCTTCTCAATATTTCTTTCCTTGCGCTCCTCTAACAGTCGTTTTAGTATTTTGGCTTCAAGATGGAGTTCGTCAATTTGCATTTGGCTCTCTGCAACTTGCTGGTGCATGTCCAACACTGCAGAGCAAAGATGATTTCGATCAAGCTTCTTAACCTCAATCTCGTGTTGGCGGTGGAGGCTCTCATTCTCAATATCTTTTTCTGATCCCGCCTGTTTCGTGTGCGAGGTTACTGTGTAATCATTCGAGGATCGCTCATACTGGGATTGTTGCTCCTCGTCAAGTTGGAAGTGGGGATGTTTTGGGTTTGTAGGCTTATTCTGGGTTGCTGAACTAAGCCACTTCATGTTTCGCAGATTTTACTGAGAGCTTACAGGTCGTGTTATGCCCAGGAAAACTTTAAAGCTAAGCAGGGTTTCTCTTTCTCCCGTTAGATTCTTCTAGAATTCTCCATTTTTTATTTCCAATTTTTCTTTTACTAGTAGAATTTTAGAACCTGAAATTCAGCCCCCCCCTTGCCTGATTTCTATGGAAAGGCGTCATTCTCTTGACCCATCCAGTTCCGATCCATTTTTTAGTTAGGATCGCTCCGACCTACCCCATTCCAGAGGTAGTCAACAGATGCCAAAAAAAGCCAAAAGTGCATTTTGGTGCCCTCTATTTTACTGTCATGAACGTTCGATTGTCAGTTATAATGCGCGAACGGGCGATTTATAGTGCTATCTCCCCCCCATCATACGAGACTGTAAGCTTAACTAATGAAATCTTGTCATAAACGCACTCTATATTTTGCAGAAATTATAAAAATTGTTAACAGCGCCTGTGCGATACTTGCCCTATAAAGCTTTTTACATGTACTTGGAGTTTTTCTTTCTCTTCCTTTTGTTTGTTCCACTAACATAAAAATTCTTTTCATCATTTTTGGCCATTTCTTCTTGCATGGCCTTTCTCTCCCGCTCTGCTCTGGTATCGTTATCAGTAATCTGATAGCCTTTAAGACCGTCCACCCGGAATTTATTTTTGCTTCCGACAGGTCGGCCCATTTTCTTCTTCGGTCCACTTCGGACTTCATTGTGAGAAACCAGGGCAATGCGCAGTCTCTGCAGTTTGTTTATTTGGAGTGATTTTATGTTGTGTGTGAGCAAACCTTCCCTAAGCGCTCCGACCTGTCACACTCCTTGGAAACACGCACCTCTTTTGTTTCATCTTCAGTTTCATAGGGTCTGTACGCTGTGTCAATGACGCCACTTTCAAGCCGCAATAGGCTCTGCTCAAAGATCGTGCTTGCTTCTTCAGCTGTGTAGTACGACCCCAAATATATCTTTAGGGATAAATTCAGTAACAGTCAAATTTCGAGGGTTAGCAAAAGAGGACGGAAAGAAATCAACAAAATATACAACCGACATAAAGTGGACAAAAATGCGCAAATTCACAACTTCCAACTGAAAGTCATTGACCATTCGCGAAAAGTCAATGATTTGCAACCGACCATTCACGGACAGGACAAGGACAGTGTGGAAACGGCAAAAAAACTTGACACTGGCAAATCATGTGACAATAGCACTCACCGGGCCAATGCGACCTTGCGGAAGACTGATGTTGATCATGGCACAAAAAACGCCATTAAGGGGGAACACACCTCGGGGCAATGTCATGGGTGTGGTGTGTGGGTGGTAGTAGTGAGGTATAAGCATTGGAGGTTGTTGCCTGCAAATCGAGAGGACCAACAAACGATGACCGAAATGTTGACCGATAATATTACATGCAGGAGGGTGGCGATTAGTAAAATCCTTCGCCACATTCTCCAAGTGCAAAAACCCAATGCTATCTGGGTTAAAAAAAGTCAATAAAAATAGTCACTCACATGCCACTGGGATTTGAAAACAATACATCGTTCGAGGGCCCTTTTGCATTGTCAACCACGTTGAAGGGCAGCCCTCCATTAGTGAGAGGAGGTCTGGAGTGCTCAGGAGGGATGCCAACTTGAAGGCCACTTCGTACAGCTTCATTATAAGCCTGGATTGCGACCTCCATTTTTTTATACCTTCCCAATGAAACCAATTCTCCGTGTTGCCAGATTTGTGCCGTGAACTCCTCCCCAATTCGAAGCACTCCTGCCGTCTGGGGATGTGCAGCAGGGGGGACTTTAACGGTTAAAATAGTGGGGTGGGGGGTGGGGGGTGGTGGGGGGGGGGGGAGGGTCAGATTGT